>Ga0265595_1003058_pt1 | contig 10631 bp, 11 predicted proteins | sample saktaG_15_FD_190148 | JGI IMG/M metagenome (GOLD analysis project Ga0265595, IMG submission 190148) | Saline water microbial communities from Sakinaw Lake, British Columbia, Canada - sak_2013_06_06_50m | ecosystem: Environmental > Aquatic > Non-marine Saline and Alkaline > Saline ... | reverse complement strand
GATTGGAGAGTTGTTGGCTTTGCTGGAGAAGTCGGCGTTTCCGGTGATTATTACTGCGAATGATATTTGGGATAAGAAGTTTAGTTTGTTGAGGCGGAAGGCGGAGATGGTGGCATTGAAGGAGGTTGATTACAAGGTTGTGCTTGGGGTTTTGAAAGAGGTTTGTGAGAAGGAAAATTGCGCGGTGTTGTCGGAGGTTTTGACTTCGATTGCGATTCGAGCGAGGGGAGATATTCGGGCGGCGTTGAATGATTTGCAACTTTTGGCGGGGATGGATTCGTTGGAGTTGGTTAAAGAGGTTGGGGAGCGGAATAAGGAGAGGTCGATTTTTACGGCGTTGCAGCATGTGTTTCAGAATGCGAAGATTGACGAGGAGATGTTAAGGGTTTATGATGATGTTGGGATGCCGATTGATGATGTGTTTTTGTGGGTCGAGGAGAATTTGCCGATTGCGTATAAGGGCGAGGAGTTGTGTCGGGCGATTGAGGCGTTGAGTTTGGCTGATGTTTTTCGGGGGAGGATTCGTCGGCAGAGGCATTGGAGGTTTATGGTTTATGAGTATTTTTTGTTGGGGGCGGGGGTGGCTTCGGTAAAGGGTTATAATAGAACTGGTTGGACCCAGTATAAGAAGCCGTCGCGTATATTGAAGATATGGTTGCAGAATCAGAGGGCTGCGAAGAAGAAGACGATTTGCCAGAAGTATGCTAAGGTTTGTCATATTTCTACTAAGACTGCGATGAGGGATTTTTTGTTGTTGAAGATTATTTTGTCTAATGATGGCATTAGAAGAGAGTTGAAGTTGAGTGAGGATGAGATTGGGTATTTAGATAAGGTTGTTGTTGCTGTGTGATGAAGAGATTAGAAAACAGATAATAGAAAATAGGGACTTGGCTGTTGTGTTGTTTGAGGGGGAATTTTTAATAAAGAATAATTTTTTTAACTACAGTCTCCTGCCGTAGGTCCATCATTTGAGCTGGTGCCGATTGTTTGAGAGCATTCTTCTGGTGCTGTATTGAATGCATTACAGATTAGGTCTTTCATTTTGTTCGCATCCCATCTATATTCTGCAGGAGATATTTTTACACCATTGATGATAAAACTTTCTGAGCCTTGGACTCCAAATTGATCATTTAAATTTGCTTCAACGGGGTATTGGGGATATCTTCCGCTTAACCATGTTGATTGATCGTTGTATAATTCGGTAATCTTGTATTGTTTATCAGTAGAATCTATGCAAGAATCTAGTTTTATTTTATCGATTCCTGATGTTGAGTTGAGACATGCGGTAGAATCTTCTGATTCAACAAAGCATTTCATGAAAGATATGAATGCTTCTGGCTGTTCTTTCTGAAGGCAGTATTCAATGTTGTTATCATCGATTTCTAGTTTGCCGTGCATTGCGTAGTCTACAAAGTGAACTTGAATTGTTGTCTTATCTCCCAATAGTTCCATTACTGGCATAAATATCTTTTGGGCTTCGACTCCATAAGGACAGTGAGACATTACATATAGTTGTGCTTCCGGCTTGTCTGATTTTGGAATGTTAGTAGGAGTTGGTGTTGATGGTTCTGATGGGGTTTCTTGGGTTGCTCTTGCTGTTAATGGGATTAGTTGTGGGATTAGGTTTTCTCCGTCTTTTGTAACCTGGACCGGGGCTTCTTGTCCATTGATTGAGAGAACTACTTCGTAGAATTGTCCGTTGTCGGTTATGCTAATTAGTCCTGCGTCGGGGTATTGGGCGCTTGCGAATGATAATACTCTTTGGCCGACTTCTTTTGCGTTCATTGTTGTGCTGCTTGAGCCGCTTGTTACTAGTACTATTACTAGAAGGACTGCTAGGATTATTGTTGAGATTGCCCAGTAGTTTTGTGATAATCCTTTTAGAATATTTTTGCAACCATTCTTTTTTTGCGTAGTCATTAATTTTTTAGATAGCAATTCTTTATAAATGTTTTGTAGTAATTGCTAAGACTCTCTTTTCTTAGAAAGAAAAGATTCCCTCGAAGCAAAAGAACTTAAATTGTGGGAACGTGGGAGTTCCCAATATAAAAAATGGACATTGAGAGAAAAGTTGTGGAAGCGATTGGGAAGTATGGGTTGATTGGCGACGGGGATAAGGTTGTTGTTGCTCTTAGTGGGGGGAAGGATTCTGCTTCTGTTTTGTATATTTTGAAAAATCTTGGGTATGATGTTCGCGGGCTGATGATTGATTTGGGGCTTGGTGAGTGGTCACGAGTTCATAATGAGAATATGAAAAAGTTTTGTGAGGGATTGGGTGTGCCGTTGACGATTGTTGATTTGAAGGCGGAGTTGGGGCAGGGGATTTGTTTTATTAAGGCTGTTCTTAAAAAAAAGAAGGGGTTGACGGGGTGTTCGGTTTGTGGGGTTGTTAAGCGGTGGATTTTGAATAAGTGGGCGCGGAAGTTGGGTGGGAGCGTTTTGGTGACGGGACATAATCTTGATGATGAATGTCAAAATGTTTTGATGAATTTTTTGAAGGGGAACGTCGGTCTTGGCGCTCGTTCGGCGCCGAGGACGGGTGGGGAAGTTGTTCAGAGTGGTTTTGTGCAGAGGGTTAAGCCTTTATTTTTTGTTCCGGAGTCGGAGATTAGGAAGTATGCGAAGGCGAAGGAGTTTGATATTTTGTATAATAGGTGTCCGTGTGCGTTTGGGACTTATCGGGTTGAGACGAGGGATTGGATGTCTAATATAAGTGATGCGGAGAAGTTGAAGATTGTTAATTCCTTTCAGGAATTGGTTGGGAGTTGGGAGTTAGGAGTTAGGAGTGAGTTGAGGAAGTGTGTTAAGTGTGGGGAGCCTTCGAGTGGTGAGGTTTGTAATTTTTGTGGGATTGTTGGGTGTATATAGTGGAGTGTATACGTTTTTATAAAGAGTGAGGGATTGTGTTTTAGATGAAGGATATTCCTGTTTTGAATGTGGTTGCGAATACTTTGCCTGAGGCTTGGGAAAAGGCTGTGATTGCCGTTTGGGATAATGGGATAAATATTAAGACGCAGTATGATAAGTCGGGTGATCCGCCGAGTAAGGATGCGACGGTTATGGTTACTGTCAGTAGACCTTTTGCTGAACCAAGAATACATAGGAATTTTCCGGGGGGGCCGGAGGAGTTAGAGTCATATAGACAGGAAGTTGTTGAAGGGATTCATGATCATTGGGTTGATCCTGAAAGTGGGAAGTGGACTTATACTTATCATGAGAGACTTTTTAGATATTGTCCGGTTGAGGATATAAGAAATAGTAATTCTGTTCGGCCGTTTACAAGTGTTAATCAAATTGAATATATTGTAGATAATTTGTCTAAGTCTGGGTATAGTCGAAGGGCGCAGGCAATTACATGGATGCCTACCGCGGATCCTCAGACGGATGACCCTCCCTGTTTGCAAAGGGTATGGACGAGAGTTGTTGATGAAGAGGGCGAATTGTATCTTAATATGAATACTCATTGGAGGAGTCGTGATTTATATAAGGCTTGGTTTATGAATGTTTATGCGCTTACTGATTTACAGAGAATGATAGCGGAAGGGATTTCTAAAAAGATTGGGAGAGATGTGAAAGTGGGGAGATATATGGATATTAGTGATTCGTTGCACATTTGTGGGAGCTATATTGATAGAGATGGTGTTGCTGATGAAGTTGAGAAGATGAAGAAAGATTCCTTTGTGAATCGGTCTTGGGAGACGACACATCCGGCGTTTGAAATGATGACTTTAGAGACGAGGGAGAAGTTAGCGAAGGATCCGGATTGTTATGCTAAAGGAGGGGGTTGATGAAGAAGGGGAAGTTGATTGTTTTTGAGGGGACGGATTGTTCTGGGAAGTCGACGCAGATTAATTTGTTGATTGATAAGTTGAAGTCGATGGGGCGTGGGGTTGTGACTTTGGATTTTCCGAATTATTCGACGCCGACGGGGAAGATTGTTAGGAGGTATCTTGATGGGGAGTTTGGTCCGGCGAATGAGATTGATGCGAAATTGGCGTCGGTGTTTTATGCTGAGGATAGGTTTGCTTCTAAGGGGTTTATTCAGGATGAGTTGGATAAGGGAAATGTGACGATTTTGGATAGGTATGTTGAGTCGAATATGGGGCACCAGGGTGGGAAGATTCGTAATAGATTTGAGCGAGAGAAATTTTTTGAGTGGTTGCGGGAATTGGAGTATGAGAATTTTAGTTTGCCGAAGCCGGATGCCGTTGTGTTTCTTTATATGCCGTATGAGGTTGGTCGGGAGTTGATGAGTAAGAGGGAGCGGAAGTCTGAGTTTCATCCTGGGGCTGAGGTTCTTGATGGGCATGAGGGGAATGAGGAGCATATGAGGAATGCTGAGGAGTCGTATTTGCATTTGGCGAGGCTGTATGGGTGGATTAAGATTGATTGTGCGCCGGATGGGACGATGGCTTCGTTGAAGACGCCGGAGGAAATTCATAAGGAACTTTGGGAGAAGTTTGGGTTTTATTAGTTTTAACGGAGATTTTTTGTTTTTTGTTTGGAAAGTCAATAAAGGTTAAATTTTTTTTAGGTGTTTGATAGAGTTACCATTTTATAAATATCACTGGGTTATTCAGCTAAACGATTATATCCACCATTGTCGAGATTATAACTAAGGAGGTTAGACTTTGGAGTTATGTGTTGAAGCCCCTCGAGTGTCAAATTTCTAAGATGTGGAAAATCTGCTACACTTTCTGTTTCAGAATCAAGGTGAACATGCATCATGGTACCATGACAAGAAAATATTTTCCTATTTGCCCCAAAAATATATTTAACATAATCATTTAATAATTCTTGATCTCCTACTACTGTTTTCCAAACAAGATTGGCAATTGCTTCAGTTTCTGATTGATAAACTTCAAGATACCCGTTTAATTCCGCTCTTGTAAATTCTTGACCTGGAAGTGCTTCATATTCTCCATCATGTAAGAGTAATGCTCTATCCATCAATACACTCTCGGGATTTAAATCTTTAATGTGTTGTGAATTACGAACTATTTTTACTTTTCCACGGGGATGATAAGCAACGGCATCTATTGTATCATAATTGTTAGTCAAAAAGTGATTATTTTCATAAGGAGTATTTCTTACCTCAAGTCTTCTTTGCATTAACTCTGCCACAGATAAAGGAGTTCTGCCTTCAATTTTCCATTTAGGCATCTCGTCAAGAAGATTGCAAGTTCCTTCATAGATTTTAGGTTTTTTATGTATTCCTATTCTAGGCATCCTAGTAAGAATATTGCAAATTCCTCTGTCAAGGTTTTTATGTATCCTCATTGTAATCTTTTAACAGAATTAAAACTTATAAACCTTTTGGTTGTTACCACTTTTTAATTAATAAACTATTGTCAACTACTATTTCAAAATTTAGTTTTGTGTAGTCTATGTGTGTATTGGTAAGGTATTTAAGTAATCGAACTTTTTTATCAAAATGAATGTTGTTAATAAAGCCAACAAGAGAAATTTTAAAATTTTTACTTTCTCAAATTCATTAGTAGCTTTTGCATTCGGATTATTTGGTCCTTTTTATTATATTTTTATTAATGAGATTGGGGGAAGTGTAGAAAGTTTTGGTATAGCTGTTGGTTTGGTTGTTTTATCGACGGCATTGGTCTCATTAATTGCTGGAAAATATTCTGATAGATTTGGTAGAAAACCTTTTCTTATAATAGGAGGTTATACTTCTGCGGTGGTTGTTTTTCTTTATACAGTTATTAGTTCTATTTGGCAATTATATTTACTTCAGATATTTAGTGGATTAATTATTGCTCTTTTTGAAACATCTGAATTATCATTTTTAGGAGATATTTCAACCGAAGAAGAGAGGGGGTCAGAAATGGGAACATATTGTGCTTTAGTTGGGGTAGCAGAAGCATTTGCAATTTTTATTGGAGGTTTTTTAGCTGATAGATTTGGTTTTGAAATTATATTTTATATGGTAGCTATAATTTTTATAATCTCTGCAACAATTATGTTTAAGTTAAAGGAGAATAGAAAATGAATCTTTATGTTTGTTATTTAGTATTTAAATTTGTGTGACTATCTTGAAAACGTAACTGTCGGTTTGTATTGTTAACTATAGTGAACGAAAATGTATGGTAGGCTACAACAATCTTTAAATAGTCATTTGGTTAGTGATTGCTTGCGACCACAAGTGATTGTGGTGAAAGGAGGTGCGAGATACAATATCTTGTATTAACTATTAAATGAGGTGTCCATATTGTACTGCTGTTGAAACGAAGGTGACGGATAAGCGGGATTGTGATTCTGTGGCTCGGCGGAGGCGTGAGTGTTTGAAATGTGGGAAGCGGTTTACGACGTATGAGCGGGTGGAGTTGGATTTGAATGTTGTTAAGAAAGATGGGCGGAGGGAGAAGTTTTCGCGGGAGAAGTTGTTTGATGGGTTGATTAAGAGTCTCGAGAAGAGGCCGTTTACGAGTGAGGAGGTAGATAAAATTATTGATGAGATTGAGGCACATGTTTATCGGATTGCGAAGGGGAAGGATATTAAGAGTTCGCGAATAGGGGATATTGTTATGAGTACTTTGAAGCGGGTTGATAAGATTGCGTATATTCGTTTTGCGGCGGTGTATCGTGATTTTGCGGACATTGATGATTTTAAAGAGGAGATAAAGAAATTAGGAAAATAAGATGGAATTGAATGAGTATCAAGAGATTTGTAAGAGAACATCTAAGAAATTTGAGAGTCGGGAATTGGAGATTGCGACTTGGGGGCTTGGTGTTGTGGGTGAGGCGGGTGATGTTGCGAGTTGTATTAAGAAGACTTTTGCGCACAAGAACGATGCGACGAAGGATGGGATAAGGGAGAATATTGGGGATATGCTTTGGTATGCGGCGATGATTTGTAATTTTTTTGGGTGGAAGTTGGAGGATTGTTTGCAGGGGAATGTTGAGAAATTGAAGGAGAGATATCCTAATGGTTTTAGTTTTGTTGATGCTCAGCGAGGTGGGACGATGGTGAAGTGGGGGAATATTGAAAGCAAAGAGGTGAATAAAGATGGTAAAAAAGATTAGGAAGCGTGATGGAAGCGTTGTGCTTTTTCAGGATGATAAGATTGCTGAGGCGATTTGGAAAGCGGTGCGGGCTGTTGGAGGCGAGGATAAAGAGCGGTCTGTGCAGTTGGCTGCTTTGGTTGTGGAAAAATTGAATGAGACTTATGGGGAGTTTGGGATACCTGAGGTTGAAGAGGTGCAGGATTTGGTTGAGAAGATTTTGATTGAGGAGGGGCATGCGAAGGTTGCGAAGGCGTATATTCTTTATCGGCAGAGTCATGATGAGTTGAGGAAGGTTAAGGGGCTGTTTGATACGATTGAGGCGGTTGAGGATTATATTGGGTTGGATGATTGGATGGTTAAGGAGAATTCTAATATGGGTTATAGCTTGCAGGGTTTAAATGAGTATATTAAGAGGAAGATTATGACTAATTATTGGATGAGGCGGATTTATCCAGAGGCCGTTCGAAAGATTCATGAAGCGGGAGATATTCATATTCATGATTTGGATACATTGGGGGTTTATTGTGTTGGTTGGGATTTGAAGGATTTGTTAATGGTTGGCTTTAGAGGGGTTAAGGGAAAGGTTGAATGTAGGCCACCGAAGCATTTTAGTGCTGCTTTGGGGCAGGTGGTGAATTTCTTTTATACGTTACAAGGAGAGAGTGCGGGGGCGCAAGCGTTTTCGAATTTTGATACCTTGTTGGCGCCGTTTATTAGGTATGAGGGGTTGAATTATAGGCAGGTTAAGAAGGCGATGCAAAGTTTTTGTTATAACATGGCGGTGCCGACGAGGGTTGGGTTTCAGACGCCATTTACTAATATAACTATGGATTTGGAGGTGCCGGATTATATGAGGGATGAACATGTGATTATTGGTGGGCAGCCGCAGATTGAGACATATAAAGAGTTCAAGCCGGAGATGGATATGTTGAATCGGGCTTTCGCTGAATGTATGCTGGAAGGAGATGCGGCAGGACAGGTTTTTACTTTCCCGATTCCGACTTATAATATTACTAAGGATTTTGACTGGGACAATCCGGAGTATGATTTGATTTGGGAGATGACGGCGAAGTATGGTATACCGTATTTTTCGAATTTTGTTAATTCTGATATGAAGCCTGAGGATGCGAGGTCGATGTGTTGTCGTCTTCGTATTGATAATACTCAGTTGAAGAAGAGAGGTGGTGGTTTGTTTGGGAGTAATCCGCTGACTGGGTCGATTGGGGTTGTGACGATTAATATGGCGAGGCTGGGCTATGTGTCGACGAGTGGTGAGGATTTTATGGGGCGGCTTGATAGGCTGATGGAGTTGGCGAAGGAGAGTCTTGAGATTAAGAGGAAGGCGATTGAGAATTTCACCAAGGTTGGGTTGTATCCTTATAGTAAGTTTTATTTGAGGCAGGTATACCAGAGGTTTGAACAATATTGGAAAAATCATTTTGCGACGATTGGATTGCTTGGGATGAATGAAGCGATTTTGAATTTTATGCCAGGGGAGAATATTACGTCGCCGAAGGGGCATGAGTTTGCGATTAAGATTTTGAATTTTATGAGGGATAAGTTGGCGGAGTTTCAGGAGGAGACGGGGAATATTTATAATTTGGAGGCGACGCCGGGGGAAGGGACGACTTATAGATTTGCGAGGATGGACAAGAAGAGGTTCGGTCGGATTATTGTTGCGAATGAGGAGTCTGTTCAGAAAGGAGCTGCGCCTTATTATACGAATTCGTCGCAGTTGCCTGTTGGGTTTACCGACGATGTTTTTGAGGCGTTGGATTTACAGGATGAACTTCAGTGTAAGTATACGGGTGGGACGGTGTTTCATACTTTTGTCGGGGAGAAGATGATTAAGGATTCGGTTAAGAAAATGGTTAAGAAGATTGCTGAGAATTACCATTTGCCTTATTTTACTATTAGTCCGACTTTTTCGATTTGCCCGATTCATGGTTATTTGGCTGGGGAACATGAGTATTGTCCGAAGTGCGACGCTGAGCAGGAGAGGTTGCCTCTTGAGGTTGAGAGTGCAAAGAAGGAGTTGGAGGAAGAGGTCGTTGTTGAGAGGAGTGTCGATTCTTCGGTTGATATTGAGGATGAAAGTATTAAGATTGTTGAGCCGAAAGTTGAACGGAAAGTTTTGGTTCCGATGAGATTTAAATTAAATTTAGGAGGCAACGAAGCCCTTGGCTTCGAGGCAACAGGCAATAGGCAACAGGCGGCTGGGAAGTTAAGTGGTTTGTCTGCGTTGGGATATGAAAAATCTAAAATAAATTTAGGAGGTGATGGTGATGGAGAGGACTAGGTGCGAGGTGTGGAGTAGGGTTGTTGGATATTTGCGACCGATTGTGCAATGGAACGATGGGAAGTTGGCTGAATTTAAGGACAGGACCATGTTTTGCTCGGAGTGTTGATTATGAAAATTGCTGGACTGCAAAAGGTTAGTACTATTGATTATCTCGGGGAGATTTGCTGTGTTGTTTTTTTACATGGGTGTAATTTTCGTTGTGGGTTTTGTTATAATCCGGCGCTCGTTGTTGGAGAGGCGACAGATAATTTTAGTGAGGGGTATGTTTTGGATTTTTTGAAGAGTCGGGTTGGGAAGTTGGATGGGGTTTGTATTAGTGGGGGTGAGCCGCTGATGAGTTTGGATTTTGATTTTGTTCGTCGGATAAAAGAGTTGGGGTTTAAGGTGAAGATTGATACGAATGGGTCGTTTCCTTCTCGGCTTAAAGAGTTGATTGATTTGGGGTTGGTTGATTATGTGGCTATGGATGTGAAATCTTGTAAGGAAGATTATTCTTCTGTTGTGAATGTTGATGTTGATGTTTCTAAGATTGAGGAGAGTATGAGGCTTGTTAATGAGTTTGGTGGAGAGTTTAGGACTACTGTTGTTGGGCGGTTGCATTCTGTGGAAAGTGTTGTTAAAATGGCGAAGTGGATGAATGGGGTTTGTGGTGGGAAGCCGAGGAGGATTTTTTTGCAGGGGTTTAAGAATAAAGGGAGATTTGTTGATTCTTCGTTTGGTTTGGAGGTTGATTTTTTAGAGAAGGATTTGTTTGAGATGAAAGATTTGGTTGGGGGGTATTTTGAGAGAGTGGATATTAGAGTGTAATAATTTTTATAAAGGTGGATTTGGTTTGGGTTTGATGGTTGAGGTTGGAGAGAGGTATCGGCACTTTAAGGGGAAGGAATATGAGATTGTTGCGGTTGCGAGGAATTGTGATAATTCTAATCAGGAGGTTGTTGTTTATCGGGCGCTTTATGATTCTGCGGATTTTGGTTTTGGTCAGGTTTGGGTTAGGGGGTTGGAAGATTTTGAGGGGGATAAAGTTTTTGAGGATGGGCGGAGAGTTAAGAGATTTGAGTTGATTGGGAAAAAAAAGAGTGTTGTGGTTAAGGTTAAGAAGTTGAAGGAAAATGCGGTTGTGCCGAGGTACGCGCATGATGGCGATGCGGCTTTGGATTTGTATTCGACTGAGGATTATGTTGTGCTGGCTGGTAAGAGAGTTTTGGTGTCGACGGGGATTGCGATGGAGTTGCCTGAGGGGTATTTTTCTTCGATTAGAGGAAGGAGTGGATTGGCGTTTAAGAAAGGGATTTGTATTCTTGGTGGA
>Ga0265595_1003056_pt1 | contig 10634 bp, 4 predicted proteins | sample saktaG_15_FD_190148 | JGI IMG/M metagenome (GOLD analysis project Ga0265595, IMG submission 190148) | Saline water microbial communities from Sakinaw Lake, British Columbia, Canada - sak_2013_06_06_50m | ecosystem: Environmental > Aquatic > Non-marine Saline and Alkaline > Saline ... | reverse complement strand
GATAATCTTAATGCCCTGGTGGTGGAATTGGTAGACACGCAGGACTTAAAATCCTGTGACCGCAAGGTCGTGAGGGTTCAAGTCCCTCCCGGGGTACTTTTTAGCTTCAAAACCCGCGTCAATCGCGGGTTTTTCTTTTCGGGTATCCGGATGGGTATCCTCTTGTTTCAAACAGTTGAAAAAGTATTTCAACTAACACCAGCCGGGATTAATTTCTTCATAATAAGAATACGGATAAGTTCAGATTGTGTTTGTGCACCTGTCTTATTGCGAAGTTCACGACATGCCTTTTCGATGGAGGAAGGAGATTTATAGTATTTTGCAGCGATCTCTTTAATGGTAAGTCCAAATGAAAGATCCCTCCCAATGTCCAGTTCTTGTGCAGTGATACTTCCCGGTTTACCTTTTTCCGAGTGCAATGTAAGAATCTCTTGAACATCATGAGGAAGAACTATATCCCCGTTAGCAACCTGAAGAATAGTGGATATCATTTTCTCTTCATCGGTACATTTGCATAGATAAGCATTAATTCCCTCTGAAAACATCCGTTTCTTCCACCAAGTTGAAACCTCTGCAGAGTAAATAATGATAGGAATATCTTTACAAACAGATCGAATTACATTTCTGTTCATCAACGGATCTTCATCTCCTATAAATAAGTCAAGAAGGATAATATCAGGACAAGAGCGTGACAATTTATACAAAGCTTGTTTGATTGTAATAGCCGAATCTATGATTCTTATACTATGTTCAGACCAACTGAACATAAATTCAAGTCCCCTTATAACAGGAGGATGATCATCTATCATGAAGATATCGATCATAATAACATATATTAGGAATACAAAGGTAAAAAAAATACTATACTATCCCTGATCCCTAATAATTTTCCACAGAAAAAAATGGTCTTCAATTTAATGACAAATATATATGTGCCGGTGTCTTATAGAGGTTTATAACAACCTCTTCTTTGTTAATTTATTGAAATAAGGACGAGTTTTATAGATTTCACCATTGGTATAATAATATATATCAACAACACTATCTGATTTTGTTGAAATTTTATCTCCAAGAATATAACCTTGTATCCCAACTTCCTTCCCAACAAACACTATTATATCATCAAAGTTTAGGTTAATCCCAAAATTGGTTAGCCGAAATTGGAATATTGTATCTAAAAGAGTGGAATCATAAAATTTGTCTTCAAGACATAAATAAAAATTCTTTCTAATGGAATCTCCAATCTTGTAACCATAACCAATTATATAAAAGTAAACAATGGTGTCACATTCATCTGGTGTCTGGTTAAAATCAAATACTTTAACATCAGGGGAAACATCATCAAGATTTACATAAAGGCAATTATGATCTTCATAAATGACACCCTCCATTAGTAGCATCTCATTTATATAAATAAAAGATTTGAAAAAATAACCGTATAGAGAATCTTTTGTCATGATAATTGAATCAGTATCTATTTTCATTATCCCAGATTCATTATCATCAGTAAGGAGGTTTGTTTGCCTACTGAAAAAAGGAGGATGATTCCTTCTATTTTCACTACATGAAGAAAAAAGAAGAAAATATAGTGACAAGAGTGTAAAAACACTATCAATTAATAGGAACTTCTTCATTAATAGGAACTTCTTTTTTAATAGGAACTTCTTCTTTGCGTGCATTCTTGTCAGTTTCATCTATATCTTTTTTTGCTTGAGAATTTTTATATTGTTCTTCGGTTCTTACTTCTTCCTCTGTTGGGGAGAAATACCCAACAGGAGAGTTATAATATTTGTCATGATCCTCTATAATGGTTGATATAATCCCAAGTATTCTTTTTAATGCATGATTTTCTTCATGAAGTATTGAAAATGACGAATTAGATAAATCTGAAGTTGTTTCATATTTCAGAAGATTTTGATTAATAAATACAACAAAAATATGTTTTCCTCCAGCGAATAAGGGTTCCATTTCTTTATCATTAAGATTGCTAAGGAGTGTTGTACCAACGAAAGAAAGATTAGGCTTTAACGTTGACCCAAAATCAACCATATATTTTTTATTATAATAATCTCTGGCACTCATCAATGGAACTGCCCATCCTGCAGATCCATATTGACTGCTATATGTAGAATAGTAAACATCCCATATCTTCTGACCTTCGACTACTCTGACAAAATTCTGATGAGATGTAGTATTGCTTGATACTCGAAAAACTTGTCCCCAAGCAGGACTATTTTGAAGGTCTTTGTGAAAATAAAGTCCCTCTAGTCCGTCAATTTCCACTTTGGAAATAGGATTATTGGAACAATATTGATACGGAGTCCAATTATAAAATTTCTCTGATAATCTATCAATTGAATGAAACCTCCCTATCTGTTGGTCATAGAAACGAAACTTATAGTCGTACCAAAAAAGATTGAAATCATCTTGCAATTCTTTGCCATTAAATAGATTTTTATTTTGAAAATGATCAGAAGTGAAATTCAAACCTTCCATGGTCATTCCAAAAGGATAATAGCTAAAATCCTGAAGAATATCCCCTTCCTCGTTGAAAATAATACGGTTATTTCCGAGATGGTCTTTAAAGAAATATTCGTACTTAAATCCTTCATCATCCTGGACAATTCTTCCTTCAGGAGTTGTAATATACTTGAGTTGCCCGTTTTCATAAACAAACGAACCAATATAATCAGTTGTGGAGACGATGGACTGATCGACTCTTGTTTGTTTTTGAAGCTTTCTTCCTAAGGCGTCATATACGTATAAGATCCACTGTTGTTGGCCCGTTGCAATATCAATACGTTGAGGCAAGTTCTTGAAATTATATGTTATAGACTCTATTTGCTTATTTAAATCCCGGACTGAGTTTCCATTTGCGTCATAAAGATATTCAATCGAATTGAATGAACCATTATCGGTGAACCCATTATTTTGAAAATCTACACCAGGATCATCATTGACACTCATTAGCTGATTCCCTGAATACGCGTAAGTAAGATCATCAATTGGCCCATAATCTCCATGAGGGAGTTCGCCTGACCTGGCTAAGGATAATATATTCCCGTTTTTGTCATAACTACCAATATTTACTGAATATTGATTAGAATTGGCGAATTCAGCCGAGATCAATCTGCTAATCCCATCATAATCAAACTGATACTGTTTTGTCTCTGGAAATTCATATGATGACCAGGTTATTGAAGAGATATTGCCGTTAAATTGTGGATGGGTACCCGATGTGTATTCAAGCTTCGATGCAAACAGATCAGTGCCAATACTGCTAACATTATTGATTTCGTTCAACCAGTTTCTAATATTGTATTGATAATCTATTGATTGAATATAGTCTTCTCCTAAGGATGAATGAAGTTTTTTCCGCTTTAACTGGGCCAGGTCATTATAAACACTTTTGTTAAGTGTTATTTGAGGTTGGTTTGCAATTAATGAAATAGTCTTTGATATCAGGCCTGTATTGGTAAAGTCAAATAACAAAGTATGAGAAAAGATTGTTGTGAGATTTTCATGCGTGTTGTTCGTTGCAAGAATTTGTCCTGTAAAGTTGATTTCATTTGAGGTTATATCTTTCTTGCCAAAATGATTATCTTCAATCGTTTGGATTATCCTATTGTATTTATCAAAGTAATTAACTGAAAGCAACCATTCGTCACTTATTACAAGGTTATCATGAGGGAAGGCCCTAACTTTTAATCCTGTGATAAGTCCGATTGTTTTATTCGATTTTCCATAAAGAAAATTTATTTTGTCTGACTTAAACGTATAGTCTCCTGTATTGCTGGAATGGGATAGAAAGTCATAGTTATCATGATAATTTACAGTATAAACATCCTCGCTAGAAAGCTGCTTTGGGAATGCATTAGCAGAGTATCCATGAATAGGATTTGAAACAGCAAATTCTTCAAAGTAAGTTGTTGTCTGATCAACAATAGATTGCATTTCACTCTGATCAACGACATTACTATGGATATAAATTCCTGTTAGAATGGGTCGGTCGTATATATCATATTTCGTAAAAATCCATTGCTTGTTCAGTCTTTGATTACCATCCTGTGATAGAACAATTTTATTTCTTTTATTATAAACGAAATATTGACATTCAATCCCTGGTAAACGTTTTATAATCAGTCTCATGCGAGAATCATATTGGTAGTAATAGCATAACTGTTTTATCCATTCAGTTTCATTGTCAAATGTTCCTGTTCCAGTCCCTAATGGTAAATTTGAATATGCTTCTGGTGTGATGATATACCGTAATTTCCCAAAATCATCATAAACAAAAAGTGTATTTAACCATTGATTCCCATCATTGGATAAAGAAGCGATCATTCGATCTGAGAAATCTCGCCATTCAATAGTAGAGTTTCCATTTTCATCTATAATCGTCGTTTTCCGTAATTTCCCAGAGTCAAAACATCCTAATTTTGAAAGTTTGTTCTCATTTGTGACAGTAAGAAGATAAACTTCACCTTCGTCATTCGTATCATAAAAGAACTTGAATGGTTTCGTTGTTCCAGATTGTTGCCAGTCTTTCCCTGGACCCAGATTCTCTATCACTCTGTTTAACGGAGAATTGTCAAATGTTTTGATCCTTCTTGCATTTAATCCTTCGCCTTGGAAATAGTAATTATTAAAATTTATTTGTTCTGTTAAAAAATTAACCCTGTATCCGCCTGGCCCATTCGTTCCGCCTTGTGTTAGGGAGTATTGAAGGAATTCAAACTCTTGCCTACCTATATCATCATATTCTATTGGAGTTATCAAGTCGCAACCATTTGGGATCCCTTTTACATCAATTTTCTGAATCGGTCGACCAATTCCATCATAGTATGTTATTTGTTCACGCCACTTTGAATAATCTAGCGCTATATGTTGTGGGGGTTGAGTCGTTTTAAAATCACCCTTTGGTTCGTACACTCTTATATAATTCATATTAAATTCCCCGTCTGTTACAGGAACACCCCCATTATAGGGTAAATCTGGATCAATATATGCATGAAAATTTGTATTTCCCTGAGTCGAAAATGAAGGAATGAACCGAATCGAAACTCTTGCAACCTCAATATCAGATGCATACGTACTAATAATTCGGTTGTTCCATCCATCATCTCCATTTTGAGCCCCGCTGTGAAAAGTGGAAAATAATAATGGGAAAAAACAACCAACAATTAAGTTATAGCTTACTTTCATATAAGTTATCTTTATTTATCAGTTGCAATCATTATTTCTCATAATAATGATATTCGATATATTTTTTAATATATGTATCCTGGTCTTTAATAGTTATTAACCTGTTCAAACCATCATAAAAGTAATATGTTGGTATTCCATTGTAGTCATTATTTGAAGATGGTCCTACTAATGGGTTATAAGTAAATGAGGTTATTCTACTTGAAGGTAAAGATGTTCTCAGATTTGTGAAAATGGTTCTTAGTTCTTCATCTGTCTTTGTTTGAAGATCCTCAATAGTAACTCCGATCACATTCATCACCTCATCATAAGTGGAACCCTCAATCTTTGCAATAGGTACAGTTCTATTATATCCCCACAAGAATGTTATCGGAATATTATCCTTGATATGGTATTGGAGCAAATTGACCTTGTCGTCGTAATTATCAAATGTTGCAAGATCATTCCAAAAACTGGTATTTGGAGTTGATCCATCAAATGAACATTGATTGTACTGAATAGGGATTGTGCTTGTATATTTGAAGAGCTTATCTGGAGCGATATCAAATTCGTGAATTCTATAAGTATTGATTGTCCCTCCAACAACCAATTCATCTTTTAATCTTATTGTTTCTATCGGAATATCTAGCATTCTTAAGTTGGTCATATGTGTATAAGGGCTCGTAGAGAAATTGAAAGGATATTTGATTTTTACCTCTGAAAGTGAGTTATCACTTTGAGGTTCATTGATATATGAGAGTAAATAATGGTCAGTGTAATCATAAATAGTATTCTTTGCCAAGCTGCCAGTTGGGAAATACTCCGTTTCAATAACTGACTTCAGTAAAGCTGTACAATTAACTTTATAATAGTATTTTGAATAACCTTTATAGGGAATATATGCTCCATGTACATTTGAATAAAAGTAGGACCTTCCAAATGAACAAAAAAGATTATATGTGTTTGCGGCATCTGTTGGGCAACCTCCTAAAGTGGATGAAACAAGAAAACTCGGTTGATATACTAATCCAAAAACCATATTGTTTTCCTCTCCGAATAATTGATAGGAATAATCGATTTGTTTACAAGGATTATCTTCTCCCTCTTGAAAAAATTTTTCAGATTTCAATTTTGAATAGATTAATTGGTCTCCCTCACTATGTGATAATGGGGGAAAAGGGAAAATGTTTGTACCGGAAGTTTTTACCCAGTTATCAAATGTTGCACTATAATTAACCGTGAATGGCCCCACTTCGGACATACAATTATTAACTAGCCACTCATAACTTTCAATTTGAGGATTCGTAAGGAATAAATCTGTTTTGTATGCTGTAAAGTCACTACCTTGGACATCATAAACCTGGAAAGGATCAAGATTAACAGTATTAAAATCATATTCATATCCGATTGGAGTAAAATAACCTCTTCCTCCATGGTAGGATAAGTTGTTTGCCATATTATGTTGGTCATAATAGGATGTATTGCATGAACTCACTATTTCTTCATAAGAACCGCCGTTTGGGGCAGTATATAGATAATAATATATGGTGTTACCGTTCTCTTGTCTTGAATGGCAAGACTTAGTAAAGTATTGATTTCCTTCTTGTAGATATATCGGATCATTAAAATCATAGTTATTGTATCCCCATGCATTCATTTTAGATGTTCTCACATATGACGAATTTTCCTGATAATTTTGAGGTTGATAATACTCCCTGATTAATTTCCCATTTCCTTCTTCAATCCTTGTTACACTTGTATATCCGACCTGGTATCCTTCAAGGTTCCCTTGTGGGTAACAATTGTGTGAATATCTTACTGTAAAAAGTTGGTGGATCAGTGGATTAGTATATTCCAATGTCCCTGAATAATCATAGTCAAATCCATTTGTGGAAGTTAGATTCAATGGTTTTTGTGAAAGTGTTGTTGGAGTAGCATAAGCTAGGTCATAAATTTGAACTCCACTTGAGTGTCCATCAGTCAGGTAATTGTAAGTCTGTTTGAGTTTTGTCAAACCTTTTTCATCGAGTTTCCTAATTTGCTCAATTCGAATCCCACCACCAAAAATATTTTTATCAGCGGTTGTTGGATCATAAAAGTCGTTAGGTTGAAAATCATATATCGTACTTCCATGAGTTGGATAAATAATTTTATGTAAAACCCCAAGAATTATCGACTCTTCATCCACCGTACGATCACTACCAGCAAGGAAAATATCATCACCACCTCCAGAAGGAAAGCATTTGTACTTCTTTTTTCCTGAGCCATCGTCTGATATATATATTGAAGGGAACCATCCAGTGGATTTTCCCGTGTTGAAACCCCATAGATCTTGATGGAACGAGCCTTTTGGAGGAAGAATCCCTCCATAATATTGAAATGTATAATTATCAATCTCATTTTTTACCATGTCAGCTAAAATAAGTCTTTGTTCAGTTAAACCACCATCAGGATTCATATATCTATATAAAAAATCATAAGAATATACAGTGTTAGACATGCGATCCTTAATGGCAACATTGTCAAGTTTTAACCCATTTAATAAGTCTGTTCTGGCTGATGTCATAAATTTGATGAACCCTCCATCAAACGTAATCTGATCCAAGAAAAAAGTATTGTACTCCTTAATAATATTATATATTGAATTCCAAGTAATGTTGATACCCGGATTTTCTCTAACCATACATTTTACAACTGGAATGCTAACTTGTAAATTTTCTTGTTCGTTATATTGGAATTCAATATATTCCCCACTTGCTGTCTCAATATATTCAAGAAACCAAACAGAACCGAATGTTTTAGTTAATGTATACTGAGGGAAACTATTGAATAACCAGGTTGCTATCCCAAGGGGATTAATTCCTTGTAAATATTCCTGGTATTCAAAATCATAGTTAGTTTCAATTGTCGTTTTTTCAATATAATCTCCTCCAAATGAATATATTGTTCCTTTGCAATCTGTTATAAGAAACCCGGTAATTCTCGAATTACTATTTGGATCATCATGGAGTACTTCTATTTTTACATCCTGATCAGAATTAAGCAGTTTTGGTTCCCCGTCAAATCCAAAGATGAACTTCAAGTTTAGGTTACCAACATTTATATAGAATATATCTGGTTGTGCATCACGTTTGCACTGCATGTGAAGAGAGTTGGAAGCATCTAACCAAAAAAGTGCAATACCTGCATTCAAATCTTCATCTGCTTCATTCCAGTTCTTATAAAGCGCGTTTTTATAATCATCTGTCTCAAAATCGAGCGCCGGGAAATTTTGGATTAAATCAGGGTTATGCAGCCACCCAAACTCCTGAGAATTAACCGTGTAGATTGCAAGAGTTCCATTACGTGAATATGTAGTATTATATGTCTCATCATCTGGCAAATCCATCACGATTCGGGAAACACTTCCTCCAACATTAAGATTCCATCCTAATCCGACCCATGTCGCCTCCTGATCAACTTTTATTCCTCCTGAGTGATAAGATAAAGTAATATCATGTGAGATATCCTTCGAGTTAATTGTATAAAGAGGAATCTGAATTGGGATGCAACCAAACTGGTCAACCACAGGAAAGTCAGTATATTTTATCATCTCAGCGACATTCGGAGAAGGAAAGACTGGTAAGCCTGGTATTTCAATACGCTCATCAGTTCCATCTGGGTTCGCAGTAAGTGTCATGTTATCTCCGGAGTTTTCTGGATTGTTTTGTTCTATCTTATTGATCTCTGTTGAATCGTTCTTGATTACATTTTCTATTATATCTGAGTTAATAGAATTTAGAAAATTATTATCTCCACTTGTCGAGATAATATTTGTATCAATTTTATTTTTTAATCCAATCTTTGGTAAAGTAATCTGGAGTCCCTGATCAGAGATTCTAAGAATTTTGGTGGTATCTTGAGTCTTGGCAGTATCTGATCCTAAGATATTCCACAACTTTCCTGATTGAGAAAACGTAATTGTTGGAAATAGAAGAAATAAAAGAGGGATAAGTATCAAATAGTTTGATTTCATGCTCAATCATATTTTAATTACAATTCAATGAATCATTATAGTACAATTATCTTTTTAATAATACTCCTCGTATGCTGGTAAAGCATCAGGAAATATTTTCCGGGTGGTAGAGCGTTTGTTAATATTTCAATTTCTGAACAGGATCTTTGTTCTTCATAGATCTTTACCCACAATAATTTTCCAACATCCGAGTACAGGAATAAGGAGAACTGCCCTATTGAAGTCGAAGATTGTATTGAAAGAGTGCAATTGTCCTCTGTTGGATTAGGGAATATCATTGTTAAAAAATCTGATACAGAAGTGTTATATTCAGTCAGTTGGTTTATAGGAAGATCAACCGGGCTGTGCTCTAAATCTATAATTTGGACTTTCTTGCTAGCTGAGATAATACATTGGTTTGTATCTCTAATCTGAACCGAATACACATAGTCTCCAACATTTAATTCGTTGGGAAGAACTCTCAAATTTGAGCTTGTTGAGTTATCACTCCATAAATAATTGACCATCCCTTCTAAAGTGTAAAGAGTAAATTCTTCTCCTTTAAAAACAATATCGGGGCCAGTTATTTCCAAATCGATTGGAGAACTAATTTGAATCTTGATTGTATCTCTTGAGATACAACCATGATCATCTTTTACGGTTAACCAGTAGAATCCTGTTGAATCAACTTTTATTGAGCTCCCTGTATATCCATTATTCCATAGATATGAAGTGAATACACTATCAGGTTTGATTGTAAAAGAAGAATCACAAATTGCTGTGTCATTTCCAAGTGTTAATGATTCACCATATTCACAATCGAATAGTTTAGTCAGGTGAATATTAACTGAATTTTCATTGTATGAATTATTTTTAGCGGTGTTTGGCTCAACTTCTCTTGAAAAATTCCCAGATAAGTATAGAAAATCATCATTATCGATATTTAGTTTACGGCTATAATTCGCTTTTTGTCTCCCGAGTAATTCAATGTATTTAAATTGCCCATTGGGCCTATATTTGCCAATGAATTCATAGTTTGTGAATTGGTTTGAATGAATTATTTGACTATTTTTTTCAATTTCGCCTCGAAAAGAGCCACTTATATATATGTTATTATTTTGATTTATTGCGACGGATGAGATATAGTCATGTGCATTTCCACCAATATTATCAGCCCAAAGTAAATTTGCATTCTCATCATATTTGCATAGGAATATGTCAAATCCCCCATGTGGCATTTGAATACTTTCTTTATCAAGAAACATCTCGCAAGAATATCCCCCTGCAATAACAAAATGGTTATTTGTATCAAATGCAATTGCCTGAATGTAGTCTTCATATTTACCGCCAATTTGTTTACTGAAGATCGGATTAAGTTCAAAGCTCAGGCAGGCAATAAATCCGTCTCTACGACCATTCGAGGTGAGGAAAATATCTTTTACATTCAATGTGTCTT
>Ga0265595_1003055_pt1 | contig 10637 bp, 17 predicted proteins | sample saktaG_15_FD_190148 | JGI IMG/M metagenome (GOLD analysis project Ga0265595, IMG submission 190148) | Saline water microbial communities from Sakinaw Lake, British Columbia, Canada - sak_2013_06_06_50m | ecosystem: Environmental > Aquatic > Non-marine Saline and Alkaline > Saline ... | reverse complement strand
CTTGACTCGGCAGAGAAGGTCACTCTCCCGCATCAACCTGAGCCCCTTCTTGTGATTGCTTTTTCCAGTGGTAAAGCTAGATGCTGGTAGAGAACCAGGGTTACCGTGCACATTTATTCGAGTCCGGCGGCAAGATTTGGTTTCTGCTGTATTCGTGGTATAATTACAGGCGAAAGCGGTTCGAGTTACTGGAGGTGCTTTATGGCGGTGCGATTTATCCTTACCGACTATGTCAATCAGGCTCTAGCTCAAGCCGCTTATGATAAGCTGGAAGATGGTACCTTTGCCGGACGAATCCCCGCTTGTACTGGGGTGCTAGCTTTTGGCACTACTTTAGCCGAGTCTGAAGAGAGCCTGCGTTCTACCCTTGCGGACTGGATCCTCGTCGGTCTCAAGTTAGGGCATGCCCTGCCTGTAATCGGTGGTATCGACCTCAACAAGGAGCCCCAACGTGAGCCGGCGGAGGCGGTGTAAACGCCAGAACTTCATTCGCCGCCTTCGAAAACTTGGCTTTGACGGTCCCTTCTCAGGAACACGACGCTAATTTATGGTCTATCAGCAGCACCGCATGGCTATCCCTTCCAATGCCGAATACTCTGTACCCCAATTGCGAATAATGCTGCGGGAGGTTGAGAAAATCCTAGGACGCGAGATATCCGCTGAAGACTGGAACCGCCTACGGTGACAAATAACAGGGCACAAAAAGAGGGGGCAGAAAGTAAATTCTTCTGCCCCTGATAAAAGGCTAGAATTCAAACAGTGCCGGCTACTCATTCTTTGTCCTAGCCGCCTCTTCCTCCTTTTTTGCCGTCTCTCAGCTCGCTCCCCCTCAAGCTCTGGTACGCTGGCGATAGAACCACTTCTTGAGACGGTTCAGCTCATTCGTTTGATACTCGCTGATGGAATTGGTGCCTATATTGGGGGTGGCGGAAGTTACTTCCGCCATTCTACTTGAGCTACTTGGTCAAGATATTTCTCAAGAAATAATGTTGCACTTGACAAGTATAAGCGACTGCGCTTATACTAAACCAGTGGAAATACGATTCAGCCGCCACGCTGGGAATAAGATGAGGCTGTATAAGCTAACCCCGGAGGAAATTGAAGAAGCCATTAACTCAGGTGAAAAGCTCAGTCGGGGAGACAAATGGGAATCTCAGTGTGGGGGGCTAAGGGTAATATGGCTAATGGTAGGCTCCTACGCTCTGGTGGTGACTGTAATTAAGACTAGACAGAGGTGAGGGATGGTAAAAGAAGCAAGAATACAAGAAATGCCAAAGAGTACTCTAAAGATTGAGTATGAGCCTGAGGTTGATATTCTCACTATTTATCTCCAGGACCCTGAAACCCCACTGAGCCATAGTAGTGAGGCGGAACCCCGAGCAATACTGAATTATGCCGCAGATGGTAGCCTTTGTTCGGTAGAGGTCCTGGACGCTAGTAAGCTTTATTCCCCTGGGCAGCTTGCAGCTTGTAGCGTTGATGAATTTATTGACCTGAAAATGGCATCCCAGCTGGCTGGAATTGCGCCAGTTACCTTGAGAACACAGGCAGAGAAGGGAAGGCTATGGGCGATAAGGCTTGGTGGTCAATGGGTGACTACACGGGAACGAATTCAGCACTACCTCGACAGCCGGGCTAGGAATGTTAAAGCCACAGGTTAAGAAACGATTGGGCGGTGTGACCGATAAACTTCGTGACAAAGGAGCGTTCCGATGCCAGTGAAGAATCTTAGCAAGCCTTTCACTTGCCCGTTGTGCCAGCAGCGCAAGCCATGGGGAGACATGGTTAAGCATGTTGCATATGCCGGTGACTCAGAGCACGAACAGTGGCGAATAAGTCACGGCTTCCCAGCAAGAATAGCTTTTGGGGGGCTTAAAAAGTACGAACCAGGCTTACGGATTGCAGTCGTGAGCGAGTTTCCCCAATAAGATAGGTGGGATGCTGGTCATCTCATCTGCATGCACAACTGGAAGTAACGAAAGTCCATCTTGTGCAATCAGAGTGACTTGAAGCGCTACTTCTCATTAGGCTTCATTACGCCACCCGATGAACCCCCTTCTGAACCCCCGCCAGCTTCTTGGCAGAAGCCTTGCACGACCTCATCGGCTGATGTAAGATAGGCGCAGGTTATGGTCCAGCTCCATATAGTCAGGTTCGATACCGGGAGGTTTTTATGCAGATACAGCCGCCGTTCATGGTTTCCTACAGTATCACCACGAAGTGCAATTTGAAGTGCAAGCACTGCTACAGTGAGTCAGTTGACCAGGCAGTTCCTGACGAGTTATCTACTGAGGAGGCTTTTCGGCTCATAGATGTTTTATCAAAGTGGGGGATAGGGCTTTTGATCATTGACGGGGGAGAGCCCTTGTGCCGAGAGGACATGTTGGATATCGTCAAATATGCCTCCTCAAAAGGGATCAGAAGCACTATTGGCAGCAACGGCACTCTTATTGACGAAGGCATGGCCAGAAAGATGCTGGATGCGGGTGTCATGGCTATTGCCATATCGGTTGACGGAGCCAATGCCCAGACTCATGATTCATTCAGGGGTGTGGCTGGTGCCTTTGAACAGACCTTTAAGGGCATAGAAGCATGCCGGAATGTGGGTCTACCCTTCCAGTTCAACACGGTCATCAGGAAGGAGACGTTGTCGCAGCTGGACGACATGCTGCGTCTAGCGGTGGAATATGGCGCCAATGCTGCTGAATTCTTTGACCTGGTAGCGGCGGGAAGGGCCAGGGATGAATGCAGGGAGCAGGTCTTGAGCAACGACGAGAGGAAATCGGCAATGGAGTGGCTTGCTGAGGCTCAGGAGGACTGCCCCATCATTATCAGGGTTCCTGCTTGCCCGATGTATCCTCTTCTTTTACAACAAAAACAGATTCAGCCCCGGCACTTTCCTGCGGAGATGCTGCGAAGGGTTCCTTATTATGGCAGAGGTTGTGCTGCGGGAATGCCTGTGGGGTATGTAATGGTCCAATCGAATGGTGACGTGAACCCGTGCATGCTACTTCAGGTTAAGCTGGGTAACGTGAGGGAGCGCAGCATAATATCCATCTGGGAGAATTCGCCTGTATTAACGAAACTGCGGCAGCGAGACCTGAGGTGGACCCCATCATTAGGACAGGATAGGGGCTTTATTAAGAGTGGGTCCCGCTATCCTCAAGGGGTCTGGTGTTAAGGATTCTACCACATCTCCATTGGTAGCTTCTACCGGGGTTGAGCTGAATACCTCGGCCGGTGTCCGGTAACCATGGGTCTGGTGGGGACGCTCGGTGTTGTAGAAGCGGAAGTAATTACCGAGACCGATCCTGGCATCTCTGCCATCCTGATATGCTTTCAGATACACCTCCTCATATTTTACTGTCCGCCACAGCCGCTCGATGAACAGGTTGTCATTATAGCTTCCTTTCCCATCCATGCTGATTTTCACTCCGTGCTGCTTCAGCAGCCCGGTGAAGGACTCGCCGGTGAACTGGGCGCCCTGGTCGGTGTTGAATATCTCGGGTTTGCCCTTCCTGAGCGCCTCTTCCAGAGCCTCGACGCAGAAGCCGGCGTCCAGTGTGTTGGAAAGCCTCCAGGAAAGCACGTACCGGCTGTACCAGTCGATAATGGCTACCAGGTACAGAAATCCCCGTGCCATGGGGATGTAGGTGATGTCCGCCGCCCACACCTGGTCCGGCCGTGTTATCTTCATGCCACCGAGCAGGTACGGGTAGATTTTATGGCCCGGCGCCGGCTTGCTGGTCCTGGGACGCCGGTAGAGGGCCTTTAGCCCCATCACGCGCATCAACCGCCGGACACGTTTCCGATTAACCCTCTGGCCCTGACTCTTCAGCCAGGCGGCTATCTTGCGTGCTCCGTAGAACGGTGTGGCCAGGTATTGACGGTCAATCAGCTTCATAAGAGTGAGATCCTCCTCGGAGATTCCTACGGGCTGGTAGTACAGGCCGGAGCGGCTGATATCCAGCAACCGACACTGGCGTACTATTGAGAGCGACGGATGCCGGCGGTCGACCACCTCATGCCGCCGCTCTACGCTCAGCGACCCAAGGCGCTCTCCAAGAAATCCCGCTCTACCTTAAGCTGGCCGATCTGCTGGTATAACTGGGCAATGAGGCTGGCGTCATCTTTCTTTTTGTGGTTATGGTCACCGCCGAAGATGTCGACGGCACTTTCAGCCAATGACTTCTTCCAGGCACGGATCTGGCTAGGATGAACCTCAAACCGACTGGCTAGTTCGGCTATCGTCTCTTCACCCTTTAATGCTTCCAGGGCTACCCTGGCCTTGAATGACGGGCTGTGCTTCCTTCTGTTCTGTGTCATGTCCTGCTCCTCCTATTCTGTATTTTATTCTAGGAGCAGAACCCGCTCTTAACAACCTGTCCGAATTTGGGGGACCACCTCAACCTTCTCAAGGGTGAATGCGGGGATTGCCAGTATAAACTCACCTGTTCTGGATGCCGGGGGAGGGCCTATGAGGAAACTAGGGGCATGATGGCGACCGACCCGGCTTGCTGGATTGCCCCCGAGTCAGCAACGAAAGCAAGAGCGATACCAAAGGATTAAGTCTGGCTGAACAATTGCTTGATTGTTGAGTCACGGTACAAAAAGGGGGACTCCGAGCTGCTGAATCCCCTGGAGCCCCTGTAATCAGAATCTGGGCGTTTTTTCAGGGTGGCCAATGGTTTTATAGGAGAGGGGGACACCCGGGGTGAGGTTAATAGACAAAAAAGGGGGCCGGGGATTCGAACCCCCCCCGACCCCTAGTTTACCTCTAGTCATATACTATTAGTAATATACTAGAATTCAAACAGTGCCGGCTGCTCTGCCTTTCTCCGGGCTGCGTCTTCCTGCTTGTAGAGACTGCTGGAAATCGCTGGAATAGTGCTCTATGGTTTAATTTTTAGAGGCTTTTAACCTTACCAGGTCTTTATATCGCCCCTTTTCTGCCGGGTAAAGCTGGTCCTTAAAAGGGGCAAAAAGAGAGCCCGAAGCTGCAGGATTAAATACCGCGATATACATCTCTGCGATGCCCAATTCGAACGACGGTGATAATTTGCTCTCGGTCATTAATATAGTAAATCGCCCGGTAATCTCCTTTACGAATGCGCCAAAGCTCGGTTCCTCTAATCTTTTCCACTCCTCTTGGTCTAGGCTCCTGCTCCAAACTCTCAAGTGCTGTTATCACTACCCGGTGGTCCTTCTCAGGAAGCTTATCAAGCGATTGTCGCACCCTCCGGCGCAGTTCAACCTTATACACGTTGAGATTCTTTCCGAGATTCCAGATGGTCCTTTAGAGAAATCGTGTCTTCCACCTCTCCCAGAACTGCCAGACCCTCTCTAGCATCAATGTCATCTTCCAGCTTCTCTAGAATAGCTTCTGTCACCCAATCCCTCATGGTTTTGCCATAGAGAGAAGCAACCGCCTTGATGCGATTGCGGAGTTCTGGCTCTATATCGAGAAAATACCTCGGTCTCTTTGCTGCATTGCTCACTTTATTCTCACCTCCATGACCTTGCAAGTTGAGTATAGCCTATATAGCCACACCTGTCAAGCCCCCGAGGGTCGGTTTCGAGGGGATTTTAAGTCAAAAAGAGGAACCCAGGGCACGATTCCTGCCCCGGGCTTGCTATTTTGCAATAACTGACGCTCTGTAATCCAAAATAAAGCCGCTTCCCGAGTATTATACCTTTGCATGGTCTGGCGGAGCTACACTCTGGACAGGGTCACCGGGGAGCTCGAGGTAATCCGTAAGAATAAAATTGGTAAGGGGACCAAGATAGCGCTGTAGCTGTTCTGATTTCTCGGCTTCATCAAGGCTCTTGCCGATGTCCTTGGCCTCAATATAGCCGACGGTTACTGAGCCTTTTCTGAGGATGAAGTCAGGCGCGCCGCATTCAATATGTTTCGGCTCATTAGTGGCGATGACACCTGCCGACAAGCCTTCTACAAATGTTTTCAGCGCCGGGCGGTGGGTATGTTCAGTAGCATCGCCAGCCGCTAGCGCCTTTTTAATGGCGTGTATGTAGTCTTGAAGTGGCTTCAAATCAGCAACCAATAACTAAACCTCCAAGCCTCTGATAACCTTCAAGTTGGGAAAAGGATAATGATCGACATTGTTGGTGAGCAGTGGAGCTCCAAACTGCAAGGCCGTCGCGGCGATGATAGCATCGGCAATACCAACCGTCATCCCCTTTGAGCGGAGTTCTCCCAGCATCGTACCTGCCCGCCGGGCAATCGGTATGTCAACAACTACCGAGATTAAGCCGTCGAGGAAGGCATTGGTCGACCTCTCTTCTCCGGCTTTCATTCCCTGGTATATCTCAAGATGAGTAAGGGCGCTTATTGCCAGAAGCCCTTCCCCGGACCAGTTCTGAAGCAGCTTCTGCGCATATTCACGCCGCCTCAGGAAATCAATGGCAACATCGGTATCCACCAGGCAGGAGATACCCTTTACCCGGCTACTTTGCACTGACGCCTCCCAGCCGCGCCAGCCGTTCGCTATCCGCTTTCCTGATAGCGCGAACATAAGCAGTGGAGTCTTCAGGAGTAGCCAGGTCAGGATGACTCTCATTCTTCCAGGCGCCAAATCCCTTCTCCAGGGCTATCTTCTGCTTGCGGTAGGCTATATAATGCTCCAGCGCCTCGGTGAAAAAAGAGCTTATCTCCCCCTGGGACGCGATAGAACGGATTTCACCAGCCAGCTCCTTGGGTAACGTAACTGACATTTTTTCTGTCTTTGCTTTTCCACCCATTTATTTCCTCCCTTCTGCAATACAAACTGTAGTATACTAAGAATACTACCGATTATCTTACATGTCAAGCGTCGATGCCTTAAACCGGGGATTTACTTTGCTGATTGAACGTTTTGGCGTTACGTGGTGGAACAAAAGTCATCTCCGTCCAACACAGACTGAAGACCGCTTGGCAAAGATGCATATTGTGACCTTAAAGATAGAAATGTTATCATGTATACGATGGGGACTAGGCGTCCTATACTTGGGGGTTAGACGGAATGACTAGCTTGGTCGTGCGCAAGGTGAGTAACGGGGGAGTACTGAAGTTGAAGCTGGTCCCGGTCGTGCCCAAGGTGATTGGTGGAGGAGTACTGGAGTTGGAGCGGGTCCAGGTCACCTGTCCTGCTTGCGGACAGCAAGTTGAAGCTGTAGCCAGGGACGGCCAAGTTAAAGGATACTGCGCAGCTGCTAAGCAGTATGTGGACTTTCTAACTGAAACACAGCTAGAAAGAAAGAAGTGGTGGCAAAACCCTGAGTATCGGGCTAAGTTGAGCGCTGGTATGAAGAAGCGTTGGCAAGACCCTGAGTATCGGGCCAGGCAGATTACCACTTATATAGGCAAACATCCCACAGCTGAGACTAGGGCAAAAATATCTGCGGTGCTTACAAGGCGGCAGAATAAAAAAGCGGGGCATAAGGGTTAATAAAGACGTCAAAAACAGCAAGGTAGGGAGGCTTGACAATACCAGCTAGCCCTGTAGGGATACTGCCAGCCCCTGTAATCAAAATCTAGCTGTTTTTCAGAGGGGGTCAAGGTTTGTGAAAAGGAGAGGGGGACACCCGGGGTGAGGTTAATAGACAAAAAGGGGGCCGGGGATTCGAACCCCCGACCTGGTTTACCCCTAGTCATATACTAGAAGTCAAATAGTGCCGGCTGTGCTGCCTTTCTTTTCTCACTCCTAGATTAAAAATCAGCGGGACAAAGGGGGTGAGGTTAAAAAGAGCTCGGGGCATAAAAAAGGGCTCCTGGATATAAAAGCTCCTGGGAGCCTCTCTCTTAACGTATCTGCCAGCCCCTGTAATCAAAAACTAGCCCCTTTTTCAGGGGGGTCAATGGTTTGATACCTTGAAAAGGAGAGGGGGACACCCGGGGTAAGGTTAATAGACAAAAAAAGGGGCCGGGGATTCGAACCCCCGACCCCTAGTTTACCTCTAGTCATATACTATTAGTAATATACTAGAATTCAAACAATGTCGGTTGCTCTGCCTTTCTCCGGGCTGCCTTCTCCTCTTTCTTCTGCCGTCTCTCGCCCCGGTCGCACTCTTGCCTGGCTTTTGCCCTCCTTTCGTAGATCCACCTCTTAAGGCGGTTAAGGTCGTCCTCCTGGTTGCGGTTAAGTGACTCTACCCGGATATCCTCGGGCATAGTAACCCCGGACTGGGGGGTTCGCTGCTTCTCGTAGACCTTGGTGGCGATGTAGAGGTATATCTGCGCCCAGTCGTGATCCAGCGGTTGGGTTAGGGAGGCTGTATAGAGGTAGGCGCAGGCCTCGGCATCGGTGCCAGTCATCTCTTCCCCCTTGATAACCTTCATGTTCTCAACCAGCCTCTCTAGGGTGATGGCGGTTTTTAGCCAGTCGGGGAGGGTATCCCCCCAACCTCCGGGGAAGACGATGATCGGGTCACATATGGCACCGACGATTTCCGAGATGCCTTTTTCAGCTTCTCTTTCAGCTGTCAACTTATTCTCCTTCCTCAAGGCTGCCGGGCCGGGTTCCTTTTAACATGAAGCCCGAATGACACGCCGAGGTAGCCGATTGTGTAGTTGGCGATAGCTTCCCGGATTCGGTCATGCTCTTCGCCGTGGAATTCCCCCAGGCACTCCTCGAGCGTTCCGGCGACCTTTTTTAGAGCTTCCTCTTTCTTATACTCGTAGTCAGCCCGCTCCGTTTTCGGTTGGCCTTTCATTTCTCACCTCCTTGCTGTGATTTCTTTTTTGCCCGCCACTGCTCAATACTAAGGCAATCAGTAAGGATGTGGATATCCTCACAGTCCACAGTTACCGCGGGGAAGCCGCTCTTATGCTCAAGTACGGTAACAGGCTTTTCCTGAAGGTACAGGGCCTCTATCTGTTCGTATATCCTTTCCTTTTCATCATCAGAGGCGAGCCTTATATCCTTGCGTCTCACTTAATCACCTCCTTTCCTCAAGGTCGACCCCGTGTTTTGCCAGCAAAGCCCTGGCTTGGGCAACATCGGCTTCCTTCTGCCGGTTCTTAGCCTGCTGTATCAGCACTGGCACATACTTTGAGGCGATGCGGACCATCTCAGAGTTAATGTCGTAGTACTCCTCCCCGGTAAGCCAGTAGGTCATGCCGTACTCGATTGACTTCGGTATGCCCTTGCGGTCGTCAAACTGGGAGAGGAAGGCTACGGTGTCATCGCCGTTCTCAAAGTAAGTTGAGTAGAAACCCCATCTATCATAGTGGGCAATAAAGGAGCAGTGCTGGATTAGGTGGTCATAAAGGGGCTTGGTGAATTTCTCCCGCTGCAGGCCGCTCTTCAAGAACAGCTCCCAGTGCCTCAATACTTTGCGCTTCTCATCTGCCGACAAGAATTTGGAATCATGTAACTCGCCCGGTCCTCTTTGTTGGGCCAACTCGGCTAGAGTCATTTGATGGCTTCCTTCCATATTCACCCCCTTTCATTCCTCTTGCGAAAATACCCATCCCAGACCCCACTATCTATCAGCCCCGTGCAGATCTGGATGGTCAGTGGGTCTTTGACGCATCCGGTGTCCTCTTTACACTGTCTGCAGAACAGCTTCTCAAAATCCTCCCGGTCTAAATCATAGACAGTCTTACCGCTAAGATCCTTTATTGGCATAGTTCCCCCCTTTCTGAAAGGGGAAGGGGAGTCGGCTTGACGACCCCCCTTCCTTTCGGTTACCACCTTTTCAGCTACCACTCGACGAACATCGGCATCATGACCGCTAGGGGCGATGCGCTGTGGCGGAAAAGGGCTGGGGCTTTTTCGCTCGTGGTGGCCATTGTTATTAGCCCTTCCTTCCCCTTGATGTACTCGAGCAGGTAGTTGACGTTGAAGCCGATCCTACCGGGTTCGTCGGTCTCTACCGGGATGGCGGTTTCAACGCTGCCCATATCGTCGCTTTTCGCCGACACGGACATCGACTTCTTTTCCCATGAGAGCCGGACGATATTGCCGTTATCCCTGGCCGGCGTCAGGACGCCGCGTACCGCTCTCTCGAAGTCCATTGCCATGAACTTCACCTGGGGCAGGGGTTCCTTGGGGAGGAGTTGCTTCATGTTCGGCGGCTCGCCTTGTATCAGCTTGATGACCATGGTCACCCTGCCGAAGCCAAGCTTGAGCTTGTCGGCATCGAAGGTGAGGTCTACCATCCTCTTGGAGGTGACTATCTGCACGATTGAGTCGCCGGTTGGCGCTTCCCTGGGGGTCTTAGCCCACAGGTGGGCAAGGTACCGGACAGCCTGGGTGGGGATGATGGCGTTAGCCCTGTCCGGGATGATGAGGTCCATCGGCAGGGTCTTGTAGGCCATGCGGTAGCCGTCCCCAGCTGCTATCTCCAGGTTTTCTCCCAGGAAAAGGATTACCCCGGTGAGCACGGGGCGCGACTCTTCGGTCGCGCAGTAGCCCAGCAGCGAGGAGAGGGCCGGCACCAGGGTATCGCCGTCCACCCTCTTCTGCGGCTTAGCTTTGACCTCCGGGAAACCCGGGTAGTCTTCGGGGTCTGCGACCGCATAAGAGGCGCTGCCCTCTGACCAGGTGAGCTTCAGGCGTTTAGCCTTCTGCTCGATGGTCAGCAGCTCATTGCCGTGGACGCGCTTGAGAAGCTCCAGCACCGGTGACAGGGGAATC
>Ga0265595_1003053_pt1 | contig 10638 bp, 6 predicted proteins | sample saktaG_15_FD_190148 | JGI IMG/M metagenome (GOLD analysis project Ga0265595, IMG submission 190148) | Saline water microbial communities from Sakinaw Lake, British Columbia, Canada - sak_2013_06_06_50m | ecosystem: Environmental > Aquatic > Non-marine Saline and Alkaline > Saline ... | reverse complement strand
CGCCGCCGGCGGATTGATCGTCGGCGAGGGCTCCGACAAGGTTTACATTCTGCCCGATGACGTTGAGCCCACGCCGATCGATAAGCCAAACCCTGGCGGCCCTGCCGGGCTGGTCGGACGGGTGCGCGCCGCCGGTGGGACGGTGAGCGTCTCGGCCAGCGTCGCGTGCTACGACCCGGCTCTGGACCGCCAGAACCTCGAGGCCATCATCGACGGCATCACCGACGTTCGTTACAACGGCCACCGCCCGTACTATACGTATGATGGCGCCAATGCCCAGCCCACGGGGGGGGACTGGTATCAACTGACTTTCCCGCGCGACATGACGTTCAACAAGGTCGTCTATTACGAGGGCGACGCCGTTTACACCGGCGGGCCCAACTTCAACCCGCGAGAGATCCCGTTCGCCGGCGGGTTCTTTGAGGACCTGACAGTCGAGGTCCTTCGCGATGGGCAATGGCAGGCGGTGACGGGCCTGACGTTCAGCGAGGCCCTGGATAGTTACGCCTACTACCAGACCATCGAGATGACGTTCGACTCTATCGCGGGATCGGCCGTGCGAATACGAGGCAATGCCGGCGGCTCGTACCAATTCACCACCATCGTCGAGTTGGAGGCGGATGGGGCGATGGGCGTCGCCGGCGACTGCAACGAAGACGGCGTCGTCGATGCCGCCGACTACATTGCTCTGAAGAGCCACATGGGCCTGGGGTCCGCGGCCACGTGGGCTGACGGCGACTTCAACTTCGATGGCGACGTGGACTACAGCGACTTGCAGTTGTTGACGGCGAACTTCGGCTGGACGAGCGCGGACTTGCCGGTTTCCACCCCCGAGCCTGCGAGCTCGCTGTTTCTGCTGGGCGGCGCGGCCGCTCTGGCTGGGCGGCGCCGGGGGCGCCGGCGCGAAAGGCTCGAATAGGCCCCGCGCGCTTTGCGGTTGACGCGGGGGCCGCGGTGTGCTTGGCTTAGGGGACTGGGCGCCGCGTGGGGCGCCGGCGGCAAAGGAGCTTGCTGATGGCTGGCGGCGGTAAAGACGGCTACGAGCTTTTCGTGCCGGGGCGGTTGTGCCTCTTCGGCGAGCACAGCGACTGGGCGGCCCAGTACGGGCTGCACCCGGGCTACTGCCTGGTCATCGGCACCGACCAGGGCCTGACGGCCACGGTGCGGCCGGCCGAGAAGTTTTCCGTCGAAACCGACCTGCCCGACGCCGCCGGCAGGCCCAGCGGACGCCGCCGACAGATGAGCTGCGACTGGTCCCCGGACACGCTGATGGCCGCCGCCCAGGACGAGCAGGAGTTCTTCCGCTACTGCGCGGGCGTCGCCCACGGGATGTTCTATCATTCGGGCGTCACCGGCGGGATCGACCTTCGCATCGAATCGTTCGATCTGCCGCTTCGCAAGGGCGTTTCGAGCAGTGCGGCCGTGTGCATCCTCATGGCCAAGGCCTTCGACGCCGTGTATGAGCTTGGCATGTTCCCCCACGAGTTGATGGAGGTTGCCTACCGCGGCGAGCGCCTGACGGGCAGCCAGTGCGGGCGGATGGACCAGGCGTGCATCTACGGCAAGACTCCCGTTCTGCTGACGTTTCAGAAGTCCGCCGACGTTCGCGTCGAGCCGCTTTTCCCCGGACGCCGGATCGAGATGTTCTTCGTGGACCTTGGCGGGCGGAAGGACACGGTGCGGATACTTTCCGACCTCCATTCGGCGTACCTGCGCGACCTTGACGTTCAGCGCGGCCTGGGCTCGGAGAACGAGCGGATCGTCCGCCAGGCCTACCGCGCGCTGAACTCCGGCGACGGCGCCTGGCTTGGCGAGCTTATGAGCCAGGCGCAGTCGAGCTTCGACCGTCTGGTAGCCCCCGCCAGCCGGGCCCAGCTTGCCAGCCCGCTGCTGCACGAGCTGCTGGCGTTCGAGCCGATCCGCGAGCACATCTTCGGCGGCAAGGGCGTAGGCAGCCAGGGCGACGGCACGGCCCAGTTCGTCGCGCGAAGCCCAGCCGACCGCGATGCAGCCATCGCCAAGATCTCCGGCGCCATGCCCGACATGCGGTGCTTCCCGCTGACAATCTAGGCATCCAGGGCGCCGCGGCAAGACGGAAGAGTAAGGTCATAGGTGCCGGATTGTGAAGCATGCCAACTAAACTCCCCGGCGTCCAAACGCCGATTCTCCTGTAATGGCGATTCCCACAGGGACCACATCCAGGCAGATAGACTGGCTGGCACGCTGGGCGCTGACCGGCATGATGATACTCGGCATGATGGCCTGGTGGTGGCCGGGATATCGAAGCTGGGGCTCCGCGGTGGCGGCCATGACGCTGGTTCTGGGGCTTTGGCTGGCCGCTCGCATCGTTGCGGGCGACCGCGGCGTGCCGGGCCATCCCGTCCACCTCGTCGTGCTTGTCCCGGCGGGGATCATGGTCCTGCACCTCGCCCGTGACATCCTGGCCGCCAGGTCGGCCCTGCCGGGCAACCTCGAGGGCGCCCTGGACATCTCCCAGATCTACTGGCTGGGCCTGCTGTCGCTGGGCGTGCTGCTCACGCAGAGCCTGCTGCCTCGTGCCGCCAGCCATACCGTCGTGCTCGGCGTGGCTGGGACGGCGATGATGCTTGGTCCGGCCGCGGCAATCCTGGCCGGGGCGACCGCGCCCGTCCGCACCGCACTGGCCCTGCTGGGTTTTGCCGGCGTCGGCGTCTGGCTGACGATGCTCTGGGGCCTGGGCGCCCGCCGCGAAGGGAGCGGCCCCACAGGCGCACCCGCGCCGCACCGCTTGCCTGGTGTCGCGTGCGTGCTCGTGGCGGCAGCGGCGGCAGCGGGGCTTGTGGTCGCCGCTCCGCTCCAGGCGCTGCTTGTCGCGGGCATCGTGGCTGCGACGTTGCTGGCGGCCGGACTCGTGTTCCCCGCGCGGCGTGTGGTGCTTCTGCTGGCCGGCGGGGTTCTGGCGGTGGGAGTGGCCGGCGCCCTCTCGCTGGTTCATTGGGTAAGGCAGGCACTTGTCGAGTTGCTCAGCCAGGCCGCACAGGCAACCCCGCTTGGCCTGGGCGAGGGGGCCCTTAGGCAGCCATCCGCCGCCGACGGCGGGCTGGCAATGCTGGTGGGCATGGCCGGCTGGGTGGGCGCGGCGTGGTTCATCGGCGGGCTTGGCCTTTGCGTGATCTGGATGCTCTTTCACGCCCGCCGCGGACATTGGGGAGACCAGGGCCGCGCTATCGTGTGGTCCGCCTCAGCAGGCTGCGCCGCGGCGGCGCTGATCGCCCCCGGCGGGCTGTTCGTGCCCGCCACGGCGCTGGCGGCGGCGTTCATCTTCGGGCTGATGCCGGCAATGCTGGGCAGGCCCCCAAGGCCCCGCCCGGGATTGATCCTGCTTGCAGCCATCGCGGCAATGATGGCTATGCTCGGCCTGGCGCCGCATACGGGGCTCTTCACGTGGTCGCTGGGGCATTTCGGCAAGAGCGACACCATCCTCCACGTCGCCATGGGATTCTTGGCCGGGATGCTGCTGGCCTGGCAGATGGGCACGCGACGGATATGGCTTGGCCTGGCGGGCATAGCACTTGCCGCCCTGCTCGGCGGGCCGGCGGAAGTGATGCAATACCTGGCCTCCGACCGCTCGGCCGAGCTGCGGGACTGGCTGCACCATGCCGTGGGTTCGGCGGCCGCGGTCGGGCCGTACCTGCTGTGCATGCTGGCACGCGGCAGCGAATCACTCGACGCCCGCCCGGCTGGGACAGATCTGGCCCACCAGGCGTACCTTAGGTAACATGACTCCAACGAAAGGCGAAAGCGACAATGGCAAAATATCTGGTCACCGGCGGGGCGGGGTTTATCGGGTCCAACCTGGCTCGGTACATCCTCGACCGCGGGCATGACGTGGCCGTGCTGGACAACTTCGCCACGGGCAAGCGCGAGAACCTCGCCGAGATCGCGGGGCGGATAACGCTCGTCGAGGGCGACATCCGCGACGCCGACACGGTTGCCTCCGCGATGGACGGCTGCTGCGCCGTCTTCCACGAGGCGGCTCTGGGCTCGGTGCCGCGGAGCGTCGAAGACCCCGTCACCAGCCACGATGTCAACGTCAACGGAACGATCAGAATCCTCGAAGGCGCCAGGGCCGCGGGAATCCGACGCGTTGTGTTCGCCGCGTCCAGCAGCGCATACGGCAACCGCGAGGAATCCCCCAAGCACGAGGCGATGGCCCCGCTGCCCATAAGCCCCTACGCCGCCAGCAAGGTCGCCTGCGAGGCGTACATGCAAGGCTACGCCGCGAGTTACGGCCTCGAGACGTTCTGCCTGCGGTACTTCAATGTCTTCGGGCCGCGCCAGGATCCCTTCGGCGCATACGCGGCCGTAATACCGGCGTTCGTCAGCCGGCTGCTAAAGGGCCAGCCGCCCGTCGTCTACGGCGACGGCGAGCAGAGCCGCGACTTCTGCTATATAGACAACGTCTGCCACGCCAACTGGCTGGCCGCCAACGCTCCGGCCGAGGTCTGTACCGGCAGACCCGTCAACATAGCCTGCAACCAGCGAACGAGCCTCAACCAGATACTCAAGCAGCTTGGCGAATTGCTGAGCGTGAATCTCAAGGCGACCTACGAACCCGAGCGCGCCGGCGACGTGAAGCACTCGCTCGCCGACATCAGCCTGGCCAGGCAGCGCCTCGGCTACGAGCCGCAGGTCTACTTCGAGGACGGCCTGGCAAGGTCAATCGACTGGTACCGGGCAAACCTTGCCTGATGGAAAGATTCTTCCTTTTCTTTTGGCTGGGGCCGACCCGGCCGACCAAGGAAGGCGACAGAGACAGGAAAATAGTTTGGTGTCCTCGGATTTCACGATAGAATGGGCTGCAACTTCGGGCCGCAGGCGAAGCCGCCGGCCGGGGCCGCCTGTCCGACGAACCCATCAGGAGCCGCCTCATGCTCGCCGCCAACGCTCTCTTGGACCTGCTCTACCGGATCATGCCGCCGCAGTATTGGTACTACCTTATCCTGGGCCTTGCCATCGTCGCGGCGGCCGGGGGAGTCTGGGTCTGGCTGAAAAAAGGCCGCGACGACTGACACGCCACGCCGCGAGCAAGAGGAATGCCCGCCCGACGTCCGCTACGATGGCCGCCGTTGCCGTAATTTAAAGCCTGCCTGCCGGCTCGGGATGGTGTCTCCCGATGTACATCGGGGAAGCCTTGAGCCTGAAGCCTGACCGAAATCTGGCGACACCATACATATTTAATTCTCTTGCCAAGCGGCGGCAGCAGACTTTTCCTGAGACGATTCCGCGACGATGACTACCGCGCCTACCTCGATCTGCTCGGCGAGTGGTGCGGCAGGCACGAGGTCAGCATCTGGGCCTATTGCCTGATGCCCAACTTGCGATGAGGTGCCATGCCGATCTCCGCCCGGCCCCGGCCGGGCAAGACAGTACATCCGCGGCGGGCACGAATCTGCCCGGCGATGCTTGTCTTCGTGCCGGAGGCGCCCACGCCGGCCGGGCCGCGAGGGAAACGCCTTGTCGCCGCTGCCAGGCCCGCCGATAATGTCGGTCAGGCCGGACGCCGGCGAAACATAAGCGAGAACCGCCGCTGCGCCAAGCAGGCAGCCGGCAATTACAACACCGCAACGGCCGCAAGGGAATGACGTTATGAAAGTGATCTGCGTCGTAGGCGCCCGGCCCAACTTCATGAAGATCGCGCCGCTGATGGAGGCGTTCGCCGCCGGCGGGCGTCTGGAGCCATTTCTCGTCCACACCGGCCAGCATTACGACGAGCGGATGAGCGACCTGTTTTTCCGCCAGCTCGGCCTGCCTCAGCCGGATGTAAACCTCGAGATCGGCTCGGCCTCGCACGCGGTTCAGACGGCCGAGATCATGAAGGCGTTCGAGCCGGTCCTGCTTGCCCAGCAGCCGCGGGCGGTGCTCGTCGTCGGCGACGTCAACAGCACCATCGCCTGCGGGCTGGTGGCAGTTAAGCTTGGTGTGCCGCTGGTGCATGTCGAGGCCGGGCTGAGAAGCTTCGACCGGACCATGCCCGAGGAAATCAACCGCATCCTCACCGACGCGATCAGCGACCTGCTGTTCTGCACCGAACAGGCCGGCGTGGATAACCTCGCCCGCGAGGGCGCGGGCCAGGAGAAGGTCTTCCTCGTCGGCAACGTGATGATCGACGCGCTGCTGAAGAACCGCGCCAAGGCCGAGGCGTCGACCATCCTGGCGGATATGGGCATCGAGGCCGGCAAGTACGTGGTGCTCACGCTGCACCGGCCCGGCAACGTGGACGACCCGGCCGTGCTCGGCGGGCTGCTGGACGCGCTGGAAGTCGTGCAGCGCGACTGGCCGATCGTGTTCCCGATCCACCCGCGAACGCGGAAGAACCTTGCCGGCTCGCCGCTGGGCAAGCGTGCGGCGGCGATGGGCAATCTGCGACTGATCGACCCGGCCGGGTATCTGGACTTCCTCAAACTGATGGCCTCGGCGCGGCTGGTGATGAGCGATTCCGGCGGCATCCAGGCCGAGACGACCATCCTCCAGGTGCCGTGCCTGACGCTTCGGACGACCACCGAGTGCCCATGCACGGTCGAGGTCGGCTCGAACCAGCTCGTCGGCTCCGACCCGGGAAAGATCGTCGCCGCCTACCGCCGGGTTATCGACGGCGCCGCCCGCCCGTGCCCCGCGCCGCCGCTGTGGGACGGCAAGGCCGCCCAAAGGACGGCCACGATAATGGCGGAGAAGCTCGCGCGGTAGCCGGCTCGACAAGTCACGGAAGTGACTTTGGACAGACCCAGCCAACGGGTCATCATGTTTAACTTGACGGACACGGGCGATCGCAAAGCGGATCGCCGCGTGCCAGCCGTGGCGGATATGAGCGGGACGGCGACACCAAGTGTGGCGTTTCAGGATTGATGAACATTCCGCCGGCATCATGTGGTCAAATCCGCCTGTCGGGCATAGGATTCTTCCATGGCGGCCAAGTCCAGAAGTCCCGCGTTCCAGCCGCCAGGCACGCCGAGCAAGGAAGAGTCGATGATCGTCTGGAGATTGCCAGCGGAGGCCATCGAGGATCCGTTTCGTCCTCCCCAGCAGCCTTGCGATGTTTTCTGTCTGCACTGCGGCAAGCAGTATTCCAGCGACAGAATGCAGTGGAAACGCCGCAACGGGAAAGGGGTCTGGTGCTGCCCGACTCACGGCTGCGATGGCGTGGGCTTTCAGTTGGACATCTTCCCCCTGACGGAAATGGGCGGGCAGTCCGGACAGGGGTCCGGCCAATACGACGATGCCGGCCAGGAGTACGAGATCGACGATGGGCCGTGGTGAACCAGCCCTCTTCCGGTTCCCGGGGGCAAGGCTCGAAGCCTCAACCCAGCACCATTGCTTGCCGTTGGCCCATGTCCGGGGCAGAGGAATCCCGCGTGCGAATAGTTGGCTCAATTCTTGTGTCCGCAGGCCTATACTGTCTAAAATGACGCCGAGGCGCTCTGGGGTATGTTCGCATCCGGCGCGTCGGGCCGGCAAGGGAAAGGTAGGCTCCGCATGTCATTCAGTTCGGAAATCGTCGCCCGCAGTGTCAAACATTACAAGGCCGTAACGTGGTTCGTAATCGTTGCAACGCTGCTGGTGGCCGTGGTTGCGGCCGCCCCGTCGGTGTTTCCAAAGGCACTGAGCCTCCTCAACCCGGTGAAGGTGGACACCGACCCGGAGAACATGCTCGCTGCCGACGAGCCGGTCCGCCTTTTCCACAACCGCATGAAGCGCGTGCTGAACCTGCACGACATGGTGGTTGTCGGCGTCGTCAACGACCGGGACCCCAACGGCGTGTTCAACGTCTCGACTTTGCGGAAGGTATATGAACTGGCGGAGTTCGCCAGGAAGCTCAAGGGCGCCGAGATCGGCCAGCCGGCAGGCAGCAGCGCCGGCGTGATCGACGTCGATCTTCTCTCGCTTTCGACGGTGGACTCCATCGAGCCCAGCGCCAACGGGGTGAGCTTTTCCAAGCTGATGCCCCAGCCGCCCGCCGACGACAAGGCGGCGCTGGAGGTCTGGCGAAAGGCCCGGCGGGTGCCTTTCCTGTTCGGCACGCTGCTGAGCGACAAGGACCCAGACAGGCCCGGCAAGACCCTCGACCCAGACCAACCCAGCAAGGCCATCGCGATGTACCTGCCGCTGACCCGCAAGGACCTCAGCCACGCCGTGTACGTCAAGCTCCAGGCCGAGACCGCCAGGCTAGGCGGGCCGGAGAAGTTCTACATCACCGGCCTGCCCGTGGCGGAGGACACGTTCGGCGTCGAGATGTTCATCCAGATGGCCATCAGCGCCCCGGCCGCGATGGTGGTTATCTTCCTGCTGATGCTGGTGTTCTTCCGCAAGCTGGTGCTGATCGTCGCGCCGATGATCGTGGCGATGGTCAGCGTGATAATAACGATGGGCGTGCTGATTATCGCGGGCTTCCCCGTGCATATCATGAGCAGCATGATCCCTATCTTCATCATGCCCATCGCGGTGCTGGACTCGATCCACATCATCAGCGAGTTTTTCGAGCGTTACCAGGCCACGCGCGACCGCGAGAAGACCATTCGCACAGTAATGGGCGAGTTGTTCCAGCCGATGCTCTACACCTCGCTGACAAGCACCGCCGGCTTCGCCAGCGAGGCTTTGGCGCCGATCCCGCCGGTGCAGGTCTTCGGCCTGTTCGTCGCCTTCGGGATCATGGTCGCGTGGGTGCTGACCGTCACGTTCATACCAGCGTTCGTCATGTTCATCAACCCGGACAAGCTGGCAAACTTCGGCGCCGTCCACGCCGCCGAGGACGACGCGCTGGACCAGACCGCCCTCGGGCGGTTCCTGCGATGGGTGGCGGGCATCACCTATCGACGGGCAAAACTGATCCTCGTCGCAACGCTGCTGGTGATGTCCGTCGCCGGATACGGCATCAGCCGGATCAACATCAACGACAACCCCGTCAAGTGGTTCGAGCCGTCGCACCCGATCCGCCAGGCCGATACGGTGCTCAACGAGTACTTCGGCGGCACGTACATGGCCTACCTCGCGATCCAGTACGAGCCGCAGGCCTTCGACGCCAACACATTCGCCGCCGACCTGCACAAGCAGCTCGCCCAGCGATCCGCCGACGTTGAGGCCGAGATGGCCAGGCTCGGCCCCGCGGCCGTTGAACTCGCCGCCGCCGGCCCCGCGGACGCCAATAGCGAACTGTTCCTGGCCTCGCTGAAGAAGAAGCTCGCCCCGCCGCGCTTCGCCGCCACCGACGGGCAACTGAAGGTGTGGGGCTACCCGGAGAAATTCCTGAACATCGAGGCCGACCGGTTCAGGCCCGCTGGCGCCAGCCCGCTTGCATTCGACGGCGTCAAGTATGCCAAGGCCCTGGGCACCCTTTCGGCCGAGCACGCCAAGCGGTTCACAGACGACATTGGGAAGCTCGACAAGCTAGTCGATGCGGCAGCGGCGACCAAACCCGCCACGCGCGATGCGATGCTCGAGCTGTTGGCGGGCAGATACTCCGGCACGGCGGAGCCGAGCGATCTGTCGCCCCTTCGGGGCTCTGTTCTTGATGGAGCACACACCGGGGGCTCACGCCCCCGGCCAAATGCTGCCGGCCCTTCGGGCCTCAATGCCGCCTCTGGCGAGCCGGCATTGCCGACAGTGGAGCCGCCGCTGCCGGCGATCGGCGAACCGGCCGAAAGTGGGGCCACCAAGCCTTCCGGATATGACCTTACCCCTGGGGGGCGGGCGGGCACACTACAAACAAACGTCTACGCCGCCGCTGCCAACGATTCCGTCAGCCTGCTCATCGACCAGATCCGCCAGGAGTCGCAGGTCTTCAAACAACCGGACGTGCTGAAGTGGATGGCAAAGCTCCAGGGCGCAATGGGCAAGGCCGGAACGGTCGGCAAGAGCAACTCGCTTGTCGACATGGTCGAGACCGTTCACCGCGACCTGCTCGGCGGCGACCCCAACGAGTACCGCGTGCCCGCCAATGCTGCCACCGTCGCCCAGTGCATCGACCAGTTCCAGAGCGGCAGCCCCGACCGCCGCAACGACATCTGGCACTTCGTGACGCCCAACTACCGCCTCGCGAGCATCTGGGTCCAGCTTACCAGCGGCGACAACCGCGACATGCAGAAGGTGGTCGAGGCCGTGAAGGAGTTCGCGGCCGCCAACCCGTCACCCGTACCGACGGAGCTTAACTGGTTCGGCCTGACGTACATCAACGTCGTCTGGCAGGACAACATGGTCACCGGTATGCTGGAGGCGTTCATCGGCAGCTTTCTGGTGGTCTTCCTGCTGATGGTGATACTGTTCCGTTCCGTGCTGTGGGGCCTGCTGAGCATGATCCCGCTGACGGTAACCATCGCGACCATCTACGGCGTCATCGGCCTGGCCGGCAAGGACTACGACATGCCCGTGGCGGTGCTGAGCAGCCTGACGCTCGGCCTGGCGGTGGACTTCGCCATACACTTCCTGGCCCGCGCCAGGACCATGCACGGGCGGTACGGCTCGTGGCAGCAGACGCTGCCGCACATCTTCGGCGAGCCGGCAAGGGCAATCACGCGGAACATAATCGTGATAGCCGCGGGGTTCCTGCCGCTGCTGCTGGCGCCGCTGGTGCCCTACCAGACAGTTGGCGTGCTGCTTGCGGTTATA
>Ga0265595_1003052_pt1 | contig 10642 bp, 8 predicted proteins | sample saktaG_15_FD_190148 | JGI IMG/M metagenome (GOLD analysis project Ga0265595, IMG submission 190148) | Saline water microbial communities from Sakinaw Lake, British Columbia, Canada - sak_2013_06_06_50m | ecosystem: Environmental > Aquatic > Non-marine Saline and Alkaline > Saline ... | reverse complement strand
AATTAAGAGAAAAGACGTCCGTAAAGCCTATTTCAAGGATTTGCTGAAAAGGCTGCCGGTTAATAAAAAATTCAAGGTGGTTGTTGACCCCGGATTCTCAACGGCAGGGGAGATAGCCCCTCAGTTATTGAAAAAAGCGGGCTGCAAGGTGATTGAAAGTAATTGCAAATTGGATTCTTCTTTTCCTCTGGGAGTTCCTGACCCGACTGAAATTAATTTTGCCATGAGACTAAGGGACAGGGTGTTGAAAGAAAAAGCCGATGTAGGATTCTCTTACGACTCAGACGGAGACAGAATCGGGATAGTCGACAATGGAGGGAATGTCGTCTGGAACGATGTTTTACTGGCCATTTTTGCCATTGATGTTTTGAGAGAACATCCGGGAGCTACAATAATGTACAATATTCTCTGTTCAAGAGCCGTTGAAGAAACAATCTTGGAATACGGCGGCAAGCCCTTTATGTGGAGAACGGGCCATTCCTTTCTGAAGAAGAAAAACCAGGAAGTGAAAGCCGCTTTTATCGGAGAATTGTCCGGACATTTCTTTTTCTCGTCAGATTTCTATAACCATGACGACGGCCTTTACTCGACTCTAAGGCTACTCCGTTATCTGGCTGAGACGGGCCAGTCTTTGTATGAAGCCGTAGAGCTGATTCCCAAGTATATATCAAGTCCGGAAATAAAAATATATTGCGCTGACGATAAAAAAGTTGAGATGGTAAAAAAAATCAGCCTGGTGCTGAAGAAAGATTTTCCGGAAGCTAAGGTCGTTGACGACGAGAGGGCAGGAGACGGCGTAAGGATGGATCTTACCGATGGGATGTTCGTTGTCCGTTATTCCCAGAACGGCCCTTATTTGACGGTTAAGTTTGAGGCAAAAAAGGAAGAAAAATACAGTGAATTGAGGGGATATATCAGGAATCTATTGAAAATTTACGAAGAAATCGATTGGGCCTCTGAAATAAACGTCAATTTGGAGTCTTTCAATTAAGCCAGGCCCATTTTTTTCTTAACGCTGGACATGGTTGATTCGGCAATAATCTTGGCCTTTTTCCTGCCTTGTTCCAGAATCTCGTTGACATAGACTTCTCTTGTGAGAAGTTCTTTTCTTTTTTTGCGGAAAGGCTCCAAAGAGTCTGTTAGAAGTTCGACCAGAGATTTTTTTAATTCGGCGTATCCTTTATTTTTGAATTTATTTTCTATCTCCTTTACGGTTTTTCCGGAAAAAGAAGAATAAATGGTAAGGAGATTAGATATGCCGGCCTTTTTGATCGGATTGTATTTGATTTGCTTTCCTGTGTCGGTTACGGTTGACATTATCTTCTTTTTTATATCCTCGGGTTCGTCAAAGATCCCGATATAGCTTTCCGGGGAGTCGGTTTTGGACATTTTTTTTGAAGGCTCTTTCAGGCTCATTATCCTTGCTCCGAGCTTTGGCAGTTTGGCTTCGGGGATTTTAAAGGTTTCGCCGAATTTTTGGTTGAATCTCCTGGCGATTGTCCTGGCAAGCTCCACATGCTGTTCTTGATCCTCTCCGACCGGAACCAGCTCTGTCTGGTAAAGAAGAATATCGGCCGCCATTAAAATGGGATAGTTCAAAAGTCCGGCATTGAGGTTTTTTTCGAATTTCTTTGATTTTTCTTTATACTGGGTCATTCTTGTCAGATCTCCCACGGGAGTTACGGTGTTTAAAATCCAGGCCAGTTCTGAATGCTCTTTAACTTGGGATTGGATAAAGATTGCGGATTTGGCAGGGTCTATTCCTGAAGCCAGATAAACAACGGCTTTTTCCGTTATTGATTCTTGAAGACTTTTCGGGTCAAAAGGGGAGGTAATGGCATGCAGATCTACAATGCAAAAAAGGCACTCATTTTTTTCTTGGAGTTCTATCCACTGGCGGATAGCTCCCACATAGTTGCCTATATGGAGAGATCCGGTAGGTTGTATGCCTGAAAATATGCGCATAATTTTTTAATGGAAATCAAGTTGCCAGGGTTCCCGCGCATACATTACATTAATTGCGTGGGATACATATTAGACTTCGATAACCACGGGAAGGATAATCGGCCTTCTCTGGGTTTTTGAAAACAGGAATTGGCCTATTTTGTTTCTTATTTCGTCTTTGATGAATATCCAGTTGACAGCTCCTCCTGCACTCACTGCGTTGTCGACTATTCCTACCACCTTTTTCCTTGTCTCTTTCAGCAGATCCTTTGATTCCCTGAGATAGACGAATCCTCTTGATATTATATCAGGAGAACCCTTAACTTTGCCAGTTGTTTTGTCAACAACCGCCACAATGACGAACATTCCGTCTCTGGACAGCATCTGGCGGTCGCGTAAGACCACTTCGCCTACATCTCCCACTCCCAAGCCGTCAACCATTATATAGTTCACTTGTGCTTTTTCTTTTTCGACGAAAATGCCTTTCTGGCTCAGGCTTATAATATTGCCGTTTTCGGCTAAAAGTACGTTCTTTTCAGGAACCCCCGTCTCTTTGGCCAGTTCTGCATGTGAAGCCAGCATTGAGTATTGCCCGTGAATAGGTATAAAGAATTTCGGGCGGGTTAATTTAATCATTTCTTTTAACTCTTCTTTCTGGCCATGTCCCCCGGCATGAATATCCATCATTTTATAGTGAAAAACTTTGGCTCCTTGGCGCAAGATTTCGTCTTTCATTATCTGGACGGTCCTTTCGTTTCCTGGGATAACCGAAGAAGAAAAGATCACCGTGTCTCCTTTTTTGAGTTTTATGAAAGGATGTATCTTTAAGGCGATTCTCATCAAAGCGGCCTCTGATTCTCCCTGAGCTCCGGTGCACAGAATTGTAATTTTTGAATCATGGTGGCTTGACGCTTCTCTGCTGGAAATTATGGTTCCTTTCTTGGTTTTGAGGTATCCCAAGGCTTTCGCTATTTCAATGTTATTTTTCATTGAATATCCTTCAAGGCAAACTCTCCTTTCGTATTTTTCAGATAAAGCTATAATCTGCTGGACTCTGTTGATCAGAGAAGCGAAAGTGGCGGCAATTATCCTGCCCTGAGCTTTTTCAAATATCTCAGCCAGGTTCTTCTCAATAGTTTTTTCCGAAAGAGAATGATTTTCTTCCTCGGCTCCGGTGGAATCCGACATCAGCAGCAAGACGCCTTTTTGGCCAAAATCCCTGAGTTTTTGGAAATCGGTAGGCAGGTCGTTTATGGGAGTAGGGTCAAATTTAAAGTCAGAGGTGTCAATAATATTCCCCACTGGAGTTTCAATAAACAGCCCGAGGTTATCAGGAATATTGTGATTCTGTCTGAAAAACTCAACTTTAAAAGGTCCCAGCTGAACTTTAAATCCGTCCTTGGCCTCTTCAATGTTGATCTTGGGCTGGTTTGAAAAATCCTCCTGCCTTTTCAGGATTATCCCTCTTGTCAGGGGAGAGGCGAAGATCCTTAAGCTGGGATTCCAAATCTTCTCAATCAAATAAGGGAAGGCTCCGATGTGGTCGTAGTGGCCGTGGGTGAAGACGATTCCCAGAATATCTTTTTTTCTGTCCTGCAGGTAAGCTGTATTGGGAATGATAAAATCAATGCCCGGCATGTCTTCCTCCGGCATTCTGAAGCCCATATCAAGTATTAGAATCTTTCTCTGGTATTCCAGCAGCATCATGTTCCGGCCGACTTCTCCGAGTCCTCCCAAAGGAATGATTTTAACGCTTTGTTGCTGGCTCCGATCAGCGTGTTGTATGCGGACAGGATGCTGCGCATGGGCAGGTCTCTGTCTATGAGTATAGTATTTTTTCATAATTTTGAACGTAGTGAGAAATTATCTCCAGAAATATAATTTTGAACGTAGCGAGAAATTATCTCCGGAGGAGATATAATTTATAATAAAGTGAAAAATCAAAGCGCCAGGGTTCCCGCGCATACATTACATTAATTGCGCGGGATGCATGGTGCCCAGGGAGAGATTCGAACTCTCAAGCTTTAGGCACTAGCTCCTGAAGCTAGCGTGTTTACCAGTTTCACCACCTGGGCAGAAATTATAGTTTTAAATTTTTCAGGTATTTTTTAAATTCTTCTCCGAGATCGGGATGCTGAATCGCGAAGTCAACAACCGTTTTCAGATATTCTATTTTATTTCCGGTATCGTAATACTTGGCGTTTTCTATCTCGCAGGCGTAAACGGGGAAACCCCTGTTTATAAGTTCGTTTATGGCATCCACCAGCCAGATTTCTCCTCCTTTACCGGGCTTTAAGTCCCTGATGATGTCAAAGATTTCCGGGGGGAGGATATAGGCTCCGTGTACTGCCAAGCGGGAAGGAGCCAAAGCCGGGCCCGGCTTCTCGACTATTTTTTTGATTTTGAAGATGTTATTTTCAACCTTTTCCAGGTCTCCTATGCCGTATCTTGATAGCTGGTCGTCTGTTTCTACCCTGACTGCAGATATCACTGCTCCTTTGTATTTGTCGTAAACTTCAATCATTTGGGCCAGCCTTGGGGGACTGGATATGATGAATTCATCTCCCCACAAAACCGCAAAAGGTTCGTTCCCGACAGCAGGCTCGCTGGCTAAAACAGGTATCGCATTTCCGTAGAATTCTCCTTCCTGTTTTACATATGTGAAGTTAGCCAAGCCGGATATTTTTTCTATTTCCTCTAACTCTTTGGTTTTTCCTTGAGATTTTAAATGGCTCTCTAATTCGGAAGATTCGCCAAAGTGATCTTTAATAGCTTTTTTCTGTTTATTGGTGACGATAACCACGTCTTTCATCCCTGAAGACGCGGCTTCCTCAACCACGTACTGAATGACCGGTTTATCTATAACCGGAAGCATTTCCTTTGGGACGGCTTTTGTCTGGGGCAAAAATCTTGTCCCCCAGCCGGCAGCAGGAATAACCACTTTTGTTATGCTCATAGTTATAATTTTATGAAATAAAATTGACAGGGTTCCCGCGTGCGGGATGCATAATTTTATAAAATAAAAGCAAAGTGCCAGGGCTCCCGCGCTTATATGCCGAAGGCATTCAAGGTTCTGCCGAAGGCAGGTTCTTACATTACATTAATTTGTGCGGGATGCATTTTTGCCATAGAGAAAATCTAAATCCTTGGGTAATTTTTTGAGAGGTTTTTTATGCCGTAGTGCTGGTATTGTAGCATAGTTCTTATTTTTAGTCCATCCTGACTTGGTGTAATAATAGCAGGCGCCTTTCTTATCTTCCATCGTTTTATATATATTTTTATTTTTTTCCGAAACCCAGTTCCCCGCTTTTAGATCTTTTCCGGAAGGATTTACGGTGACAACGTAGTATTTGGGCGGAACAATTACGCTTTCTCCTCTTTTTGCTTCTATGGCAACAGCGTCTTTTATTTTTTTTCCTGCCATTTTCTGCATTAAAAAAATGGCTTTTCCTGACAGTACCGTATAGAGTTCTGGAAAACATTTTGAGTTGCAGTTTCCTTTAGTTTTTACGAATTCTTTCCCGAGCATTCGGGCAGGGATAACGGTAATGTCATATCTCAAGCCATTTCTTTTCTTTACTCCGCGGTACATATAGTACAACTTTAAATTGCGGGCTGTTTCTGCCCAGTCTTTGTCAAAGAGGACTTTTTTCATTTCGTTTAATCGTCTCACTTCCATGCTCTTTTTATCTTGATGTACCAGTTCTCAATATTTGAGAATCTTTTTGACGGATCAGCCAAGGTTTTTTGGTCTATGCCTTTTATTTCTTTTGAAACAAAGTAAAGGTAATCAGGCGTGTACAAGAATACTGCCGGCGCGTCTTTAAGCAATAAGTCCTGAAATTTTTCTAAGCTGACTTCTCTTTCGGTTTCGTCCAGACTTTGTCTGGCTGTTTCCAGAAGTTTGTCGCAATCTTTGTTGTCGTATTCGGACAGGTTCAGTCCCGGATCTTTTTTTTGGGAGGAATGCCAAAAAGGGAAGGGATCGGGAATAATTCCCAGAATCTCACCGAAGAGAATAGCTTCGTAATCTCTGTACCTGATGACGTCTCTTTCTAAAGAAGCGATATCGAATGTTTTTACTTCCAGGTCCACTCCCAGGGTTCTCCACTGTTCTTTTAAGATATTGGCGACTTCTACCAATTGTGGCTGATTAACCGTAGAAAGGACGATTTTAAGGGGAATTGTTTTATCTTCCTGGTTGAAACATACTTCGTTCAGTTTCTTTCTGGTAGACCCCATGATATCGCCGTTTCCTTTATCTAAATCATTGGGAACCAGGATTTCTTCTCTGTATTTTTCCTGGAAGAGAATAACGGCTGCCTTGGTTTTGTCTCCGAAGATACCAGTGACTTCCCCTTCGGGATATATTTCCGGAAAACGGGACAGGCATTTTTGGAGTTCTTTTACTTCTGTCCCCTGGCTGCCCAATTTCAAATTGCTTTTGAACTGGAAAGTAGCCGTCTTTTTTTCCACCTTTTCCCTCATCCCTGACTCGTTCTTTTTATAATCTGTTTTATCCAGCAATTCCTCTGCCTTCTCTTTATCGAACTGATAAACCACTGAAGAATCTTTAAACTCGTAAATTTCAGGCAGGACAGGGGATTGGGAAACATCTCCTTTGCCAGAAAGCGTTTTCTCCAGTATTTCTTCCCTATTCGTGCCGTAGTTCAGCGCCAGTCTTACGTTGCTGTCTTTTAAAATGCCCGAATAGTTAGTAGGCGTATTCAGATTGAAGAAAACGGCGAAGTATCTTGGCAGAGAAAAAGAATAGGAAGTCAAACCGTTGACGCTCTTTGGGAGATTCTCTCCGGAGACAAGGGAAAACCCTTGTATTTCCCCGTTTTGATAGGCTTTGATAAGTTTCTGTTCGTCGTCAAAAAACTTAAAAGATATTTTTTTGAGATTGGGAGTAGAACCGTAATATTTCGTATTTCTGACCAACTCCACGGAAATTATTTTCCCATCCTTGTCTTGGGTCAGACTTTTTAATTTATAGGGCCCGGAACCGACTGGGTTTAAATTCTTTGGGGTCAAAGAGAAGTTCTCAGGAGAGACCTCTTTCCAGATATGTTCGGGAATTATCTGTGTCTGGCAGTTTTCTAAAAAGACAGAAGAGGGATTTTTAAGTTTAAATCGTACCCCGATCTCGGATATTTTTTCGGTCTCTACCCCAAGCCAGTTAGCTCTTAAAGGGCTTTTGGTGTTCTGGTTTTGTATGGCTTGTATGGTGAATATTACGTCGTCGGCAGTGAGAGGCTTGCCGTCAGACCAGTAGATATTCTTTCTTAAATAGAATTCCCAGATTTTTCCTTCATCCAGGATACTATAACTTTCGGCCAAGTCTGGGATTATTTCTCCGTCAGGTCCTTGTTTCACCAGGCCCGAGAAGATTAATTCCGCTAAATCCCTGTCTGCATCGTTGGCTGGAGCGTAAATGGGCTGGATATATCTGGGAGAGCCGAGTATCCCCTCTACATATGATCCTCCTTCAGCCGGCTTTATCTCTGTATTTTTAAGGTAAAAATTAACAGAGAGATAGGAAAAGCTGATTAAAAACAGGGAGAGGCAAACTAAAAAGGCAATCCGTTCTTTTTTGTCGAGGATTTTGAAAATTTGCCTCCACTGAGAAAAGGAAGGCCATTTTTTAAGTGAGAGCTTCATTTAAAAAATAAATTCAGTAAGGCCAGAACGATAAACAGGCCTCCGAGGATGCAAGTCGCCCAGAAGGCTTTTTTCTGTATGCCTCTCCTGGTGCCGTAGAATCCTCCTTCCTGACCGAAAGCAGACCCCAAAGCAGTTCCTCTTTGCTGGAAGAGAATGATAACTATTAAAGATACGGCAATAATTATCTGAGCAATTGGCAAGTATTGTTTAATCATACGTGTTTATGCTTTTTTGGAAACTCTTTCCCCGCCCCATTTTATCAAGGCAAAAGATAATATCCAGACTATGAGAGAAACAAGGAAAAGGGGAATAATACCCGGGATGACTAATTCCGGGAAAATGATATCTACCACCCATATTATCAGCATATTTACCACCAGCCCGAAAAGGCCGAAGGTCAATATCTTCAAAGGCAGGGTGATTATCTTTAAAATCGGTTTTATGAAGAAATTAAGCAGGCCTAGGACGGCTCCTGCTATAGCCAGCGCCTTCCAGTCGCCGGTGAATGCGACTCCAGGTATGATTTTTGCAGCTAAAAAAATTCCTAAAATTCCAGCAATGATCTGGAAGAAAAGAGTCCACATGTTTTTCTATCCTATCAGGATTTTGGCAGCAAGTCAATTTTCCTCAGCTTGCGGTGGTATTCCAGCGCAAACCTGTGAGCTTCGTCTCTCAACCGTAAGAGGAGGTTGAAGGTTTCTCTGGGCAGGCTTTTCAATAGAAGCGGTTTTTTTCGTCCTTCAATGAAAAGCTCGTTATTTCTTTTTGCCAGGGCTATTATCGGTATCTTCAATTTTTTGGTTGATTCTCTGCCGGCGTTCAATTGAGCCTTTCCTCCGTCAATAAGGATCAAGTCCGGGTAAGACCACTCGGGGCGGTTAAAACGCCTGCTCAGCATCTCTTTTATCATTGCCGTATCGTTGGGCCCCGCACCAGCCTCGCTCCTTTGAAAAGGGGCGGGGCGGTACGAGGTAAACTTTCCTCGTATTCTAAATCTTCGATATTTATTTTTATCTGGTTTACCATTGATAAAAACGACCATGGAGCCCGTTGCTTCTTTTCCTTGGATGTTTGAAACGTCGTATGCTTCAATCCTTCTCGCTGATTTTTTAATATTTAATATCCTCTTCAAAATCCGTTGAGGATCGACATCAACAGCCGGCTTATCAAGATATATGAATCCAAAAATATTGGCATGGGCCAGGACTTTGTCCAAAGATTTTATTTGGTCCCTGATCCTCCCTGCTTTTTCAAAGTCTTGGTTCCGGGACAATATTTTCATTTCTTTTTTTAGATTGTGTAAAACCTGCTTTCTTTTGCCCTGAAGGATTTTTATAAGGTTTCCGGCGTTCTTTTGGCATTCTTTTTCCATTTCTTTTTTAAAGCTTGGCAGTTGGTCAGCCAAAGCGGATTTTGTCTGGCAGGGAGCCGGGCATCGGCCAAGCTGGCGCCATAAGCAGGGATGCTTTGGCAAAACATTGCAGCTTCTGAAAGGGAAAACTTTCCTTAAAACTTTTAAAGACTGCTTCAGGGCGTTTCCGTCTACGAACGGACCGATAAAAATATCTTTTGCTTTTTTCTGGTGCGTTATAAATATTCTCGGGAAGTCCTCCTGAGTTACACCGACGTAGAAATAGTTTTTATCGTCCCTCCACAGAACGTTATACTTCGGCTGGTATTTTTTAATAAGATTTGCTTCCAAGACGAGAGCTTCTATTTCGGATGCTGTTTTCAGGAAACCGATTTTTGATATCTGGCTGATAAATAAGCCGTCGCGGTAAGACGGTTGCTGAAAGTGATTTTTTACCCGGTCCCTGATATTTATCGCTTTGCCGATGTATAGGATTTCCTTATTTCTAAAGAAATAAACGCCGCTGGTTTCCGGCAGCTTGGATATTTTGTCTTTTGGCAGGAATCTGAATCTTTCCATAGCTTGGTTATTTTAAGATAAAATCTCTGTTTTTTCAATCAATAAAAATAGCCTTGGGTCGCTCGATGAACGAGCGAACCAAGGCTGCTGTGTCAGGGAAGTCAGAGTATATCTTCGGATTTTTCAAGATTCCCAATCTTGATTTTTATTGCGTCCCTTGGGGAACCGCTGGGTCCCTGTGATACCTCGCTATTGGTGAGCGGTATTGCCTGGGGCAGGTTGAAGAAGTTTACCTTCGCTGGATATTCCGGCGTGTCTATAATCCATCGGATTACCTTTGTCTCGCCTGGCCTCAGCTTCATGTAGTTCTCATTCGGCCCGGGGTATTTTCTGTCCCCCAGATATTGAGTGAAACTGATGCCGATTGTTTGTCCGGCGGGCAGGGTGGCGGGGTCCAGCTCCAGGATGGGCAAGATGTAGCAGTCGGAGCTCCCGTTGTTTTTTAGGGAGTATCCGGCCGTTATATTGCCTGTCCGGGAAAGTTCCTTCCTCTCGACGGCTATTTGCTGGCCTGCCGGTTGAGTTACGGGCTGGGCCGTGGCCTGGGTTTGGCCGGCTGGTGTCTCAGGAATAGAAATCCTATCTGACCCGCTCGGGTTTTTTGAAACCCTTCCTTCAAAAGGAATCGTCCCAGGAAGGAGGCAAAAGCTGAGGGTCAGAGGGAGATCGGGCGTTTGCATGAGAGAATTGAATTCCACCTGCTCGCCTGGTCCCAGCTTAAAGACCCATTCCGATGTGAAGAATATGCCGTCCACTTTCCAATCGCTCCCTACTCCGTAGTTCATGGCCTCGCCTTTCAGGTCTACTCCCATATAGCAATTGCTTTTACTATTGTTTTTAATGGTATAGACCGAAACCACTTCCAGGCCCACGTTAATGGGTCGCATTGAGGTTTCCTTGCGCTGGACTACGATGTCCTGCGCAGTTGTCCTGGCCGGCGGCGTCGGGGCCGTCACTTGGCCTAATACTGCGGTCGGGGATGGGGTCGGTGGCTGCGGTTGCTGAACGAGAGCCTGATAGTGGGTTTTCTTGATCTCCTGGACATTTGATTGGACGGGTGTAGTTTCCTGAACCTGAATCTGGACAACCGGTTGAGCATCG
>Ga0265595_1003051_pt1 | contig 10642 bp, 9 predicted proteins | sample saktaG_15_FD_190148 | JGI IMG/M metagenome (GOLD analysis project Ga0265595, IMG submission 190148) | Saline water microbial communities from Sakinaw Lake, British Columbia, Canada - sak_2013_06_06_50m | ecosystem: Environmental > Aquatic > Non-marine Saline and Alkaline > Saline ... | reverse complement strand
CGCAGGTGCTGCACGATGAGCACCGCGGCTGGCAGATCGGCCGGCAGGCGCGAGAGCACCTGCGTCAGGGCGCCTATTCCCCCCGCCGAGGCGGCGATAACCACCACATTTCGGATTTCGGAATGCTCCATTTACGTTTCACGTTTTACGTTTGCGATACAACTTCGCTTTTCTATCCACGCAGTGAAACAACCCCCGTGTTTCCCCTACCGGCACCTCGGCCTTGCCCAGGAGGAGAAAGCCACCTTCGCGCAGCCCCTCGTGGAAGCCCTTCAGCGCCCGCGTCTGCAAGGCAGGGGCGAAGTAGATGAGCACATTGCGGCAGACCACCAGGTCCAGGTCACGGTAGGGTGGGTCGCTGACCAGGCTGTGCACCTCGAAAGTCGCCAACTGCCTGAGGGCCGGCTGCACGTGGAAAGCCTCGCCCTCGGCGACGAAGTACCTCTCCAACCATGCCGGCCGGATACCTTCCACATCCTTCGGGCCAAAGACCCCTTCCCGCGCGCGATCCAGTGCCTTAGCGTCAATGTCGGTAGCCAGAACGGTGATCTCGAATTCGTCCACCCTGGTGTCCAGGGTCTCCAGGAGTAGCATGGCAATGGAGTAGGGTTCCTCGCCGGTGGCGCAGCCGGCGCTCCAGATTCTGAGCAGAGGAGCAGGGGTGCGGAGGTGCGGGGGTGCAGATGCCCCTCCGCCCCTCGGCTCACCGGTTTGTTTGCCGATCAGCACTGGCAGTACGATCTCCTCCAGCGCCTTAAACGCCACGTCGTCGCGGAAGAAGCTGGTGACGTTGATGGTCAGATCGTCGAAGAGCTTGTCGTACTCGGCCGGGTCCTGGTCCAGGACGCGAGCATAGTCGGCGTAAGTCTCAGCGCCGCGAGCGTGCAGCCGCCGGGCGAGCCGCCGCGTCAGGGTGCTCTCTTTATACTCCCGGAAGTCGAAGCCCCGTTCGCGGTAGACCTTCTCCAGGAGACATTGCAGTTCCTTGCGGTTCTCAGTCATACCACTTACACTCGTGAGACGTGATCTGCGATGCGACTTACCCATTACGGGTTAAAGCATCTCTAATTGCCGGCAGCAGCTCTTCGACCAGGTCTTTCTTTATCACATACCCGCTGGCGCCGCTGGCCATGGCTGCTTCCCTATACGCCTCAATGTCGAAAATGGTCAACACGATGACCTTGAGGTTCGGGAGTTCCTCTTTGAGCCGGCGAGTGGCATCTATGCCGTTCATCCCTGGCATCCTCACATCCATGAGAACTACGTCTGGCTTGAGCTCTCTGACTTTGCGCATGGCTTCTTGAGTATCGGCCGCCTCTCCGATGACCTCGACATCCGGCTCAGGGGCCAGGTGCTCCTTGATGTACCCCCGAAAGATGGCATTGTCATCAACGATCAGAATCCTTGTTGCCTGCATAGCTGTTTTCCTCCTTCTTGCTTGTCTATGCCCACCAATAGGCAGACGATTGCCTGGCTCCAGTATACCAAATTCGACTTGTCTTGTCTATTGGCGAAACGTTGATTTTTCAAGCCAAAACGTTGATTTTTCAACAAAAAAGACCCTACCTATTGGTAGAGTCTGTTAATCGAGATCAGGACATGTTCGTGGAAGTGAGCCCGATTAGTCTGAAGTTATCACCCCCTTACGAATGGCGTATCTGGTCAGTCCTGCCGCGCTATGGATGTCGAGTTTGTCCATCAGACTAGCTCTGTGGGACCTGACTGTTCCTTCGGTGATATGCAGCAACTCAGCGATTTCTTGGCTCGAATGACCCTCCGCAATCAGTTGCAGTACCTCTCTCTCGCGGTCGGTGAGTCTGTCATAGCGGTTTACTGTCATCGCTTCGGCCTTCCGGATGTACTCCTCAATGACTTTCCCCGATATCGAAGGGCTGAGGAAGGAATCACCCCGGTAGACGGCTTGAATGGCCAAGACCAGCTCTGTGACCGCTGCTTTCTTGACCACGTATCCTGATGCCCCGGCCCGCAGGATTTGATAGACGTACTCCTCGTCAGCATGCATGGTCAGAATCAGAACCTTGATCTCAGGAAACAATGCCTTGACCTGGCGGGTAGCCTCCAGGCCATTAAGGCCAGGCATGGCGATGTCCATCAGCACCACGTCGGGCAGCAACTGCTGGGTCATCTGAATGGCCTCTCTCCCATCTTCGGCCTCCCCTATCACCTCTATGCCCGCCTCATCATCCAACAGGGAGCGAATGCCCTGGCGAACGATGGTGTGATCCTCGGCCAATAGGACTCTGATCTTGCTCATGATACCCCCCTCCTCGATTTTCGATTTCCGATTTCCGATTTCCGATTGTCAATCGGAAGTCGCAAATCACTTCTTCTTCGCCGTCTTGCGGGAGGCGACGAAGATGGCCGTGAGCTCGTCGGCTTCTTGGACCAGATCCTGCACACGGGCCGCTGGCACCAGTTCAGTTTCCACCACCATCTCCAACCAAAAGAGGGATTCGTCGGCCTCTTCCTCCACGAGACCCAACTTGTGGACGAAATCGGCCTGCGAACGCGCCCGGCACGCAGCCCGATAGTTCGCTGCCACCGATGTGGCCGAGCGCAAGAGTTGATCGCCAACGACCTGCGCCGTTCGTGTCCGTGGCAAGGCTTCTACCAGGCGAATCACCCGCAACGCAAACTGCTTCGTCCGTCTTTTCAAATCCTCTTCGTCCATCCCACCTCCTCGATTTTCGATTTCCGAATGCCGATGGTTCGGCTGGCCTCACCACAGGTTTTCGATTTGTCAATCGCAAATCGAAAATCGAAAATCGAAAATCTCATACCGGTATTTCTATCGTCAGCCGGGTTCCCTCCCCAGGCCGTGACTGGATGTCGAAATTGCCGCCCAGGAAGGTCACCCTTTCTCGTATCCCCAGCAGACCTATCCCGCGCTCCGGAGCTTGGGAGTCTCCCATCTTCTCTACCTCAAAGCCTCGACCATCATCTTCAATCAATGCAGCCACTGACGCCTCCTTGCGCTCCACACGCAAATGTACTTTGTTGGCCTGCGCATGCCTGGCCACGTTGGTCAGTGCCTCCTGCGCCACGCGGTAAAGCGCCGTTTCCATCTCTGCGGGCAGCCTATCCTCTAGATCAATCGCTTCAAACGCAACCTCAATGTCTAGTCTTTTGGCGTATCTGTCCAGGTACCAGCGCAACGCTGACACCAGACCAAAATCGTCGAGCATGGTGGGCCGCAGGTCAAGAGACAACTCACGAACTTGCTCCAATGTCTGCTCGGCCAGCGAACTTGCCTCCGTCAGTCTCCTCTTGAGTGTGGCGGTAACCTGTGGCGGCAGTTCTTCCCAGATCTTTACCAGGCTGATGCGCATCATCGTTAGAGCCTGTCCCATCTCGTCGTGCAGCTCCCGGGAGAGCCTCCTGCGTTCGCCTTCCTGGGCGTTGATGAGCTGGGTTGACAACCTTTGCAGGTCTCTTCTATGTTCCATGCCTGCGTTCAGGAGTTGAGCGTTCCGTATGGCAACGGCCGTCTGGTTGGCCATGGCCTGACAGAGTCTCACTCGATCGGCAGTGAAGGGGAGGCGCCCCCAACTACGCATCTCGCCCAGGGACACCACTCCGAGGACGCGATTTCCAATCACCAGTGGGATCAGGAGGGCCGATTGAATACCTTCGCTGAGGGCCATCCTACACTCGGTCTCCGATGCCGCTTGGGATGGATCATCCTGGCGCAGGGTCATGATCTGGCCTCTCTCGATGGCCTGCCTGTGCCAGGGAGCGTCGGCCAGAGTATATTGCCGACCCAGGCCCGGATCCCAGTCCAGGTCATGGACAGCGAAAGCAGCCCGTATGGTCAAAGTTTGACTGTTTTCATCGAGCAAAGCGATGCGGCAGAAGGCAACTCCCACCGAGGTGGTCATCTTTTCCGCTACACTGCGGAGGACGCGGTCGGGCTCGAGGGTGGATGAGACAGCGGTGGCCGTATCCAGCAGAAGCTCAAGCTCCTCGGTCTTTTGTTGTGTGTCCTCATGCAGCCGGGCATTCTCGATGGCGGCGGCGGCGTGGCTGGCCAGGGCCTCCACCATCCGCACATCTTTGGGTCCGAACTGCCCCGGCCGGGTGCCGCTCACGCCCAGAAAGCCCGCCGTCGCGCCACCCAACCGGATGGGAACACCGACGTAGGACCGCCGCCACCCCTCGTCCCTCTCCGCCGGGACCCAGTCGGGGTCGAGCGATGTGTCGGCCACAACGACAGACTCCCCCATCCGCACCATCTTCATCAAAATGGAGTAGTCGTTGATGGGGATATCGAAACGCGAGGGTAGTGTCTCCTCGCCCGGTAGCTCGTACCCTCGATATCGAGCCAGACGAGCGATATCGTCCTCGATCAAGATCACGCTGAAGGCGTCGCCGTCCACGACCTGTTCGGTCTGCTCCAGGATGCGATCCAGCACCTCGTCGAGGTCCAGCGTGCTACTGACGGCGGCGGCCGCTTCCTCCAGCGCCTCGGCCAGTTCCCGCTGCTCCTGCTCACCATCGAAGAGACAGGCGTTGCGGATAGCGATGGCCGCTTGGGTGGCGAACAGGCTCAGCATTTCGGCGTCGGCCAGGGAGAAGGTATGCGGCGCGTCCGCCAGCACGTTCAACACCCCCAGGAACTTCTCCCCCCAGTGAACCGGCACCCCCACCACCGCTGTCCAGGGATAGTCCTCGTAGATGGGTGCTCGTCCCTCCCATTGCTGGTAGTCGTCCACCATGAGCGGCTCGCCGGTCTCCCAGACCTTGCCAGAGAAGCCCTCGCCCCGCCGGAGGACGGTCCCCAAGGGCGGCATGTGGGGGCCAACAGCCATCACCCACCCCAGCACGTCCAGGTCTGGCCGGTAGAGGTAGAGACCGCCAGCAGTTCCCCCCACTAGTTCAACAGCCTGCGAGACAATGGAATGGAGAAGGGGGTCCAGGTCCAACTCGGCGGCGATCTCCAGCCCCACCTGCCGCAGCGCCTCCAACTGGGCCGTGCGCTGCTGGAGCTCCTCCTCCACTCGCTTGCGCTCGGCAATCTCGTTCTTCAGGTCCTCTGTGAGATTCAATATCGCTTCTTGTTTTCTCAGACTGTTCTCATAGGCCTGCCGCAACTCCTCCTCCGCCCGCTTGCGCTCGGTGATTTCTTGCTGCGCCACCTCATACAGCCGCACGTTCTCGATGGCAATCGCTGTCTGCCCGGCCATCGTACGGAAAAACGCCACATCCTCGCTCGCAAATACCTTCGGCTGCGTGGTCATTATGTGCAAGATGCCAATCGTCTTGTCGCGGACAATGAGCGGCACGCCGAGATAGGAGATGAGCCTGTCATTGCGGATGCGCTCACGATGCATCTGCACGCGGGGATCCTGCGTCAGGTCGTAGATGATGACAGGCTCCTGGCGCTCCAACAACCAGTGGAGCAGGTTTTCCGTCAGCGTGAATACCTCTTCCTCAACGAACGTCCCGTTGCGTAAGCGCATCGCAAAAACCTTTGGGTACAATCGCCCTTCTTCCAGCAGGCTGATGGCGGCGGCATCGGCATTCAGCTCCTTCGGCACCCGCTCCAAAACGACGTGCAACACCTCCCGCAAGTCGAGTTGCTGTATAATGGCGCGGTCAATGTCGCGCAGAGTTTGCAGGCGAATCAGCCGCTCTTGTGCCTGACGGTAGGTGCGAGCGTGGTCAATCGCCAGCGCCAGTTGATCAGCCATGATCTCCAGCACCCGCACCCGGTCCTCGTTCAGCGCTTCGCAGCGGCGGCTGCCCACCAGGATGGTGCCGAGCCATTCGCCTTCCTCGCCCTCTCGCGGCGCTGGCAAGCATAAGGGGATGCCTACCCACGCCTGAATCCCGTCGTACTTGGCAAAGTCGGGGGTGAGGCCCTGCTCGCTCAACCGCTCGTGGACGACGCGCAACTCCCGCATCCAGACGGGCGGGTCGTCGGCGGGGAAAGAGAGCACATGAGCGCGGAACGTATCGGAGAGGCCTCGCCAGGAGCGCAGCACGACTTCGTCGCCCTGCACCAGGTGGACGCTCCCGAACTCCACTTGAAGGAAGGCCAGCACTTCGTTCAGGGTGATATCGAGTAGTTCGTCAAGATCCATCGTGCGCAGGGTGGCGCTGAGGATGGGGGCACGGGCAGCGAGCTCGTCGCGCTGGCGGCGCACCATCTCCTCCGCCCGCTTGCGCTCGGCGCTTTCAATGATGTCCCACTTACCTTCTCGCTTGACAAGGGCGAATTCATGGTTGCTCACCACATCTATGACTTCGGATGCTCCACACCTGTCAAGAGAATAGGTGCAAATGGCCGTCATCTGATACTCGCCGATGACACCGTCTATCGCTGCCTCATAATCAGTGAATGCTTCCCAATCCTCTTCCCCAAGCCAGAAAGTATTCCCGGTGAGGCAGAGCCCATCAAATCCTCTTTCCAGGGCTTGAGCCTCTTTCTCAACCCAGCCCTGCAACACTTCATCGGCGTCAAACCTCCCCGATTTGGTGTACCACTGGCTATAGTCCAGAATCTCTATCTGACCCTTTTCAATATAGTCATCCAGATTCTCTACCACCCTCTTCAATGATTTCTTCGCCTCCTCAACCAATAGAGGTTCTGAAGTAACCCACATGCAGAACTCGTTATTCTCCAGTCCCGCTTTGAAATAGGGTACCAGAATATCAATCAAATCCTGTTTGGTGTGGTAGAAAAGGCACAGGTGTGTGCCCCAGGGGACATCACCTATTACATCAATTTCCGTTTTTCTAGGCTGTCTATCCTTCATCCCAAACCTCCTCCGTCCGCTTGTGCTTGGCCTGGGCGTCCTCCAGCTCCGCCATCTTCTCTGGCAGGGCTTCTATCTCTTCGATGCACTGTGCCTTCTTCATCTTCGACTAGGCGATGATGCCTGAATGTCTATTCCATTGTGCGACCAGTTTTCTCTTCGAATTCCTTCGTCAGCTCATCCACCTGGGCAGGGGCTTCGTATTTTGGAGCTTGTCCCAGTTTCTCAAGGAGCGAGTTCACCTCTCTCTTGAGTTCGATCATGCGATGTTCTCTCCTCACAAACAGTTTGTTTAGCCTTTCCACCTGTCTCATTTGTTCTCTTAGCGCCTCCTCCGCCCGCTTGCGCTCGGCCAGCTCTTGCTGAACCTCCTGATACAGCCGGGCGTTCTCCACGGCCACCGCCACCTGGCTGGCCAGGGCGATCAGGAGCGCGACGTCATGCTGCGGATAGTAGTCGTCTGGATCCCGCCGTCCAAACAGCCATACCCCTATCGTCTTCTTCCGTATCTCGAGCGGAATCGCCAGCCGCACCCAGTCAAACCCGTGCCTGTCAGGGGATTCGTTCCGCGCCTCAGCAGTCTCGGCCAGGGGCGGCCGGTAGCGGCCAGCCTCGGCCAATAATCGTTGCACCTGCCGGGGCGTTTCTGGTGTCTCCCTCAGACTGACACCACGCGCATAGACAAGACTGGTATCCTCATTTACCAATAGAACCAGCGCCGATTGGCGAATGAGCAGACTGGGGGCGACCTCGTCAGCCAACAATGGAACCAAAGCTTCGCGATCGAGGGCGGCAGGGATCCGGTTGGCGAATACACGGAGGATCTCATCCAGGTTGTATTCGGTGCCGTAGGCCAGCCGGTCCACCAACTGCTGAAAGCGGGGGCGCAAGGGCAGCGCGGCGATGACAAAGACTATCGAAACGGCCAGGCTGAAAACCACCGAGCTACCAGGCAAACTGAGCCACTGGCTTCCGATCGAGAAGACCAGCACAAAGGCGGTCGCACACAGCAAAATGAAGCTGTACAGACTGAGCAGGCGATTGGCGCGGAACTCCAGAGGGCCCAGGTGGCGCTTGTAAACGGCATAGGTGTAGAACAGCGGCAAAACAGGGAATGCAAGGAGCACAAAGTTAATCGCCAATTCCCCCGGTGCGGGAGCATTTAGCAGTTTCGGAATGAGCCACAGCGCGATGCCTGGCCCAAAAGCCAGGCCGATGCCGGCCAACATCAGGCGCGCCGCCAGCCGAACGGCAGGAGATGATCTATCGAACAAGCGGAAGAGTAACAGCCCCAGGCTGCCCGGGATGGCCAGCAATAGACCCAGAGAATACGCAGAATCGGGGAGGAGTTGAAATAGCTCCAACGTAGCCAGGATGGCCGCGATGGCGTAGAGGGGGGGCAGAAAGTAACGGGAGCGTCCCCTGAGGAGTGGCCTGGGAACGATGAGGTGAAGGTGGAGATAGACCGGCGCCATCAGCCAGGCGACAGCGTGGAACACCAGCGAAGAGGCAGCCACACGCAGAGTCGAAACTATCCCCACCGCCGCCCAGAAGGCCGTCAGATAGTTAAATGAGACCAGCAGTCGCCAGCGCCTGTCCCGTGGTTGCAGAAGCAGCAAAACGACCGTCCCGGCTAACCAGAAGGGCAGATAGAACAACAGACCGATCAGTCGCCTGGCCCGGTTTGCGCCAATGACGACGGGCATCTGCCAGTGGATTGTCTGCCTCTGTCCATTCTGGCTCAAAGTTATTGGCACAGCCTCGCCCGGACTGTAGCCACCAAAGCGGACGCGTCGCCGATCGTCCCAATAGTCCTGGTAGGTCAGATCACCGATGGCGATCAATTGATCGCCAACCTGAAGAGCCTGAAAGCCGTCTTTATTGGCTTCGCACCACCCCGGATAGGCGTCACACGGATCAATAGCAGTGACAATCCATTCACTATTGATGGTAATACCTGGATGAGGAGCCAGGAAAACGTGAGCGTAGGTGTAAAATAGGCACACCAGGAGCACTGAGAACGAGATCAGCCCAAGCAACCAATCTAACCCGCGCAAAAGGCGACCAGGTTGTCTGTTCATGCCACTGCCTCTGTTAAAAGGTCTACAGGTACCTCAGCCCCACTGGTCTGAAGCAATTCAATCAAAGGCTGTGTCTGCCATACCAGCAGATCCGTTACGGAGGCCGGGTCGGCGAGAGGGAGGCCCTCCAACAATTGCCTGGCCTCCCGATGGCGTTTGACCAGGTGATAGGTGCAGTAACTGACAGCCCCACAGTGGATCAGGATTTGCTGGGCTGCTTGCAAGGCCTGTGGATCATTAATCTGGGGCAACAAATCCATAAACCGGGCGCGATCCGGGTGATCGGCCGTACGGGCATACAAGAGGGGCAAACTGTTGCGGCCCTGCCTCCAGTCCGGGTTGGCCGGCGTCTGGAAGGCGTCAAACAGGTCGTCGCGGATTTGGATAATCTCGCCAAATAGAACGCCAAAATCGCGCAACCCTGCGACCACCTGGGCACTAGCGTTCCCCAACAGCGCGCCAATGTAAATCGCCGTGCTGTGTAAGGGAGTGCTCTTGGCCCGCACCACTTTCCAGTAGTTTTCCTCGCCCCTTAGATTCTGCACGTCCCAATGCTGGGCAAAGGCGGTGGCGAGGGCCAGCCAGGCCAGGCTGGCGGTGATGGTGACGCGCTGGTCAGCATCCACGACCGCCTGTTCGACGACGCGAAACGCCGCCGACTGAAAGGCAAGGGCCAGGTTGGCCGTTGGACCGCTGCCACGGCGGAGATGCTCGCCCCGAGGGTCCTCGTCGAGCATGTCATCTACTAGAATAATGCTGATCTCCAGGCAGGCAATCGCGGCCCCGCCGGGAATAGCCTGGGACACGTCCCCCCCCACCGCCTGGCAGGCGAGCAGGGGCAGATGCCAACCTGGGTGGAGCGTGCGCTTTGCCGGCTCAAGAACGCTGACCATCTCCGGCCAGGCAGCCACCTCCGGCAAGGCCAACACGCACGCTTTAATTGTGCTTTCCGTGTCCATGTGACTTTCTATGTTCATGCCGCTGCCTCCATGAAAAGGTCCATGGGTATCTCGGCCCCACTGGTTCGAAGCAGCTCAACCAGGGGCTGTGTCTGCCGTGCCAGCAAATCCATCATGAGGGCCGGGTCGGCGAGAGGGATGCCCTTCAGCAGTTGCCTGGCCTCCCGATGCCGTTTGACCAGGTGACAGGCGCAGTAACTGACAGCCCCGCAGTGGATCAAAATTTGCTGGGCTTCCTGCAAGGTCTGGGGATCATCAGTCCGGGGCAACAACGCCATAAACCGGGCGCGATCTGGGTGATCGGCCGTGCGAGCGTACAGGATGGGCAAATTGTTGCGCCCCTGCCTCCAGTCCGGGTTGGCCGGCGTTTGGAAGGCATCAAACAGATCGTCGCGGATTTGGATGATCTCGCCGATGAGGACGCCAAAGTCGCGCAGACCCTCGGCCACTTGATCGCTTGCTCCCCCCAGCAACGCGCCGACGTGAAGCGCCGCGCCGTAAAAAGGAGTGCTCTTGGCCCGCACTACTTTCCAGTAGTTTTCTTCACCCCTTAGATTTTGTACGTCCCAATGTTGGCCCAGGGCGGTGGCCAGGGCCAACCAGGCCAGGCTGGCGACCACGGCAGCGCGCCGGTCGGCACTCACGGCCACTTGTCCGACGACGCGAAACGCGGCCGCCTGAAAGGCGAGGGCCAGGTTGGCCGTCGGGCCACTGCCGCGGCGAAGATGCTCCCCCCGGGGGTCATCGTCGAGCATGTCATCCACCAGGATGATACTGACCTGCAGGCAGGCAATCGCGGCGGCGCCGGGGGTCGCCAGGGAGG
>Ga0265595_1003048_pt1 | contig 10650 bp, 13 predicted proteins | sample saktaG_15_FD_190148 | JGI IMG/M metagenome (GOLD analysis project Ga0265595, IMG submission 190148) | Saline water microbial communities from Sakinaw Lake, British Columbia, Canada - sak_2013_06_06_50m | ecosystem: Environmental > Aquatic > Non-marine Saline and Alkaline > Saline ... | reverse complement strand
GGAAAGTCCGACTTAACCAAAAGCTTATGAAAGCACAAAAATCATTGCAAGGTTTTTGTGCTTAAGTTTGAGTAGCATTGCTACCCTAACTCAATGCTGTGGGCTTCAGCCCACAGTTGTTTACTTTCAAATTAAAAACGCCGGGACTGGGACTTTCATCAGCTTTTGCAACTTTGGCTTTAATCCAACACTCACATTTTTGCGAGCGTTAGCGAGCGAGAGGGACTTTTGCTAAAGGCAAAATGTCGCTCCTGCGTGCCAGCTTAGCAAGAAGCTGTTTTGAACCCAGAAATCCTTTCGGAAACTGGCTCTCAAGGCCAGCGCAATGCCAGATTATGCGATCCCGGCTTGATAATTTAGAACTTCTCTTAAATTTAAATAACTTTTGCTTTACTGCATTTCAGGGGGAATCAATATAGGTATTCCCTCTTTTATAGGATAAATAGCCTTGCATTTTGTGCAGGCTAACTTTGTTTTCTCCTTGTTATACTTAAGGCCAGATTTGCATACAGGACATGCCAGTATTTTAAGGAGTTTTTTTGGAATTGGTTCTTTCATTTGAATTATCCTAATAATATAGTTTGTTTCTTTTAAACTTTTCGCAATGTTTTAAAAACAGTTTATGATTAAAAAAGCCAATTCTTTTTAAATCTTTCTTTAAAAACCGAAAAGTTTATATATAATACATAAATACTCTTTATAAACATTTGGTTTAAAAAATTATTTTAACTGAAAGGTATTAAATTTTGGGGGGGTGCCTATCATGCCTAGTTATATAAAAAAATGCCCTGAATGCGGGAGCATAAACTTATTCTGGAATAAGGACAGGGGAGAAGTAATTTGCCGAGACTGTGGTCTAGTCATTGAAGATAAAATGGTTGATTTTACACAGGAATGGCACGAGTTTGACAGTGACTCAGGTGATAAGAAAAGAAGAGCTGGAGCGCCAATGACTTATACCCAGTTTGATCATGGTTTGGGTACAGATATTGGAAGAAAAGCTGATTTAAGTTCATTAAGCCAGAAAAACAGAAACAAGTTCTTTAGATTAAGGAAATGGCAGTATAGGATTTCAACTGCTATTGAGAGAAATCTTAAGCTTGCACTTGGAGAACTGAAGAGAGTTGCCTCTTATCTCAAACTCCCAGGCAGTGTTGAAGAAGAAGCAGCAAGAGTTTACACTATGGCAGTCCAGAAAGGCCTTGTAAGGGGCCGTTCAATGGAATCTGTTGTTGCAGGAGCAATTTATGCTGCATGCAGAAGACACGAAGTCCCAAGGACACTTGATGAACTATCTGAGGCAAGTGGAATTGAAAAAAAGGAAATTGGAAGAACATACAGGTTTGTGACAAGAGAACTTGGAATAACAATACTTCCAAGCAACCCTTCTGATTACATAGCCAGATTTTCTTCAGCTCTAAAGCTTTCTGCAGAAACACAATCAAATGCAATTGAGATACTTGAGCAGGCCCAGAAAGCAGAACTGACCTCTGGAAGAGGTCCAACAGGGATTGCAGCAGCAGCATTATATGTTTCTGCATTGCTGCATGGAGAAAAAAGGACTCAAAGAGAGGTTGCTGATGTTGCAGGCGTCACAGAAGTCACAATAAGAAACAGATACAAGGAGTTGCTTGACAAGCTTAAGCTTGAGAAAGAAATCAAGAGATTAAAGAAGAAAAAGGACTAAAACCTAAACAAGGCTTTTTCAAAATCTTCTATTTTTTTGCTTTTTATTTTAATGCCTTCCTTTTTTAATAAATTTATTTTTTTGCTTGTTCCCTTTGCATAGCCTCCAACAAATCCATCTGAATTAACAACCCGATGGCACGATATTATTATCGGCCTTTTGTTATTATGCAACGCAGTTCCAACAGCCCTGTAAGCATGGGTATTAAGTTTTTCAGCTATAATCTTGTATGTTGTTACCCTTCCCTTTGGAATCCTTTTTGTCAGTCTTAGGACTTTTTCATTGAATTGCATTTTCAGTTTAAGATGCTGAAAATCTTATTAAGGTTTTCTTTTGTCTGCTCTTTCTTATAGGTTTTTGCCAGATTTATCATCTTATCTTTATTTAGTTTAATGCCTTTTTGATTTAATAATACCTTCGTGCCACCAGATATGATAAATTGGCAGAACTGGGTTACATTCTTTGGCTTTTTTGTTATTTTGCAGCGTTCAAAGTCAATCAGAACAGGCTTTTTGTCAATTATGATATGCTTCAATGGATGGTGCATCTCTTCCTTATCAACCTTCAAACTATCCATAATGTAAAGCTGGTTAAAAACATTTTTTATTGTTTTAATTATACTTTCCCTATTATTATTTTTAATAAAATCAATAATAAAATCTCCCTTAACAAATTCATAGGCAAAAAAGCCCCTGCCTGAGAAAAGAAGCTTAGGACCAATATTATGCTTATTTAATATTTTAATCCATTTTGTTTCATTTGCAATCCTTCCCTTTGCCTTGCTTTCAGGCTTTTTTGTTTTTATAACAATCTTTTTCTTTTTCAGGCTGGCATTGTAAAGGAGACCGCGATTGCCTCTTGCAAACTTTTTTATGTTTTTCAAGCCCTCTTTTTCCAGTGTTTTCAACAGGCTTGATTTTTTTATCAGATAAACAAACAAGGTTTCAAAAAACAATTTTTTTTCATCTACCTGTTTGAATCCAAAGCAATAATCCTTCAATAGTTCATCAACTTTCTCCTTTTTTGTCAGTGAGCTGAAAACAATAAGGATCTTGCCATTTTCTTTCAGATAATTGCTTGCTTCAGAAAGAAATTTTTCAAGTGTTTCATAGCCTTTTTTTCCGCCATAGATGCTTTTGTCATCTATGCCTTTGTCCTGCGGCAAATACGGCGGGTTGAATATTATCAAGTCAAACAAAATCTTTTTTTCAAGGAAGTTTTGTATTTTTTTATTCTTTAAATTTTTTAAACAATTATTTTTAAATTGTTTTTTTGCTTCTATTTTTTTAAATAAACCAAACAAGCTGCTTTCAAAAAAACAAATATTTTTTACATTCTGCTTAAATGCATTCTCTCTTGCTAGTTTAATTGCATCTTTGCTTATATCAACTCCAATTACTAGCTTAGCTTTTTCTGAGGCTGCTTCTGCCTGGATTCCAGAGCCTGTTCCAACATCCAGTACAAAACCCCCGGAATGCTTTTTTACATGTTTTACCAGCAGAAAAGAATCCTCCATTGGCTCATAAACTTTAAACATAATAAAAATAAAAAAGAATTAGTTATTAAATCTTTTGTATAAATAAAAAAATAAAAAATTAAGAAAATTTATCTTCTTGTCTTTTTCTTGGCAGGTTTTTTCTTTGCTTTTTTCTTCCTGTGTCCGCCTCTAGCCATTTTTGCTCTTGAGACATCTCCTGCCTTATCAATGAAGTAAAGGTATCCTCCTACTTTTTTGACTCCTACCTTCTCTACCATTTCTTTTTTCTTTTTTCCTTTTTTTCTTCCGCCTCTGGCCATCTCTACTCTGGAGATATTTCCTGCTTTATCAATAAAGTACAGATATCCAGCTTTTTTCTTAATTCCTACTTTTGCTACTTTTTCAGCCATTTTTTGACCTCCTTTTTATTTTAGAATACTCCCCCAAAACAAATTAGGGTAATTGTTTTATTGACGAGCTAGTATTTAAACTTTGCTGTTTTTCATGACGATTTATTGACGAAAAAACAAGAAATTAGTATACTGATTTAGTTATTTACTGCTTTTTTTGAAGTTTTCATCGACTGCATTAAAATATTCTCTAACCCTGCTTACTAAAGAAGGCATTAAAGATCCATAAATCTTTTCCTCAAATATTTCACTCATGCTTAAGAATTCTGTAATCCTGTAAAGGTTATTTGTTTTTTCAATTATAAACAAATCCTTTAACCTTCTTAACTGCCTTCTTATGTTTGAGGATGCTACTCCTATAAGTGGCAATTTGTGTTTTTTTCTTGACTTAATAACATTATCTTTAATCTCTTCTGAGGTTAGTTTTTTCTTCTGCTTTTTTGCGTTTAATAAAATATAGAGAACATCAACTATAACATCCCTAGAATCTCCTGGCTGCAAAAGCCCTATGCTTAGGCATAACTTCCTGATGATATCTCTTCTTGTTTCTTTGTGAGGCCTTTCATAGCGCCTTAATGTTATCTCTGAAAGAGGAATGTCTTTTGATATTTTTTTCATGATTAAACAGTTTAATAATAAGCTTATATTTATAATTTTTGTTTAAAAGAATTATTTTAATACGCAATCGCACTTCATGCATATATGGTTCTTAAGCTTTTCATCAAACCTCGTGTTTATACCATAATCTAACACAGTCCCGCACTTCGGGCATTTTGGTTCTAAAAATTCCATAGACTCAAACAAATTAAGATTTTCCACCCAGAACCCCCTTATATAATATCTTAGAATCTATTCTATATAAACCTTTCTAATTTTTGTTTTTAAAAACACAAAGTTTAAATTTAATGAGATTTTAACTTTTTGAATATGGGAGATAATGAACTAGTTAAAAAAATTAAAGAGCCCACAAGCTTAAGTTACATAGGCAAAGAAAAAGGGTTCCAGCTAAATGCACAATTTCTTGATGATATTAAAGGGCATGTAAGTCCTGAATTTAAGCTAATAAAAATATATGAATTAAAAAAAAGTAATTATGTGTGTAAGATATATGCAAACAGGGAAGCACTGGATAAATATAATCTCTTAAAACAAATAGATTAGATTCTAACAAAATTTGGGTAATATTTACATGGACGCCGGTCTCCTAAATCGCTGAAAAAACACAAATTAGAATATTTTCTCAGATGTTTCATTTTATCGCTAACTATAAGATCAGCCTCTCCTGTAAAAACACCATTTTTTTGTTTGAAATCATTTGCAATGATATCAACTATCCTAATCTTATAGTTATCATACAATTCTTTTTCAATTCCGTATGACTCCAATGTATCTTTTATAAGATAAGAATCATTTTTGCTTAATATTGCTAATCTTTTTTCCCCTTTTAGATGCTTTTCTATCCCAGAAAGGTCCCTTAACTCGGCATATTTCATAATCTCTTCCTTGACAACAGAATATGGAAGACCTTTCAGGACAGATAACATATTTTTAAATTGCTCTTTACTGTCCTTTCTTAAGATCTCATGTAATCCATATAAGATCCAGTCCTTATATAATCTTATTTTTTTAGATAAATCATTCTCTGAACCCTTAATTAAGATTTGACAGAAACTACGTTGTTGTATTATTGTTCCATCCCAATCAATAATCCCATCAGGGTTTAATCTTTTTTCGAGTATCATTTTAATCATTTGAAATATGTATCAAGCCTGCTCTGGTCCAGGCTATCAATTAACTCACCTTTTTCAAATCCCAGAACCTCAAATATCTTCTCAACAGAAGGAATTATCTGGTTGTTTATATAATAATCCGAGTCATAATCATCCTGGCTTATTTCTTCTGGAAGTCTAGCCCGGTCTCTTATTTTTTCTTTACCTTTCCCTTTTGTTATAACATATTTTATAAGTGAGCCCGGACCAACAGGAATGCCCTTGTCAATCATCCTCTGTGCTGCTGCAACATGTGGTCCAATAGAATCATATTCTCCTATCTGTTTCTGTAGCTGGGTGTGTATAACAACCTTTTCAATAGGAATTTTTTTATCCCTTAAATCTGTAATAATATTCTTCACATAATTGAATGCCTTTTTTGGATTGTCCTCTTTTAAAATTATGTTTAAAATCTCCCTTTGTGTTTCCTTTGCAATAAAAGACCAATTTCTTCTTATTGTTTCAAATCCCTTGATGATGATATGACCATCTTCTGAAAGCAGGGCATATTTTTTCTTTGCACCATATGCGCCCTCTTTTGCTGAAACAAAAATGCCTCTTGGATAAAATCCCTCATACTCAATTTCCATCAGACCAGGAAGATTAGCATTAATTGATTCAACAAACTTTTTTGTCTCATCCATTGTTTTTTTATCTAATATTAAAAATACAGAATCTGTGTCAGAATACAATACCTTAAAGCCGGCATTTTTTGCATCTTCAATAACTTTTTGGATGTAATACCTTCCATAGGCAGTTATGCTCCTTGCACATTCTATTGAGTACCAGCGAGCTCCAAAAAAACCCATGTAACCATACATGGAATTCCCGATAGTCTTTAATGCATATTGCCTTGCATTAAACAGTTTTAACTTTTCCTTATCAACCCCTTTCATAATTTCCTTGATTCTCATTCTTCTTGTTATAATGCCCTCCAAAACTGTTGAGATAAAACCTTTTTTCTTTGAGCAAAACCAGTATTTATCAAACTCTGGAACATGCTTTTCATCCTCACAGCATTTGCAGTTAAGCGTGTCTGGAGATATATTATGAGATGTTATTATGCTTGGATACAGGCTCCTGAAGTCAAAAATAGTTATATCTTTATATAAGCCGGGCGTAGGCTTGAAAACAAAAGCTCCGATGTATGTCTGCTCCCTTCTTTTTTTTATTTCATCATGTGTTGGCTTATTTAGAACAATCTCATTAAGGCTTTTTGCTTGCTTTATCAGATATCCCTCATCAAGTTTTGAGAAGCTCATCCTGCTTACATCAAATATCGGAAGCCCGACTATCTTAACAAGCTCAATAATATTAGGCAGGATTTTCTTGCAGAGCATTAATGTTAGTTTTGAATCCTGCAGATTATAGTCGCAGAACTCTTCGAGTTTTTCTGGCTTGTTGTCCCATGCATCAGCTAGATACTCAATATTTATCTCTCTCTTTTTTTCACCCAATATTTCTTCTGCAACAGAGTCCAATGAATAGCTGTCTGTTTCAAGTGTTGTGCTCATAACCCTTTTTATAAAATTAAATATATCCAAATGGGAAATACCCACAATTTTTGAGGTTGTAATTCCTTTCCTGCTGATTGTTATGGGACTGTAATCAAGGCCAATATCCAGGTTTACCCTGTATTTTTTTGCTCTTGTTTCAATATATGGAAAATCAAAACCATCAGAAAAATAACCAGTTATAATATCTGGCTTGTAAGATTCTATTATTTCCTTAAACTTATTTAAAAGTTCTGGTTCGCTGCTAACAAATTCTATATAATCTTCTTTTGTGTTAAATTTTTTCCATGTTATTACTTTTCTTAGATTATCACCATAAAAGCTTATCATTATTATTGGATTTTTTTCTGTATCAATAACAGCTCCTAAAGGATTATATGTTTCTATGTCAAATGCCAGGATTTTTGGGTTTTCTATTACCTCATCAGTTATCTGCTCTACTTTATCTGCTTTCATGACAGAAACCCTTGACCTTTTGTTTATGAATTCGCCTTCTGCCTTGCATAATGTTAAGGGTGTTATTTCATTGTCTATGAGATATCTCCTTGTAAACTGAATGTCAAACTCATAAGTTTCAACATCAAGATTTTTTATTTCACCTCTTATGATTGGAATATCTCTTGGCAGCTTTGTAAACACCTTTAGTGCAATTACACTTTTTCCAAGCAATTTTTTATTGCAGGGCTCTGTTTTTGTTACTATGCTTGTTATTCCGTTTTTCTCAACCCTTATTTTTTCAATTTTCTCCCTTATTTTTTCAATACTTGATTTTTTTTGGACAACCAGAAAATATGGCTCAAAGTTGCTATCCTGGACGCAGACCTGCTTTCCGTCAGTAGTCCTTCCAAACAGGTTTATAACTGCCTTGCCCTGCTCTATACTATAGCTTATGTCTATTGGATAAAACTGTATTTCTGCCATTTTACTACTATAAGACTGGTTTATATATAAAGCTTATGAAACTATTTCTGATGAAATAATATGAAAATGATAAAATAAATTTACAATAGATTTAAATAATACTTTCTTTTATTAATTTACATGATTTATGATTTAATTATAGTTGGTACAGGGCCTGCTGGCCTTTCAGCAGCGATTTATGCATCTAAATATAAACTTAATACACTTGTTATCGGAGAAGAGCTGGGCGGCACAGCAGCATATGCGTACAAGGTGGAGAATTATCCAGGGTTTAAGTCAATTTCAGGAATGGAATTAATGAACAAGTTTAAAGAGCAGGTAAAGGGCTTGGCTGACATAAAGAATGAGGAAATAATTAAGCTAGAAAAGAAAGGTAATTTTGGAATAACAACCCGCAAAGGGATTTATCAATCAGATGCATTAATATTTGCTGCAGGAACAAAAAGAAGAGCACTTAATATAAAAGGGGAAAATGAATTCTTGAACAAGGGAGTAAGTTATTGTGCAACATGCGATGCTGCTTTTTTCAGGGATAAAGTTGTTGGAGTTGTTGGCGGAAATGATGCTGCTGCAATGTCTGCATTGTTGTTAGCAGAATATGCAAAAAGGGTTTTCATAATTTACAGAAAAGAAAAAATAAGGGCAGAGCCATTAAGAGTAAGCCAGCTGGAAAAAAACAAGAAAATAACTATAATAAACAGCACAAATGTTATTGCTGTCAATGGTAATAAAATGATATGTTCAGTTACGCTTGATAAGGAATATAAAAATAATAAGGAGATTGCTCTTGATGGTTTGTTTATTGAGATAGGCTCTGTTCCATCAACTGTCCTTACAAAGCCATTGGGAATAGAACTTGATGAACAGGGTTATATTATAGTTGATTCAGCACAAAAAACAAATCTTGATGGCTTTTATGCTGCAGGAGATATAACCACAAACTCCAACAAATTCTGGCAGATAGTAACAGCAGCATCAGAGGGAGCTGTAGCAGCACACTCTGTTTATGGGTTTTTGAAAAACAAGAGTTAAAATGGTTATTTATGAAGAATGGAAAAAAGATGTTGAAGAAAAATTGAGAGAAGCTGGGCTTGACAAAATCCCAGCAGTTGTAAAAAGATGCCCAAAGTGCAATTCACTAAGTTTAGAATTTAATCAAAAAACAGGAAGGATTTTCTGCACTAAGTGCGGATTTGAGGTTTTTCTTCCAAAATAAAGAGGTGTTAAAATGACATTACAGCATAAGCAGCAAAGAGTTGGAGTATTTGTTGATGTGCAGAACATGTATTATTCTGCAAAAAACATGTACAATGCCAAAGTTAATTTCAGAGAGATATTAAAAGAGGCTGTTGGAAATCGTTCTCTTATAAGGGCAATAGCATACTGCATAAAGGCAGATGTAAAGGATGAGAAAAACTTTTTTGACAGGCTTGAGCAGATAGGTTTTGAGGTAAAGGCAAAGGATTTGCAGATATTTCCAGGCGGTGCAAAAAAAGGAGACTGGGACATTGGAATTGCAATGGACATGATAGAGCTTGCACCAAAGCTTGATTCTCTTATCCTGGTGAGCGGAGATGGAGACTTCTGCCCTTTACTGCAGCATCTGAGAAGAGCTATTGGATGCAGGGTTGAGGTAATAGCCTTTGGAAGAACTGCATCATCAAAGCTTACAGAAGATGCAGACAGTTTCTTTGACCTTGACAAGAACAAGAAGTTTTTGATTCCGCTGAAGAAAAAAATTCAAAAACAATAGATTTAAATATTAGAAAAAGGAAAAATATAATTAGGTTAAAAAAGGTTAAAATGAAAGAGATAAGAACAAAACTAATACTTCTGTTTTTATTTGTTGTACTGTCAGTAGTTGTTGTTAATACAATGAGCACAATAGGGACAATACTTCTTACATACCTTATTGTTGTATTTGGGATATATATAAGCATGGCATATATGATAATAACCTTTATATTACATAAAAATAATCTTCAAACAGAGTCATGGATATTGTTTTCAGTGGTTGCCATATTCCTTGGAGCAAGTTCTTTTTTTGGGAGATTTATGAACAACCTTCTTGTGGCTGAGCAGTTCCTTGCTATGAGCATGATTCTGCTGTTTGTCGCGGCCCTGATAAAGTTCTGGGGTGTTATGGAACTGACTGAAAAGAATAAATCAAAAAAGAAACCAAAAAGAAAGAAGAAGTAAGGTTTTTGTTGGCCTATAAATTTAAATTCTTTTTAACCACTATGTTGTAACAAATAAAACGAAAGATTTATATATAAGCAGTTCTCTAATATGCCTATGCCTAACAAAAAATCACTCACAAAAAGAGTTTTGGAACTTAAGGAAAAATATCTTCAGCCAGCTAATATTATGCAAAAAATCAAAGAAACAGTTAAGAATACAGCATTAATAACAATAACATCAGCCATGCTCTTGGGTTATGCTGCTCCTGTTATTGCTTCAGAACCACTTAATGTAAAAGATTACATCCAGCAAAACAACTATAACCTCTCAACAATTTTCCAGTTATACCTTAAGCCTCTTAATGAGAACGGTCTTGATGAAAATGAAAAAAAAGCAATTGATATAATAGCAAACGCACCAGAAGAAAAACAAAAAGAAGTAAAAACACTTGCAAAGGGAATATATGATAATAAAGGATTAACACCAGAAATATCAGCAAAACTGGAAAACCTAAATCTGCCTTCTGAAAAACAAGAACCTCTTAAGGCATTAGAAGACAAAGTTACTCAAGAATCAGAAAACCCTGTTGATATTTATGCTGTGATTGCAAATGGAACAGATGATAAAGATTTATTGGAATCAACAATAACGAGTGTTCTTGAGTTTTATAAATTAATGAAAGACTTTGGCT
>Ga0265595_1003047_pt1 | contig 10651 bp, 7 predicted proteins | sample saktaG_15_FD_190148 | JGI IMG/M metagenome (GOLD analysis project Ga0265595, IMG submission 190148) | Saline water microbial communities from Sakinaw Lake, British Columbia, Canada - sak_2013_06_06_50m | ecosystem: Environmental > Aquatic > Non-marine Saline and Alkaline > Saline ... | reverse complement strand
AGATGTCAAGCAGTGGAAAACTTTATTCACTAAGTTCTTCTATCTTTTTTTGAATTTCTTCGTTATCCGGTTCTAATTGTAAAACAATTTGATAATTCTCCAAAGCTTTTTCTTTATCTTCTTTCATTTCATAAACTTGGGCTATTAGATAATAGGCAGCAGAAAAATTAATCTTCAGGTTAATTGATTTCTGGAATTGCCCTAAAGCTAAATCTAAATTTTGATTTTTTATTTCCTCGTCTTCGCTCCTTTCAGCTATTAATTTATAAGTTCGACCGATGTTCAAGAGAATCTGGGGATTTTGAGAGTCAAGTTCAGCTGCTTTCTGATATTTTGAAACAGCCATTTCTTCAGCGCCTTTAATGCCAAAAAGGGCAAAATTCTCATAAACGCTGCCTGATTGAAGCCAATTCTGGCTGTTTTTAGGATTTAATGTAATTGCCTGATTAATTGAAGTTTCAGCATTAGAAACTGCCTGTTGGAACAATGCCTGTTTTTGTTCTTGCTCTAATTCCTGGTTGTTCGCTACTTCGCTCATCTTAAACAAAAATGCCTGAGAGAGATTTCTGAAATAGCTGTCTTTCGGGTCAAGTTCTATTGCCTTATAGATTTTCACAATTCCTTCGTCTAATTTCGGTTCATCATTATTTATCAAGCTTAATCCTTGATTAAAGATTACTTCTCCGGCATATTTCTGAGAAACCGTGTAAAGTCCGAAAACAGAACCGGCAATCATAAAAACTCCTAAAAGCATTATCATAAACGCTTTCTGGGGCGACTTAGTAAAAAGAAACTCCTTTGTCCTAGGCGATGAGGCCGTAAATAAGCCGAGCATTAAAAAAGCAGCGAACATCAAACAAGAATTAGCCGGATATAAAAACCAGGAAATTAAGAAGTAAGCACTGCCTATTAAAGCTGCTAGCTGCGAAGGTTTGACCTCGCCAACTCTTAAAGATTTAAGTCCTTGAAAAAAGAAAACAACAATCAAAAACAAAAGAGCTAAAATTCCTAAAATTCCTGAAGTAGTTAAAAGAGTCGGCAAAACAGCAATTCCCTGGTTAAAACGCAACTGCCAGAAATTAGTCGAATTAAGCCCGCCTATCTGATATAAATTATATTGATAGCCGAAAGTAGAAGGGCCGGAACCAAAAATCATATTCTTTGTCCCCTCTTGTAAAGTGTTTGTTGAAATATCAAAAGTCGCCTGATAAGTCGGGCTGATTTCAGCAGGTATATTAATAAGATTGCCGGTAGGCACTTTCAAAAAAATAAAGATTAAAGCTAAAACAAAAATACAAAGAGGCAGAAAAAGAGGTTTTAAGGGATTAGTTTGTTTGGAAGAAATAGTAGAAATCTTTTTTAATTTATTAAAAATAATAATGGCCATGCCAAAAGCTATGCCCATCCAGACCACCCAGTAATTGATTAAGAAAATAGCGGCAAAAAATATCAACCCCAGAATTCCTCCTAAAATTTTAAAAAGTTTTTGCAATCCAACATCGTTTAAAACAGCCATTAATATCAGAAAAGCGCTGCCCAAAAACACTGCCAATCCCTGGGCTGTACCGATTGGATTAACAACTTGGAATAAAAAAAGCAGAGCTAAAACACCGCTGCCCATTAAAAAACTGATTAGCACTGCTTTTTTCTCTTTTTCTTTAATAAGATTGGCAAACAAGAAAAAAACCAAGCCGTATAAAATAAAAGAAAAGAAAGTATCCGGCTCAAAATTCATTCCCCAAAAACTCTGGATTTTAGCTGAAGAAAAAGCGGTTGAAATTCCTAAAGCGGAAATAAATAATAAAACTGCCAGAGATAATTTATTCCAGACAAAACTTAATTTTCCAGAACTGATAATTTTTATCAGCCAGAAAATAAGAATTAAAAAACAAAATGCCGAAAGCAGAATCTGCTTGCCGGCAGCAGTAGAAGATATTGTCTGAGGCAGAAAAAATAAAGGAAAAATAAAAGCTAATAAATATAGACCATATTTTATTATTTTATCCAGCATATATTTAGTTTATTAAAGTTAATTAGTTTTAGATTGGAGAATTTGAATTAGTTGAGTTAAAAGACCGATAATCTGCTGCTGAATTTCAGCAATCCTTGCTCTTAATTCCGACAGGGTTGTTTCAGAAGTTGGTTCTTCAACCGGCGGTTCTTCGACCGACGGAGTTTCAGAAACTATTGTTACTTTTGTTCCAGTTCCCGGTGTCTCAATGTTCCCTTGCCAATCAAGAGCTTTAGTTTTTATTGTATAAATACCTTTAACGGGATTTTCCCAAACATATTCCCAGTTAAAACCGGTTTCAGTGCCTTCTACCGGTTTAGTTTCATTCCAGGTTTCTTCGTTGTCAAAACTAATTTCCACTTTTTGGATTGAAGAACCGCCGACATCAGAACTCTCGCCCTTAATAGTATAAGATTGACTGGCAATTAAAGTTGAGTCGGAAAGCGGTTCAACAATAGAGGATTTGGGAACGGAAGCTGCAGCTTCTTGGGTTCTCTCAGGAAGAAAACACCAGGCAACATTAGATATAGTAGAAGTTCCTCCCGGTCCAGTAGATTTCATAGCAAAAAACCAATATTTACCTTGAGTTAAATTAAGAACCATACCTTGAGTAGTAGTAGCTGACCAACTCTGGCTATAGGTATAAACAACATCATAAGTAGCAGCATCAAGCCCGGATAAAGCATATTTAACTTCATAAGAGGTTATTGCTCCTCCGCCTGGGATTGACCAAATTAACCAAAGAGCTCCCGGCGAGCCGGAATCAATACATCTTAAATCAGTAATCGGATCCGGAGCTTGAGCTTTTACCGGATTAATAATTAGAAAAACTCCAATTAAGATTCCAAGAATTAAAAAAGAAATTTTTTTAATCTGCATAGTATTAATATATTATAATATATTTTATTATATACTACAATTTTTGACAAATCAAAAAGCCGCCCGAAGGCGGCTTTTTGTTTCTCCCACAAGGAAGGAGAAAAAACTTCAAACTGAATCAATCACTAAGGCAAGGTTATAACATTGGCAGTGGCAGGGATAGACCAAGTTCCGTTGGCATATCCGACAGCACCGTCAGTAACTACAACGTCACCAAGAACTTCAACAGACCACTGTAATTGAACATTTTGGACAAAGTAAGTAAGGCTTGTTGTATCAACTACGAGTTTAAGCTGTTTAGGTTCGCCAGTGTTGATCGTAAGACCAACAGCGGTAAAGGCAACTGTTCCAGAACCTTTTACTACAACCGTATGCGCTGTATCAGCAACGCCACCAGCCAAGAGATTTCCATCTCCGTCATAGAGAGAGAACAATTGGTCTCCAGCAACATTGTCATCAGCATCACTAAGAGCAGACGGTAATCCGGTCTTAGACGTGAAAGTAATACCAGTCAATACAGCTGCCTCATTTAAAGAATCAGTATTCTCTACATCCCAGATAGCAGTAGTAGTCTGACTTCCTCTGGAAACAGTTCCGGAAGGAGAGGCAGCAGCTTTTTCTAGAGTAATAACCTTGGTGTCAGAAATGAATGTTCCACCAGCATATGGTGAAGCAATCACAAAACTAAGACCAGCTGTGTCAGTCTTCATATCATAAGCAGTCCCGGAATCTTGACCGATAAATTTCAACTGATTAGTAGAATTATGAATATCAAGAGTTATAGCAGAAGATCCATCCATAGAAGCAGCAACATTTGCTTTAACTAAAATGGTCTTGTAAGTACTCTTGGTAAAGATAATATCGCTGATGAAATCACTAGCTGAAAAGACAAAAATGTCTCTAGTTACAGCACCATCAACAATTTTTTGGGCATCAGACTGAGAAGCAACTGGTGTAAAAGCAACAGGAGTAGTTAACTGAGTAGTACCATCGTCAGCATAAAGACTCATACTTGAAATATCAGCTTCGTCATCATAAAGAGTACCATCAATAGCAATAGTAAGGTCAGTCAACTTCATATCTTCTCTCTGAGCATAAACCTTAAGAGCAGCTAAAGTTACTCCGTTTGAAGGAGCAAGAATAGCCTGGCTGTAAGGAGTTAAAGTTACACTTGCGGTAGGAGTTACTGTACCAGCTGCATAAACAGTGATGGCAGTACTTGCTACATCAGTAGTACTCGTTAAAGCAGTTCCGGAAGAAAGACCGTAGGCAGTGTAACCGCTGAAAGTCGTAGTAATCGTATCAGGTTCAGCTTCATCAAGAGTACTGGTAACACCCTTAAGAACTAATGTTCTGGTGGTATTAGCAGGAACAGTCCAATTCAGAGAAAAAGTCTGATTAGTAGTGTTAACAATAACATCTGTAAGGTTCGACACCAAAGCATCTCCATCATAAAGACCAACAGAAGAAATATAGTTAGTGGCACTTAAATTACTAGTACTATTAACCATATACATAGAAATAGTGTTAAAGATGACAGAACCGCCAGTGGCACGAACATCAAACTTCGCCAGATCCTTTTTGTTAGTGGTTTCAATGAAGTAACCGCTAGCACCTTGGGGATGAGAAGAAGACATTGAAACAATGACAGCCTCATTTCCAATAGTAACTGTGCTACTAACAGTTGAAGCAGCAGTATTAATGATATTGGTACCGGAAACTAATCCTTGAGCTACTGCTCCGCCGATAGCAATATTAGTAATAATTGTTCTTCCATTAGTACCACCACCAGCAATATCAGCGATAACATCAAAATTAGCTGAACTACCGGCGACTAAAGTAACCGGAGTTGTCAAATTGAAAATAACTTTATTATCAATTGACAGTGTGGCCGGACCGCCAACAACCGTTCCATTGTTTCTCAGTCTGATATTGGCAATATCACTACCTACACATGAACCAGTATTGGTAAGAGTAACTTGACCTATAACCAAACCTTCATTGGAACCGGCAGAAATAGTGGATTGGTTTATAACAATATTTGCTTCACCAACCTTAGCAGTGGTCTTTGGTAAAGTTCCGTACTTGCTAACTGATAATGCTCCTAATTGTCCGGCTGGGACAATCATAAAGCTATTACCAACTATTGGATAATTACCTCCAAAGACAGCGTTAGATGTAATAGCAGTAGCGGAAGCAAGTCCGTATCTGATAACGGCCATAGTAGCAGCGCCAGTACCAATAGTAGCTTTAACTGAAATTGTTCTTGAACTATTGGCAGGAACCGATAAAGCAGGAACTATAACAAAGTTAACTTGATTTCCAGCTGGTGTTCGAGATGTTCCAACTGGGATCAATTGCTCATCACTCAAGAATACAGCAGCAACATCGGTTGAACCAGTAGCTTCAGTTGTTCCATATGATTGAAGAGTCAATCCAGTAATGCTAACAGCGCTATCTCCTGCAGTAAATACTAATTTAGCAACAGTATTAGCAGCAGAACCTTTCTGAACGTTAGCAGCTGGAGGATTGTCTTCAGCTAAAGTAACTGTTAAAGGAGCAACGACTGGAGTTGTTGTTCCACCATCGCATTTAACACCAGTAGTAGAACTGTATCCTACGGTTGAAGTACAACCTTCGGGTAAAACAACTACTGTTTCTCCGGTGTCACATTTAACGCCAGTAGTAGAACTATATCCTACGGTTGAAGTACAACCTTCAGGTAAAGTTACACTAGTTGTTCCAGCAGTTAATAAGCTGTTTAATTTGGCTCTGGTTGTTGAACCAACAAAACCAGTTCCTTCAGTTAAGCCATAAGAAGCCAAAACTTCTTCGGCATATTTCTCCTGGAAACTAACAACAGCAGTTTTGGTCAAAGGACCAAAATAACTGGTTTCATTCCCAGCAGAACCTACGCCTGAAACGGCTAACTGAGTTGCAGAATTACTGTTTAAGACAATCTGTAAATATTTTACAGCGTCTCCAGTATCTCCTAATTTGAGCGAGGCATCAAAGGTAAAATCAGAAGGAACACCTGTAATGGCTCCTCCAGTTGTACCTCCGGCAGCATTTATCTGAACCTGTAAGGCAGCTACTTGAGCTAACAAACTGTCAATTGTTGCCTGAAGGTCTTCAGCAGTTGTAGCTGAAGCTACTCCGGGTCCAACCATCCAGACAGCGCAAGTCAAAGCAGTTATGCTCGCAACAATCTTTTTAAACGTATTATTCATTTTTGTTATTTTATTTTTGTTTTTTAATTAATAATTTCGACTTAATTCTTTTTATCGTGTTCGACCATTTACTTCGTGACTTTACGTATTAGTCACGAGGTTCACGATTTTTTTTCTTTTTCCAATTTTATTATTTAATCGATGATTTTTGAAAAAAATCATCTTTACCTTCGTTCTGCCTGCTATAGCAGAACTTGGTTATTAGTTACTTAAAAAATATATTTTTATTAAAGCAGAATTGTAATCACCTGCCTCAAAAGCTTCTTTTACCTGATTTAAAACTTCTTGCTGCTCGTCGGTCAAAGTTCCATTTTCTAATTCTTTAATCTCTTCTTCAGCAATACTCTTAACCCTGTTTTGATATTCATTCTCCAAATCTCCTGTTTCACCCATTACCACCCCTAAACTTTTTATTTTCTCTGTATTTTGTATTATTTTAACAATTTCTTGATTAGTCTCAATCGCTTGTTTTGGATCTTTTATTTTAGATAAGTCTTTAACAGCTTTTGCTTTGCTTTTTTCTACTTCTTCAATAGCCTGAGCTAATTTTTGTCCTTGGTGAGTTTCAGCAATTTCATTTAAATCTTCCAATCTCTTATTGGCGATTTCCAGATTATACTTTGGCATTTCACTTTCCGAAACAAAAACTGCCTGGCCTTTTTCAGCCATCTTTTTGACTGAATATAAAAGTTCGCCTGGCAGAGCATTCTGACTGAAAGCAAATAAGCCGAATAAAACTCCGAAAGTGCTCACTGTTACCAGCGCCGGCTTCCAAAACATCTTCCAAAACGGAAAGAAGTTAATAGAGATCCGCTCTCTTCCTATCTCTTCTCCTAAGAGTTGAGTTTTAGTTAAAAAAACCCAATCTTTACTGGGTTCAATCTGGCGAAGTTTGCGGATTTTGCCGATGAGTTCTTTATCGGTGTTCATTAGTATTACGACGAAAATAATCGAGAAACGTTACACCTAACTGAGCTTAGTTTTAAGAGATTTTAACGCCCGGTGAAGTTGGATTCTAATAGCTGGTTTTGATTTGTTCGTCATTTTAGCTATTTTAGCCGTAGATAAGCCGTCCAAATAGTGCCAAATAATCACATTTTGATAGCTATCTTTTAGGTCGGCTAAAGCTATTTTAACTGTATCTATATCTGAACTTAAAATGGCTTTTTCCTCTGAATTTATTCGAGGGTCAACGATATTAACATAGTCGGCTGAAATAAGCTGAGTTTTTCCTTTCTCCCGATAATGGTCGATAACTAAATTCCGGGCAATTCTATACAGAAACGCCTGAGGATTATCAATCTTATCTCCTTTTTTAAAGCTTTTCCAGCCCCGTAAAAAAGTCTCGGAAGATAAATCCTGAGCAATTTCCTTAGAGCTTACCTTTAAAAAGATAAAACGGTAGATTTTATTGATGTATTGATCGTAAATTTTACTAAAGTTTTTTTGTAAATTAGTCATAATATTAGGTAGGACATAGTGTCCTACCTTATATATATGTATGTCCTAACTATGTCCTAAGTCTTTTTACCTGGTAAAAGGTTTCATTTTTCTCTCCCATCCTTTCAATCAAGCCATTAACTAAAAGATTTTCAAAATCCCTTCTCAAAGTTCTTTTGGTCACTTCTGGAAAAAGCTCTTGAAGTTCTCCAACTTGCGCTCTTCCCCTTTCTTTCAAAATTAGTAAAATCTTTTCCTGTCTTGAACCACCTCCATCCTCCCCAATTTTATGAGATTCAACCTCGTAAAATTTGGACTCTTTCAATTCCTTTAATTCTTCTCCCATTTTAATATATTCTTCTTGAATACTCAAGACATCTTGAGGACTAACCCAGTTCTGGTTTTTAGCCACTTCAAAAAAACTATCTAATGTTTCCAAATCTATTTTTGTCGGTTTAGCTAAAATATTGTCGGCTATTTCCCGCATTTTATACCTCAAAGGTTCTTTCTTGGGAAAAAGCAAAGTTAAGCGATAAAGGTTATTAGTCAATTTAATAAAAGGTTCATTTCCCATAATTAAAGTATTTAAAAACTATAGCAAAAATAAATGCTATAGTCAAAAGTGTTTAAGCCGACAAAAATATTAATAGTATTGGTTATTCTCTTGAATAATAAGGGCGTTATCCCAGGCCTCAACGTCTTTGGTATTGTTTCTGAAAGTAGAATTTTTGAGAGTAGGACCGTTATTGTTTGTATCGTTGCCGTTTACTAAAAAAGCAATTGCCGAACCGTTGTTATAAGCGGTTTGATGATTAAGAAACTGAACATTATCTATAACAGAAGAGGATTGAGACAAATAAAGACCCTTATTTTTATTGTTTTGAAAAACCGAATTTTTGAAGCTAACAAAACTTTCTCTAACCATAACGGTAGTCCTATCCCAAAAACAAGATTTATTTCCGCCGTATTCAATAATTACATTTTCCAATTCAGAATTAATGCTTTCATTAGTAAAATAAATCTGTCCCCAGTCTCCAGGTTGAGGATTTTTATTATATGAAGTAAAAATAATTTTCTCGTTTTCTGTTCCAATTGCTTTTAGAGTTCCTTTTATCCAGAAACCACTAGTGGAATCATAAAATTTTATTATTGTTCCAGGTACCAAAGTAAAAGTGTAGCCAAGTCCAAGCTGTAATCCTCCATCAACAATATATGGCAAATTTGACTGCCATGTAATATCCTGATTTATTGTATTGTCGGCATAAACAAAAATTCCATTTATATCATTTGTATCGCCCAGCATTTGATTATCTTGGAAAATAGGATAGGAGTTAGAAACATAAATTGGTTTTTTGTTTTCCCTAAAAATGTTATTTTTAATTTCCGAAGAAACGTTGTTAGTAATATAAACACCATAAACATTATTTTCAAAAATGCAATTTTTAACAGCAGGACTGCCGCCCTGAATTGAAAGGGCGCTTCCATAAATGCTTTCAGAAATAGTGTTAGAAAACTTAACATTGTCAATAATAGTAGCGGAGAGAGGGTCAATTAAATAAACTGCTCTGTCTTTATTGTTTTCAAAAACCGAATTTTTAATAGTGATTGAAGTATTTTTAACCACAACCGCTCCCGATTCCGGAGGGCATGGATATCCGGCATATTTAACCACAACATTATTTAATTGGGAATCAGCGCTGGTGGAACTAAAATAAATTTGCCTCCAGTTGCCGGGCTGAAGATTATTACTATTAGAGGTAAAAACAATCTTTTCGTCTTCAGTGCCAACGGCTTTCAAAGTTCCTTGCACCAATAATCTGCCATTAGGACTGCCGAATTTTATTACCACTCCCGGCTCAATAGTTAAGGTGCTGTTTTCGGGAATAACAGCAGTACTTTCAATAAGATAGGGGCTGTTAATTTTGGGCAAAACTGATAAATTGATTGTTCCGGAAATTTCAGTTAAAAATTTAGAAGACAGAGTTTGTAATTCAAAATCCTGAGAATTGTCATATGTATCAATATAGTTATTATCCGTATCTAACTTTCTAATTAAATTTTGATTTTCAGCAGGATTTTGAGGAAAAGCGGTTCCTTCAAATAAAACATTATTGAAATCTCCCCATCCAACCGCATCCAGAATTATACTTTCATCGTTTTTAATAAAAAGAATACCTACGCCATTGTTTAGAGAAATTGTTTGCGTGGTTTGTGCCTCGGCGCTAACAGAAGAAGGAAAATCTCCATCTTTAGAACAAGCCCAGAGATATTCTTCTTGAGCTGGAATTTTAGCTTCCGAATCTCCTAACCAGGATTTTATACTAATATTTTCGGTTCCTGATTGAGTTCTTTTGACTAATTTAAAATGGCCGGAAGTATAATCCCCAAGATAAATATCTTCTTGGGTCGGATTAAATAAACGGATAAAATCATGAGTGGTTTGCGCATCGCCAGCCTGAATTTCAGTAATTAAAATTTTTGGTTTGGGTTCTGAATTACAACTCTGATTATACCAATAACCCATTACTGCCTCACAATCGATTTGATTAGTACATAAATCTAAGTTTTCTGAATCGCAAACCAACTCTGGATCTGATTCGGGATCCGGTTCAGGTTCAGCATTTAAGTTACAAGTTTCGCTGTACCAATATAAACTGATTCCCTCGCATAATTCTTGAGTAATACATAAGTTTAAGTTTTCTGAATCACAAACTGGTCCAGGTTCAGGATCTGGTTCAGGGTCTGGTGTATAGCCACCACCAGAATACACATAATAGCCGTTACTGTTTGCTTTTTTTGGCGTACCTCCGATATTACTGCTTTGTCAACCCCTCTGTCAATTTTACGGCCGCGCCGTTTGTAGATAAAATTCTTATTTGTATACTTTGAACTGGAATAAAAATTGCCCATCGCTGGGCAGTTTTTTTATAATCTATATTAAGCGTCCCACAACGCATCTTGTGGAACAAAAAAATCGCCAAGTGAGCGATTTTTAGTTTCAGAATCTTTACCGTCCCAGATCTATTGACTTAAATTGTTATTTGTGGTTAAATAATTATCCACAGGTAATAGTAGTTAAAAGGTGGTTATG
>Ga0265595_1003025_pt1 | contig 10707 bp, 13 predicted proteins | sample saktaG_15_FD_190148 | JGI IMG/M metagenome (GOLD analysis project Ga0265595, IMG submission 190148) | Saline water microbial communities from Sakinaw Lake, British Columbia, Canada - sak_2013_06_06_50m | ecosystem: Environmental > Aquatic > Non-marine Saline and Alkaline > Saline ... | reverse complement strand
TTTAGAGGAGGATGGGGAGGACTTATTGTGATATCCGCCGGCTTTTTTTATTTGTCCAGTCTTAAGAATTTTTTAGAGATTCACCAACTTTCTAAGGCATTAATGGCAAGTATATTGATATGGATACTGGCAGGAACTGATATATTTGTAAGGATTACAGAGTCAATTCCTGGTGGAGAAGAGGGTCCTTGGTTTAATTCCTTAGAGGGATTTTTGAGTAGCTATACACCTCCTTATCCACCGGTAATATTTCTGTTACCATTTTCTTTAGTAATATTATTTTTCGTTGGCAAAAGAAAAAAAGCTTAATTTTTTTAGCAGGGCCAAAAATAGCAATAATAACTACTTGGCACACGTTTTACCGATGGGAAAGTGTAAGCATCTATACTTTGTCTATATATTCTTCTTGTATAGGTTTGCTTTCAATAGTTACCAATTTAAAAGCAAAACAGTGTGCCAAGCCTGCTTCGCAGGTACGGGCTACGTCGTGAATGCTTCGTTCGTTATATCAAATTCCGAACCCCGTAAAGATATAAATGAAGGAGCTTTTAATAAAATGAAAGGAGGAAAATTATGATGGGAATGGAACTAATTCCCGAACTTAAAATTGGATGGCTCAACGGGTGGATTCTAGTATGTTTAATGTTTTTGATATTCGGTATTTTGATTAAAGCCTTCAATAAGAATGTGGTAGCAAGGCTTTATGATTTTGATAAGTCTAGTTGGAGTAAAATGCAAAGAGCATTTACTGCCATAGGAAAATTATTATTAGGTCTTGTCTGGTTAGTTTTGATAATCTTTACTCCATTAAAAATCGGGTCCAATGTTTTAATTATTGGGACTATTTTATATACTCTTGGCTTGGCAGGATTCATCATTGCTCTTTTCAATTTCAAAAACACACCACTTAATCAACCGGTTGCCAAAGGACTCTACAGAATATCACGCCATCCACAGGTATTCATGTTATTTATTTTATTTTTTGGGATTTGTATTGCAGTAGGCTCATGGCTTTTACTATTCATACTAATTATATCATCATTATTACTTCACTTTAGAACTCTAGCGGAGGAAAAAGCTTGCTTAGAAAAATATGGTGATTCATACCGTGCCTACATGAAACGTGTACCTCGGTATTTCCTGATTAAAACAAATATGAAGGAAGAATGAGAAAATGTTAAAAAATATTAGAAAAGGATTAATAAGTGGCGGGGTTCGGAACTCTGCGGATTTACTTTGCAAATCCTTGCCCTACGGGTCATATAACAGCGGATAAAAGGCTTCGTTTCACTTTGCCCAAATTGCCTTCGGCAACTTTTTTTATCCGCAAAACGTTAGGCGGCGTGCAGATAATTAATTGTAGAATTCATTTTTTAAAAGGAGGTTAAATATGTCTTTATTATGGATAATTCGGACAACTTTAATAATAATTTTATTTGCTTATATTTTTATATACGCATACTTTTTAAAGAATAGAAAGGATATAAAAAATGAAGATGAGCAAATTTGAAAAGAAGTTTGTAAATAGTAAAAAACAAGCTGAGAAGAATATAAAGCTTGTAGAACGACTATTTAATCAAATTGATTTAAGCAATGTTAAGAAAGTATTGGAAATTGGGTGTGGTATCGGAGTGATTACATCATATTTAGCGGGGAAATACAGATGGGAAATAATAGGAATTGACTTAGACCCTGAGCAAATTGCAAGAGCAAAAAAAGATAACAATGAAAATGAATATTTAAAATTCTTTGAAGCAGATGCAACAAATCTCTCATTTGAAGATAATGAATTTGATGTTGTACTATCCTTTGATGTTCTACATCACATACCTGATTGGGATAAAGCCTTAAGCGAAATAGTTAGAGTTTTAAAACCAACTGGTTTTTATCTTCTCAATGATCTTACATTGCCAAAATTTACTGCCAGAATTTTTAAATATTTATTCAATAAATACATGGGTGTTTATACGGTGATTGATATAGAGAATAATTTAAAAATGAATAGAATTAGAATTATTTATAAAGAAAAACCAAAGATTAATATACTCATGAGACATTTTAGTATAGTATCTAAAAAGAATACGACTTAGTATAGTTAAATAAAATCTTCAACACTATGTGACAGAGGGGCTGAGACACTTCACACAACAGCGAGTACCCGGCTCTGCTATGCTCTGCCCAAATTGGCTCCCGTTGGTCGCCAACTTCGCATACGCGCGGAACGTTAGGCGAAATGCTCACTTCGGGACATTAAATATAAAAAACAAATAAAGAAATAAAATCACGAAAGGAGGAAAATTAAAAATAAATACCAACATATCTATGAATAGCATTCAATACGTGAAGGTTTCCTACACAAATTGCTTTTTATTAAAGTGTAAAAAAGGATATTTGCTTGTTGATGCCAGCTTTGCAAGTACATATGAATTATTTCTAAAAAAGTTGGCGAAAATCAATGTCGATGTTTCTGATATACACTATTTGCTATTAACTCATTCTCATGATGATCATGCTGGTTTTGCCGCTGAACTTATTAAGGACACCAAGGCAAAAATAATAACTCATAAAAAAGCAGTAACTTACTTGGAGAAAGGAGAAGGGGGACATCCTTTTTTGAAGAAAGGGCTAGCAGAAAAAGGCGGTTTTTTTAATTCATGCGCAAAATTTCTGATTTGGTTTAGTTCTAAATTATCAACTCGTACATGGGCTTATACTCCGATTAAGTTAACAGAGAACGATTATATCGTAGATGACGACGATTTTAAATTGTTAAAGAGAATTGGAATTAATGGAAAAATATTATATACTCCAGGGCACTCAGAGGATTCTATCTCAGTTCTACTATCAGATGGCAGGCTATTGTCGGTGATCTTGCAATGAATCCTTTCTATTTTAAGATTTGTCATAATAAATACAGACCAATATGGTTACAAGACATTAAAGAAGTGCATAAGAGTTGGGGAAAACTGGTAGATTATGGAGCAAAGATGATTTATCCAGCTCATGGGAAACCCTTCAGTGTCAAGAAGTTGATTTTTCCTAAAAGGAGTTAAAATACCCTTTCGTTCGCACTATCGCCTAACAGCGGATATGAGGTTGCAGCCTTTGGCTTTTGCCTAAATCCTCGCTTCGCTCGAACTTCTCATATCCGCAAAACGTTATGTGAAATACTACATTTTAATACAATTTAACAGGAGGTAGAAATGAACGAAACCCAGGCAAAAAAATACTTTGAGGAATTTTGGAAGCAACATCCTTACAAAATAATAGAATTTAGAGATGAAAAATGGAAATATATTATATCTGGTAAAAAAGATAATCCACCAATTATACTATTACATGGCGGTTTTGTTGATGCAGGGATGTGGGCTTATCAGATACAAGATTTAGAAAAAGACTTTAAATTATTAGCTCCAACATTCCCTTCAGCTCCCCGGTCATTTCGTCTTTATTGCGATATAATAGATTTTTTAATGTAAAAAGAGAGGATTGAAGCTGCTACTATTTGTGGCATATCATATGGTGGTTTCTTATGTCAGTATTTTGCTAAATATTTTTCAAACAGAGTATCAAAACTAATTCTATCTCATACTTTTAAACCAAATGAAAAATTTGCAAAATATATCAAATTAAAATCATCTATAATTCATATTATGCCAAATTTTCTCTTTAATAAGAAATTCAAGAAGCGAGTCAAAGAACTTGATAGTACAGATTGGATGGCTTATAGAAAATATTATTTGCTAAATATTTTCAATTCGTACTCTAAGAAAGAGTTCGCAAATCTATATATACCCCTGTCCAAGAGCATACTAGAGGATCCTCTTGAAAAAGATTTATGGAAAGGACCGACTGTTATCCTATCAAGCAAAGATGATTCAGATGTAATAAAATATCAAAAAGATCTTATTAATACATATCCACAAGCAGAACTTTATGAATTTGAGAAAGGTGGCCATCATACAGCATTAACATATCCAGTTGAATATACAAAAGTGTTAAGGAAATATAAGGAAATACATTCATACGATAAATAAGTAGAAATGTGGCACTTCGCCTAAAAGCGTTTATCTGGTTTGGGCTATGCCCTCACCCAAATCGCCTTTGGCGACTTCAGATACACCCAAGACGATAGGAGGCGATAAAAATGTTAAACTCTGAAATATTACAGAACAATCTTGAAGTTTACAATAATTCAATTTTCCCTATGCAAATAATTATGCTAGCTGTAGCTATTGTATTAACCTATTTTTTATTTTCTAAACCTGGTTCTATGGTAAATAAACTAATAAAAGCTTATTTAGCATTTGTGTTTGCTTGGGCCGGCTTAATATTTCCAATTTATGGATTTTCAAAAATAATTTTTACTATATATCATCTCGTATTAGCATCACTTTTTATTATAGATATATTCAGAGTAAAAATTGAATTTAAGCTTCCTGAAACTAATGGTAAAAAATACTTCGTACTTTTTTTAATTATTTCTGCGTTTGTCCTTTATCCGTTAATTGAATATATTGCCGGACATTCTTATCCAAGGATTCCATTATTTGGTGTAGCGCCTTGTCCGACAATTATATTTTCTTTAGAGTTGTTAATAGGATAAATACCAAAAGTTAATAAAAAAATTTTCATTTTACTTATAATTCCAGCGATAAGCTATGGTTTTATTGCACCAATAACTCTTGGAGTTTGGGCAGATTCTTTATTGCTTGTTTCTGGCATATATGGTTTATTTATGTTAGTAAAAAATTGGAAAGCGATTGGGAAATGAAGGAGTTTGGGAAAGTAGAAAAGAAGGAGGAAAACAGCGAAAATGGATGATAATAGACAGGGAACTGCATTAGTAACGGGAGCTTCGCGGAATAGGTGAAGCATTTGCGAGAAAATTAGCATCTCAAAATTATGATCTAGTTATTATTGCAAGACGAAAAGACAGACTGTTAGAGTTAGCTCGTGAACTAAAGAGTAACTATTCGATCTCTGTTTATGTTATTCCAGCTGATATTTCTACAGAGAAAGGCATTGAACAAGTGGAAGAATATATAAAAAAGGCTAAAAATCTTGATATACTTATTAATAATGCCGGATTCGGCACAAGAGGTAATTTTTCTGATGTTTCACCGGAGAAGTCAATTAATATGATTAATGTACATGTTTTAGCGCCAACACGGTTTTGCCGATCGGTTCTGCCAGGTATGATAAAGCAAAATCAAGGTTCAATCATCAATGTATCTTCACTCGCAGCGTTTTATCCAATTAAAGGTAATGCAATTTATAAAGCTACCAAAACCTATTTAATCATGTTTTCAAAGAGTATTCAAAATGAGTTAAAGAATTATAATATTAAAGTTCAAGCTCTTTGTCCAGGGTTTGTCTATACAGGATTTCACGATACAAATGAATTTAAGGATTTTGATCGTTCAAGTGTACCAAAATGGCTGTGGATGTCTGCAGAGGAAGTGGTAAAGCAATCTCTTAAGGCTTTAAGGAAGAAAAAAGTTATTTTTATACCAGGTATAAAAAATCGAATAATAGCGGGGTTATTAAAAATAGGAGGCAAGTTATGTCGTTAATACCAGAATTTGAAATTGGATACATGAATAAAACATTAAGATATATAGGAGTGTTAAAGAATGAGCCTTGATTATTTTCAGATATTCGCCTTGGGATACTTGATTCTATATCTTGTTGGCTTTTTCCTCCCGCTTATTCTATTTAAGAGACGTGGCATAAATGTTAAGGGGACAATGAAAGGGGTGACCGGATGGACCCCCATTGCTAAAATTATCGCCTTGGTTAGTATATTATTTGTGCCAATGGTGATTCTTTACGCCATAAATGCTGAAAGTATAAGCTGGTTCTTAAAGTTCTCTTTTCTGGACAATGATTTCGTCAAAGTTGCGGGTATCTTCATAGCCGGAATTTGCTTTCCGATTATGTTGTTGGGGATGGTGGGGCTGGGAGAAAATTTCAGAATAATTCTTCCCAGGAAAAAGACCGACTTGGTTACCAATGGAATCTATCACTATGTTCGTAATCCCCTGGTCCTTTCGATATACATACTTATGCTCGGTCTGTTTTTGATCATCCCAAACTTATTAATGTTAGCGACATTCATCTGCTCTATATTTCAATATGAAGCGAAAATAAGAGAAGAGGAAAATTACTTATTGCGAATACATAAAGATGCATATGAGAAATACAAAAGGAATACAGGAAAGTATTTCCCCAAAGTCAGGAGGTAATTAAAGTAGAAATTATGTCATTTATACCAGCTTTTGAAATAGGTTTATGTAATGCGTGGGTCTTGATGATTTTCTATTTCTTAATAGCCTTTGTTCCGTATTTTAAGAAACTATCAATACTTGTGCCAATTTTTAATAAATATAGGCATCGGCATAGCTTGTGCTTCTTGGGTTTTTCTATTATGTGCGATAATATGCATAATTTTGACAAACATTTTGATAAATCCAGGAAACGCATATGTATTAAGAAATATGGAAATGCATATCAGGAATATATGAACAGGGTCTCAAGATGGACAGATATACCTAAAAGTAGAAAAAGGGGTGATAAAAAATGATTAATCAAATTATCACTGCTATTTTCCTAGTTATCCCATTAATTACCATGATAATCCCCAGCATCAAATACTGGTCAGAATTCAAAAAAGAGAAAAAGAACGGAAAAGCAGGAAAGAAAACAAAATATAACAAAATGTTTTTTTATTTATTTGTATCTGGTGTATTGTGTATGTGGGTATCTTGGGTTGTAGGATTTATCTTTCTATTCCTAAATGAGTTTTACAGTTTTTTTGGATTTCTGATATTTTCATCACCTTATGAAACAGCGATACAGATTGCCGGGTTCATTATTTTTTACATCGGAACAGTTACATACAATCTGAATATTATCGTTGCGGGTAAATACCTACGTCCCTCAACGTCCGGCATACTTAAGGAGCATAAGTTGATTAAAGAAGGCCCTTACGCAATTATAAGACATCCCTTGTATGTATCTTATATTTTTATTTTAGCAGGAATAAGTTTAATTCTTCTAACTTGTTGGCTATTAATTCCTACTCTTCTCATGATTATTGGAATTTATCCAACGGCAAAAGCCGAAGAGGAAACATTAATAGAACAATTTGGAGAGGAATATTTGGAATATAAGGAAAATGTAGGAATGTTTTTCCCAAGAATAAAAAGAGGGTAAAAGAATGAGTCTAATACCAGGATTTGAACTTGGGTTGTGGAATGGCTGGATACTTACAGCGATTTTTTGATTGCAAATTATTTAATGATGTTCATTGCACCTAGAGATAACATGAAGAAGAATGTCAGAAAGTGTGAGATTAAAAAGAAAAGAAGTATTGGAAATTAAGTAAACCAAAGGCCTAGTTTAATGAAGGAGGGATATCTAATGAGGAGGAAGAAAGTAGGTATAACATTAGTCGTAATGACGCTGGTGGCTGTGCAATGTCTCCAGCCAAATTTAATTTAACTCTCGATAAATAAATAAAGAAAAGAGAGAAGAGGAGATACTGGAAGTATTATTTTTACCTGATGAAGAAATTTATTAGATGATACTATATTTTAAAGACACAAAAAGACGAAGTGAATATAATTTTTGTAGATGAAAAGGAGGAAAAATTCAATGAAAGAAAAAATAACAAAAGTGATTGTAATTTACGGTTCAACCACGGAAAATACGGAAACTTTGGCTGAAGGAGTAGTTTTAGACTCAAGAGAGGCGATACAGAAGTTACAGTAAAATAAGAGCTTAAATTTTAAAAGTACTCCCGGTACTGGCAAAGGAACCAAAAAAGAAAAAATTATCAATTCTTGGACAGAAGAATATTTAAAAAATAATTGGATAGCACTTGAAGGTATATTAGAAAAATTTTAAAATAGTTGACAAGTATTTATTAGCAATTTATACTGATATTGAGACTAAATTGCAATGATAAATGAGGGTATTAAATTGATTACTGTAGAACAGAAATTTGAGGAATATTTAAAATCTAAAGAATTAAAATATACTTTCAAAAGAAAACCTATTTTAAAAGCAATATTTTCATTTGATAAACACTTTAATGTAGATGACCTTTTCGAAAGATTGTGTAATGAGAGGGATTTGAATGAAAATTGAAAATTTTCAGTATCATATAAATTATAGGGATGTATGGGAAGAGATGAGAAGGGAAAGGAGGAAGAAGCTAGAAATTATTTATGATCTTGATTTCTTTCAAAAATTTACCACGGATTTTTCTAAGCAAATTAAGTTTGGTGATTATGAATTTGGACGAAAGGTAACTGAAATATTGAAGGAAATATTAGATGGTAATTTTGAGATTTTAGAAATTGGACCAGGACCGGGGGCCTTAACTATACTTTTTATCAAAGATGGTTAAAAAAATTATTGGTATTGAGCTCTCTGAAGTTAATATAAAACATTTAAAAGAAAACTTAAAGCAAAATAACTTAAAAAATGTAGAGATTGTTAATGAAGATTGGGAAAAAGTGGATAATAAGGAAATTGAAGCTAAATTTAATCTGGTTGTTTGTTCCCATTTCCTCTGGCAAACAGAAGATATAGAAATACTTTTAAAAAGAATGGAGAAGGCAGCGAAGAAGTATTGTGTGATAATCCAGCCATGTGGTCGAGGTGAAAGAGTAAAGGAAGTTTTTAAGGAGATATGTAATCAAAAGTATAAGGGTCAGTTTGGACCAGATGCTGATTACTTTGTCTATTTAATTTTAAGGGAATGGGGAAGAATAATAAATGTTAGGCATTTTGATTACACCTTTACAAGGAATTTAGAGGAAGAAATAAGGTATATAGCCAGTTTTATTGGTCGATTTATAGAGGTTAATCAATCAGTTGAAGAAAAGATAAGAGATTATTTATTAAAAAAATCAGAAAACGGCAACTATAGAGAGAAAAAACAGGCAGTAGTTATGTGGTGGGAAGTAAAAAAATAAGAGAGAATGAATTTTACCTAAAAATAATTGTAAGATTAAAAAATAGTTTATAAAGTTTATAAGTTATAGTATTATTAACTATAATTTATCTACTTTATCGATTAATTGGTTTGAAAAAGATATTTTAATTTTTAAGGAGATTATAAAACCTAGCAAGTTTAAGAGGAATTAATTATCTACCCGAGGAATTTAGAGAATTTCTGAGAGAGGCAGGCTATTCTTCAATACAGATTGATATATTTGAAAGTAAAAATTGGATTAGATCGCTACAATGGGGACAAAAAAATGAACTTTCATTATTTACAGATATTTCTTTTAATATGGAACTGGAGGAGTTAAGAAATGAAAACAATAATAATTTATAGTAATAAACTGAAAAATTATGATTTCGGAGAAGGGCATCCGTTTAGAAGTGACAGATTTGAAAAATTTTTAGAATTGTTTAGAGAAAAACTTGGCAAAGACGAACGCTTTAAATTGATAGAAAATATTACTTTAGCTACTGATGGAGAATTGAAGCTTTGGCACAGTAAAGATTATATTAAGGCTATGAAAGATGCGTCTCAAGGAAAAACTGTATCTAATCTATTCAGGTTTATAAGTGGGGACAATGTAAACCCTTCTACTAAAAAATTACCTCAAGGGATAGAAGAAGGAGCTAGAGCTGTAGTTAAAAATTCGCTTTTAGCAATAGATTACATTCAACAAAGTAAAACTGAAAAGGCAGTAAGTATTGGTGGTGGATTACATCATGCAACCTCGGGTTATGGACAAGGTTTTTGCGTTTATAATGATGTTGTTATAGCTACCAAGTATGCTATAGAAAAATATAACCTAAAAAGAGTTTTAATTTTGGATACAGATGCTCACGCAGGAAACGGAACTTCTGAGGCTTTTTATTCTGACCCAAAAGTTTTGTTTATTGACACTCACCAAAAAGGTATCTATCCAGGAACAGGTTCTGTTGATGAAATTGGTGAGGGAAAAGCTAAAGGATTTACTGTTAATCTTCCTTTGGAAGCTGGGACAGGAAATAAAGCATATGAACTAATTTTTGATGAAATAATCTTTCCTTTAGCCAGAGAATATAAACCGCAGATGATTATCAGATACGGAGGTTCTGATCCTTATTTCGATGATGGACTAACTAATTTAGGCTTGACTTTTAATGGTTTTGAAATGATAGGAAAGAAAGTTAGAGAACTAAGCAGCGAACTTTGTGATAACCGCTCGGTTGATTTACTTTGTTCAGGTTATAACTTAGAGGCTTTGCCAAAAATATGGTTGATTTTAGTGGCAGCTATCAGTGGAGTGAGAATTAATTTTAAAGAATCGGCCCCTGGTATAAGAGACAGAAAAATCGTTGAAACAAAAAATTTAATAAAGAAAGTAAAAGAAAAATTAGCTCCTTATTGGAAATCTATTAAAGGGGATACTCGAGAAATATATTGAAAATAGAGCAAGTTTTAAGAATGTGAGAAAGAGAAAGATGGGAAAGGAACAACCCGAGTAGCAGTAGGAATTAGTAAATTTGCAAAAGATAAGTTTTTGAGGAGAGTAAGTTAAGAACGGAAAGAATAAAATCTACGAACAAAAATATTATTAAGGAGGTAGTTTAATGATTAATAGACCAAAAGTTAACCAGATAAGACATCTAGGAAGAGGAGTAACTGAAAAGTTGAGTAGAATGCTTTACGAACATGGCCCCGGCAATGGTACA
>Ga0265595_1003021_pt1 | contig 10715 bp, 9 predicted proteins | sample saktaG_15_FD_190148 | JGI IMG/M metagenome (GOLD analysis project Ga0265595, IMG submission 190148) | Saline water microbial communities from Sakinaw Lake, British Columbia, Canada - sak_2013_06_06_50m | ecosystem: Environmental > Aquatic > Non-marine Saline and Alkaline > Saline ... | reverse complement strand
TTCGTCCCGTCCGTCCAGGATACCTGAAAGTTGTCGATGTTCGTGACCAGCACCTGCCAGAGATTCTTCAACTGAGTTGCGTTGGCGGGGGGAAGCTGCAGGCCGGTCGGCGTTGTCGAGGCCACTGTGTTGGCAAGGGTCTGCAGCGTGAACGGGCTGTTGGCGTCGGCGTTTTGTGCCGCGAGCAACTGAAGCTTGGAGAAGTTCACGTTTACCCGCTCGCCGTTGATGTCCGGGGAAGGCGCGCCGGTCGTGCAACTGCATATATACTCCGGCCGCCACAGGTACTTTATGCCCGAAGCGCTCTGCTGGCCGTAGCAGATTATGCTGCCGTCGCCACTGGTCGATTCGTTGATTCCACTGGCCGGCCCGGCCGTGCTGAAAACCAGCCTGTTGCCGCTGCTTATGTACAGGAAGCCGTCCTTGGAGATCCGGCGGAAGTCGCGACGTATGATCCGGGCGATGGTGAATGCCATGGCGTGGCTGCGGCGGCTCGCCTGGGCGGCCGAGATGAAACGCTGGGTCTGAACCAGTATCGAACTGACCGCCAGGATCATCACCGCCAGCACGCTGATGGCCACGAGCATCTCGACCAGCGTCATGCCGGCGGCGGGCCGGGTGCTTCGCGGATTGTCATGAATACCTGTCATGATTTCGTCATTCCTCGAGCAGTGAGCCTACGAACCCGGCGTCCAGGTTGGATTCGGACTCAGCGCCGTCTTGGTTCGTACCGGCTTGCTACACTCCAGCCTGTCAGGAGTCGCCGAGTTGGCGTTGGCCGGCGTCAGCGTAATCAGCTTCACATTATTGCCGGCAGCCAGCGTCTCCGACAACTCAGCCGTGGTTGTCGTGGGGGTAGACCTGACAAAGAATATCTGCACGATGTTGTTGCGGGTATCGATAACGACCGAGCCTGTCTTCAGGACGTTGGCAGCGGCGTTTATCGTCGAGCCGGACGACGACCCGGACGTCCCAGTGTTGATGTTGCATATAAACTCCGTTTTACTCACTTCGCTGGGATTGGCCCCCGCCGTGCCGGGGGTTACCGTGTACGGCACGATCAGGACGTCGTAGTCGTTGAACGAGTTTGCGTCGGTCTTTCGGAGCTTCATGAGGACCGCGGCGCCGTAGGGAGTGTTGGTGGTATTCCAGGGGTATTTCAGGTCGTCGGCCCCGAAATAGCAATCGGTGCCGGTGCCCGTCTTTAGCAGCTTGTACGTGTCCGTGATGCCGTTGGTGGTCGAGTGCCGCACCCGCGCCTGAACGATCGCCAGGGCATTGTCGCCGATCAACTGGCGCATGATGTCGTCGATCGTCCGGACGTGAAGCTGAATCCCCGCGTGCAGTGCCCCGGCTATCATCCCCATGCCGATCGCCAGCACACCCATGGCGATCATGATCTCGGTAAGCGTGAAGCCGGTGGCATGGGCGTCTCGCCCATGAGTTGCACGGCCGTCTCCGCCGTGGTGCGCGGGGCCGGGACCGCCCTGCGACTCGCGGGCAGGATGCCCGTGCCACTGCGCCTGGCCGTGGCGTGTACGAAATGTCGCTTCGCCGGTTTGCATGGTTCTACTTCCTTTCGTAAAGCTGCCCCGTGTGAACGTTCAAGGGCAGCAACTGGGCGTTATCATTGAGGAAGTCCACCTTGTTCGACGCCGATGCATACTCGGCAATGTCAAACATGGTTATCGCCGTCGCGCCGTAGCGGTCCTGGACATAGTCGGTATTGGCCAGGCGCCAGAGCCGCTTCGAGCCGAATCTGACAACGTCAGTTGTGGCGGCATCGGTGAAGACCTCGCTTTGCCTGTTGGAGGTGTTGGGGATTTGATCGTTAAAGTGGATTGGATCGCCGTTGGCGAACCGCGTTACCGCGCCGAGCGGGTTGAAGATCACCGAAAAAGTGGTGAACTTCGTGATATTCCCTGCCACGCCCGCGGCACCGGTGTCGAACGGGGACGCCTGGTCGTCGCCGATCGTGGCGTCCAGGCGGCATTGCACGTTTGCCCGGTTGGTCCCGGTCACCTCCTGGCTGGTGTAGCCGAAGGCGATGGAGCCGGGAACGCGCTGAGGCACCATGCCCGGCATGATGTCGAAACATGCAAGAGTGTTCGGGGCAAAGTAATTCGCGGGATAGTAGACAATCATGCCCGAGAAGCACACGCCTTCCAGTTCGGGATGAAGCAGTTTTTCGCGCGGCAGCGGAGAGAGCGCCGTATCGAGCGGGTTAAATGGCGCGTCCGCAAGTTGCACGTGAATGCCCGCGTATGTGTTGGACATCACCGCCTTGGCGCGGGCGGCCGTAAACTGCGCGGAAATAAGGTTGTACGCCTGCGCGTCGGCCCCCGAGTTGAACAGGGCGACGATGCTCGGCAACGCCATCGACGCCATGAGCGCGATCAGGCCGATGACTACCATCATCTCCAGAAGGGTGAACCCGCGCAGCCTGGCCGCCCCGGCAGCCCGGCGACCTGATTTGTTGAGGGTCTTGGTCATCATTCTCTTCCTATCGCCGCGCGAATACGACAATCAGTTCGTGTCGCTGCGGATGTTGTCCTTCTTGAACTGAGTCAACTGGGCAGTAGTGTAGGTACCGTCGGTCTTGCCGCCATAACCGAACTTGCCGTCCGGCCCGGCGGAAACTATCAGCGGCGTGCCGCCCATGCCCCCGTTTTTCAAATACAACATCGAGTTGCCCCAGGCGTCGGTGAGCAAAGCCGATCCGTTGTCTTCGCCGAGGAACGGGTGCGTCGCCTTATAAATCGGGCTGTTAATGTCGGGGTTGGTATTGTCGTAGTTGCCCGTAGTAAGCACGTTGCGAAGATTGGCCATAAGCTTTGTCGATGAGTACAGGTCTTCTTGCGAACTGTCGGGGTTGTAAGTACACTTTTCCGTCGTCAACTCACCGGGCACGTGGCCCGTAACCTTGCGGAATCCGTCGATAGCGGCCAGGAGGTTCTTCTGCTTGATGAGGGTCTCCTTTTTTCGCCCCTCCTCGATGACGTACCAACTCACGCCGACGACCAGCCCCACCAGCACCGACAGGATGAACATCACCAGCAAGAGTTCGACCAGCGTGAAGCCCCATCGAGAAGCATGTGCAGGCCGGGCGACATGAGTTTCATGCTTGGTTCTCATGGAATGGTCTCCTGGAGATGGAACGAGAAGTTCGCTATGTCGTCGGTCTTTGTGGTGGTCGCGGTGACCTGCGTCCACACCCGGTCGGGGCCCGGCGAAAGCAGGATGTAGTCCTCGCGATAGTAAGGATGTGTCGCGTCGCTTGGTTGCCAGTCTTTGGCATACGTATTAATGTCCGCCGGGATCTTCGGGCCTTGGGCGTCGGTTGTGTTGTTGTCACCCGGAATGTAGGCCGTGCCGCTAAATCGATAGTAGAGGATGCTGTTGCCGAAGGCGTCCTGGAATACAGGCGGCTCGCCGGCAAGGGGCATATTCTGGGGCACGAACGGGCCGTGCTTCCTTCCTGCGCGCTGGAGCCTGAAGCCTGGCCCGGCCAGGCCGTCCTGGTCGCTGCCCAAGTACCCCAGCAGGCACTGGACCAGGCCCGCGGCGCCCGAGGGGAGTTGCGCCGGGTTCAAGGCCGCCGGATGCGGGAAAGTTCCGTTGCTCGGCGGCAACTCGCCGGTCTCCGTGCGGTAGTTATCGATGCCCATCGACAACTGATGCATGTAGGCCTTCGTCTGGTCGACCAGGAACATCTTGCGGACTGCCTGTACCGATGGGGCGATCAGCCCTATGAGCATGCCCAGGATGACGATCACGGCAAGAAGCTCCACCAGCGTGAAGCCCCGCCGCGGCGGCCGCGCCAGCCGGATCCGCGGCCCATTGAGGCGATTGGCCTGTCTGTCTGTGCCCGTGCTCACCCGTGAACTCCTAGAAGTTTTTCACCGCGTCCGTATCGAAGTACAGGCGCTTCTGGCCCGCCGCCGTTATGACGAACAGGCCGTCCTGGCGCACTATCGTCGTTGCCCCCGTCGTCCCCGTCGTCCCCTTAACGTACGTCTGGATGGTTGTCGACGGCGCGTAATTGCCGGTTTTGACGTAGTTCGAGTTATCCGCGATCACGTACTGCGCGAGCGCGCCCTTGGAGCCCAGGCGGGAGGGATAGTACAGGACCGCCATTGTCTCGTTTGCGTTGTCGATGATGGCGTTAGGGTAGTTGGTGGTCCCAACCACGACTGTGCCCAGCATGTCCCTTTCCAACTGGCCATAGTTCGATGTCGGGAACAGCCCGTTGGGGTCGGTGAACAGGCAGCGCGCCAGCAGGGCGCTGCCGGCGTTCTTGCAGTTGGGGTACTTTCCCGAGGTGTTGGTGCCCTTCTCAAGGGCCGCCAGCGGTTCGGGATCCTGCCCCGGGTAGTAGCGGTTGCCGGTGGCCGACATCTTGTATATGCCGCACCCGTCGTCAAGCGACCTTATCCGCACCTTCATCTGCATCTGCGCCTTGTTTACCAGCACCGCCTTTATGGTCGGCACGACCATGCCAACGAGCAGGCCGATGATGGCCACCACCGTAAGCAGTTCTATCAGCGTGAAGCCGTCGATGCGTTTGACTTTGATCCCGTGCGTTCTCATGTTTCAGCGTCCTTTCCGGTTGGCCGGTCGCTACTGGCCCTGCATGCCCTTGAGCATGTCGATCATCGGCATGAACAGCGACACGACGATGTATCCGACGATGCTGCCCAGCGTGATGACCATTACGGGCTCCAGCAGCGAGATCATCGAACTGACCAGCACGTTGACCTCTTCGGCGTACGTGTCGGCCACCTTCTCGAGCATCTTGTCCAATTCGCCGGTTTCCTCGCCGACGTCGATCATGTTGACGACCATCGGCTCGACGATGTGGCTTTGGCGCAGCGGGTCGGCGAAGCTTTCGCCCTCGCGTATGCCTTCCCGCACCTTGCCCAGCGCGCGGGCGAACACCTCGTTTCCGGCGGTTTCGCGTGTGATGTTCAGGGCCTCGAGGATCGGCACGCCCGCGGACAGCAGTGTGCCCAGCGTCCGGCAGAACCGCTCGACGCCGGTCTTGGCGTTGACCTGTCCGATCACCGGGATCATCAGCTTGAGCCGGTCGACGAACAGTCGTCCAGCCGGCGACACCTTGACCATTTTGAAGATCAGCCAGATCAGCACGGGCGAGAGGACGATGACGGCCCAGCCGCCGTGGGCGACCCAGTGGCTTATGTTGATGAGGCTCTGCGTCATGACCGGCAGGGCACGGCCCATGTCCCTGAATATCTTCTCGAAGGCCGGGATGACGAAAACCATGATGCCCGTGACGATGAGCATCGCGAAGCCGATGACCATGATCGGGTAGATCATCGCGCCCTGTACCTTCTTCTTGAGGGCCTGGCTCTTTTCGAGGAAGTTTGCGAGCCGGCCCAGGATGAGGTCCAGCACGCCGCCGAGTTCGCCGGCGCGGATCATATTCGAGTACAGCGGGCCGAAGACCTTCGGGTGCCGCGCCATTGCGTCCGAGAGCGTGATGCCGGACTCGACGTCCTCGGCCACCATTCGCACCGCCATTCGCATCGGGCCGGGCTTCTGCTGCTGCTCGAGGATTCGCAGGCTACGAAGGATAGGCAGGCCGGCGTCGACCAGCGTCGCCAACTGCCGGGTGAACTGGGTAAGCAGCTTGGTCGGCACGGAGCCGACCTTGCGACGCTGGGTTGCGCGGGTATTGGTGGGGGTGCCGGCCGCGGTCGGGCCCTTGCCCCGCTTGGCGGCCCGCTCCTTGATCTTCGTGGGGAAGTTGCCCATCGCGCGGACCTTGGAGGCCGCCTCTTCGTTGGTGCCCGCGTCGACCGTTCCCTTGACGGTCTGGCCCACGGAATTCAGGGCTTCGTACTGAAAGGTTGCCATTGCCTACTCCTGTCATTCCTCTTCCTGGATCGTCTGGGAAATAACCTCTTCGACCGTCGTCGTGCCGTCGAATATCGCCAGCAGGCCGCTCTCGCGGAGCGTCCGCATGCCGCGTTTGCGGGCGGCCTCGCGAAGCGTGCCGGTGCTGGCTCGCTTCATGATCAGCGAGCGGATGTCGTCGTCCATAAGCATGATCTCGAAAATCGCCTGCCGGCCGCTGTAGCCCGTTCCGCGGCAGTACTCGCACCCGACGCCGTGGAAGAACGTCCTGTCCTTGAGGACCTCGGATTTCAGGCCCACCTCGAGCAGGATCTCCTCGGTCGGCTTGAACTCCTCTTTGCACCGCGTGCAGATGGTTCGCACCAGGCGCTGGGCGACAATGCCTTCCAGCGTCGCGGTGATGAGGAACGGCTCGAGCCCGAGGTCCAGAAGGCGGGCAATCGACGACGGCGCGTCGTTGGTGTGAAGAGTCGAGAAGACGAGGTGCCCGGTAAGCGACGACTGGACCGCGATCTCCGCGGTTTCCAGGTCGCGCATCTCGCCGATCAGAATGATGTCCGGGTCCTGCCGCAGGAAGTGACGCAGGCACCGCACGAACGTCAGCCCGATGTCCGAATTGATCTGCACCTGGATAAGCCCGTCAATGTCGTACTCGACCGGGTCCTCGCTGGTGAGGATCTTCGTCGCCACGTCGTTGAGCTCGTTGAGGGCCGAGTAAAGCGTCGTGGTCTTGCCGCTGCCGGTCGGACCCGTGACCACCACTATGCCGTTGGGGCGGTGGATGAGTTGCCGGACCACGCGGAGGTCGTCCTCGCGAAGCCCGATGCGGTCGAGGTCCAGCGAAACGTTCGACCGGTCCAGAACGCGAAGGACCACGCTCTCGCCGAACATCGTCGGCAGCACCGCCACGCGAAGGTCCACCGGCTGGCCGTCGATTACCAGTTCGATTCGGCCGTCCTGGGGAAGCCGCCGCTCGGCAATGTCCAGGTTCGCCATGACCTTGATGCGCGACGCGATGGCAACCGCGATCGACTTTGGAGGCGGGAGCATCTCGTAAAGCACGCCGTCGATGCGGTATCGCATCTTGAACTCCGTCTCGAACGGCTCGAAATGCACGTCGCTGGCCCGGTTGCGGATCGCCTCCAGCAGGACCATGTTCACCAGGCGCTTGACCGGGTTGGCCTCGGCCATCTCCTTGATCGTGTCCAGGTCGATGCTCTCGCCGCGGTCCTGGAGCAGCGCCAACTGGTCGTCTCCGGCGATGTCGTTGATGATGTCGCCAATCGACTCGGGCTCCACATCGTAGTACTTCATCAACGCAATCGAGAGTTGATCGGGATCGGCGATCTTCGCCGTCACCGTAAAGCCCATCAACGTCCGCAGGTCGTCGGTCGCCCGGAAGTTGTCTGCCGAACCCAACGCCACCACCAGGTGGTTGGTCAGCGCATCGTACTCCAGCGGAACAGCCGTGTAGGCGTTGGCCATCTGCGAGGGAATCCTGCTGATGACGTCGGCGGGAATGTCCAGCGACGTCAACTCGACGTACTCCATCCCGACCTGGTAACCAAGCGCCAGCGTCCGCGTCTTGGCTTCGAGGTAGCCCAGGTCGATCAGGATCTGCCCGATCGGGCCTCCCCGTTCCTTCTGGACGTCCAGCGCCTCGTGAACCTGCTGGCGGGTGACCGCGCCGATCTTGACCAGGATCCGGCCAAGGCGCTGGCCCTTCAACTCGCTCACATCCACCTTGTTGGGCATTAGCTCTGCCATGTCCTATTTCCTCAACTCCGAAACCGCGTCTTCCGTCGAGCCCTTCTGGATCGTGATCCGCCCGCTGCGAACGCCCTCGATCTTGTCGCGCATCTCAGCCGGGGTCTGGCTGCTGTCAACCGTGTCCTCCTCCGCGATCTTGCCCTGGGCGAAGAGTTGAAGCAGGTGATCGTCCAGCAACTGCATGCCGAACTTCTTGCCGGTCTGGATCGAGGAGGGAATGCGAAACACCTTGTTCTCGCGAACGAGGTTGGCAATGGCGTTGGTAACCACCATGAACTCGAAGGCCGCGATCCGCCCGCGGGTGTCCTGCCGCGGAATAAGCGTCTGGCAGAGCACCGCGATCAGCGATGTGGACAACTGGATGCGAATCTGCTCCTGCTGGGCAACGGGGAACTGGTCGACGATACGCGTGACCGTGCCCTGGGCACTGGTTGTGTGAAGCGTTCCGAAGACGAGGTGGCCCGTCTCGGCCGCACGCAGGGCCGCCTCGATGGTCTCCAGGTCGCGAAGCTCGCCGACGAGGATCACGTCGGGGTCCTGGCGAAGGGCGCGACGCAAGGCCTCCGTGAAGCTCGGCACATCCACGCCCACCTCACGCTGGTTGACCATCGACTTCTTGTGCGAGTGGTAATACTCCACCGGGTCCTCGATGGTGATGATGTGCTTGTCGAAGTGCTCGTTGACGTAGTCGATCATCGTCGCAAGAGTGGTGGTCTTGCCCGAGCCGGTCGGGCCGGTCACCAGGAACATGCCCCTGGGCCGGCGGCAGAGGCTCTTGACGATCTGTGGCAGGCCGATCTCCTCGAAGCTGAACAGACGCGAGGGAATCAGGCGAAGCGTCAGCGACAACTGCCCGCGCTGCATGAACACCGCGGTTCTGAACCGACCAGCACCGCCAAACTCAAACGCGAAGTCCGTGCCGCCCTGCTCCTGAATCTCCTGCTGAGCCCGCTCCGGAGTGATGGCCTTCATCAGGGCCATCGTGTCCTCGGCATCCAGGACCTTCGTTTCCAAAGGGCGAAGCCGGCCATGCAGACGCAAGGTCGGCGGACGGCCCACGTGAAGGTGCAAGTCACTGGCGCCGCGCTTTATACAAGTGTCCAGCAGCCTTTCTATACTGATAGTCGCCATGGGCATTCCTCAGTTGATTATTCGTCGGACTTAACTCGTTTGGCAAGGGGCCAGGGGTAGCGATGTTGGATATAACGGTATAACTACAAATAAAACCGGGGATTAGCGATTCCACGTGCCATCAACTATTCCGTGATCAGATCGGATGCCTGGGTAATGCGGACCAGTTCGTCAGGGGTGGTTATGCCATTGACGATCTTGACTCTCCCATCCTCCAGAAGGCCGCGCATGCCCCCAGCCCGGGCGCTCTTTCGGATCTCATTCAGGGGTGCCCGGTTGAACGCCATCTCGCGGATCGTGCTGTTCATTTCCATCAATTCAAAGATGCCTTGCCGGCCCCTGTAACCAGAGCCGCCACAACTGCTGCAACCTCTTCCGCGATAAAAGGTTCGGTCCCGAATCTCCTCCGGCCTAAATCCCAAAACCCGCAATATCCGAGGATCAGGGTCCGGGTACACTTCTTTGCAGTCCGGGCAGATCATTCTGATAAGGCGCTGCCCCATGACCGCCTGGATACTGCTGGCGACCAGGAAGGGCTTGACACCCATGTCGATCAGACGCGTAATTGCTGATGGGGCGTCATTAGTGTGCAGTGTACTGAATACCAAGTGTCCAGTAAGTGCGGCCTGAATTGCGACCTCAGCCACCTCCATGTCGCGGATTTCGCCGACCAGAATGATGTTTGGCGCCTGTCGCAACATCGACCGGAGGATCGCGGCGAACGTCAGGCCGATCTGCTCATTCACTTGGCACTGGTTGATGCCCGTGAAGTTGTATTCGACAGGGTCCTCGGCCGTGATGATCTTACGGTCGGGTCGGTTGAGTTCGTTGATGGCTGCGTACAGCGAGGTGGTCTTGCCCGAGCCTGTCGGGCCGGTAACCAGGAATACGCCGTTGGGCCGACGGATGATCCGCTGGAACATCGCGTAGTTGTCGGCCTCAAAACCAAGCGACTGGATGCCCAGTTTGGCCGCGTCCGGCCTGAGAATACGAAGGACGACGCTCTCACCGTGGTAGCTCGGCAGGGAGGAAACGCGGAAGTCAACGTCCGAGCCGGCGATATTCATTTTGATTCGGCCGTCGCCGGGCATGCGGCGTTCGGCGAGGTCGATGCCAGCCATGATCTTAAACCGGTTAACGACCGGACCTTGCATTCTTTTGGGGATGTTGTCTCGCTCGATGCAGACGCCGTCGACGCGGTAGCGGACGCGGACGCGGTTGGTCATTGGCTCGATGTGGATGTCCGACGCCCGCATCTTGACGGCCTCGCCGATGATCATGGTGACCAAGCGGATGATCGGGGCCGAGTCCTCGTCGAGTCTTTCGTCGCCGTCGCCTGCGCCGTCGCGCTCGCTTTCCTCCATGAGGTGAACCTGGTGGTCGAGGCTCATGTCCGAGCGGACGAACTGCTCGATGTAGTTTCGCATTTTGCTCTTGGAGGCCAGGCACGGCTCGAGATCGAAGTTGAGGCGGAACCTCAACATGTCGAGCGTTTCCAAGTCCAGCGGATCGGTTATGACGATCTTGAGCTTGTCATTTTCCCGTCCCAGAGGCAGCACGAGATGGCGCTTTATAATGTCGTCGGGAATCAGATGGAGGTCCGTCGGCACGACCACGTTGCGGTCGAGGTCGATATATTCCATATCGTACTGGGTGGCCAGGGCCTTGGTGACATCCTCCTCGTCGGCCAGGCCCAGTGCGATCAGGGCCTCGCCGATCCTCAAGCCCTCAGCCTTGGAGTGCTCCAGGGCCTCGTCGACCCCGGACTGCGTCACAACCCCCCACTTGACCAGAATCTCACCTAGACGCCTTCGCTGTTTTCTTGCCATAAGACTCGCTCACTGCCGAAAAACTATCGCCATTTGCCCTGTGCCAGTTGCCGCCTGGCCTTAGGAGAACACTCCGAGTGTCGTCACCATTGCAGTTCCCGACCACCG
>Ga0265595_1003020_pt1 | contig 10722 bp, 6 predicted proteins | sample saktaG_15_FD_190148 | JGI IMG/M metagenome (GOLD analysis project Ga0265595, IMG submission 190148) | Saline water microbial communities from Sakinaw Lake, British Columbia, Canada - sak_2013_06_06_50m | ecosystem: Environmental > Aquatic > Non-marine Saline and Alkaline > Saline ... | reverse complement strand
AAAATTGCCACGTTTGAAAACATAGACCACGAAGACACGTACAAAATTTTACTTACAGATCTGCAGACGCCAACAGACGTTTTTGATTTAAAAATTATAGGAAACGTTGATATAGACTATATCGTTGACCCCACTCCAACCGACGCTTATTGGGTTGGTGGAGATGGAAATTGGTCTGATGCTACAAACCATTGGGCTACGTCCTCGGGCGGTACGCCAGACGCCGGCAATCTGCCCGGCGCAACAACTAATGTATATTTTGACGCAAGCTCCGGTACGGGAACGGTCACATTAGTTGCCAATATATCCGTAGCGAACTTTAATATCACCACAGCTGATATGACCGTTAATGTTGGCGCCGCAAAAACTATTACGGCATCCGGTACCCTAACAATGAGCAATGGACTTATTACGGGCACAAGTAATGCGGTCACTATTTATGCTAATGCAATAAATATGTCCGGTGGTTCTATTACAACCACAACGTCTGGCAATATAATAATAGATTCTACTGCTTCGCCAGGGGCCTTTACTCTTGGCACAATCACTTCAGCTGGCACACTAAATATAGGGAGCGCAAGTGCCAATTTAACACCCTCGTCGTTAACTCTTAACGGTACGGTCACAATTAGTGGAAGCGGGTCTACTACTTATATACGTTCCAATAGTGATATTACACAGAATGCAGACATCACAGCAAGCACGGGAACAACATATGTATATTTTTATCCAGATGCGGATAATGTAGGCAACACGGGCACATTTACCAGGACATCGGGTACAATTACGGCCACTAGTAGCGTTCGTTTTTATTTTGCCTCCGACGCCACTACGGCTTTTACGTTGGCGGGAGTAAGCACGCCCACTCTTTTATATGTCGGAACTTCCGGTGGCAATTGTCCTGATTCAATAAATATTACCGCACCGGTAATTACTGGCGGTGGTGCAAGTATATATACAAAGAGCGACGTTACCCAAAACGCTGATATGACGATCAACAGCGGGGCCAGTATTATAGTTTTTTATATGGATTGGGATGGCGTCGGTGGCACAGCTACATTTACCAGAACATCGGGCACAATTACGGCGAACCAAACTCGTACTATATTTAATCCCAATTCTACGGCTGCTTTTACGTTAGATGGAATAAACACAGTGGGAATTTTCTACGTGGGACAGTCAGCAAGCAACGCTCCTGCCTCAGTAAATATTGTAGGTGCGGTTACCTCCTCAACGGCAAACTATATTTACTCTAATGGCGACATAACCCAGAACGCAAATATTACCTCGACTACTAGTAGTACAAATCTTTATTTTGATGCGGACAATACAGGTGGTACAGTTACATTTACACACACCTCCGGCACAGCATCGGGTACAAATGTTCGCTACCGCTTCCCGGCTTCTTCAACCGCAAATTTTGTTTTAAACGGGGCGGATAATTCTGCAGCAATTTCATATCTTTGTACTGGTGCAACTACCTCGCCCGCCTCAATGAATATTACGGGCACAGTTACTAATACGGGCGCGACATATATATATTCAAACGGAGATATTACTCAGAATGCGGATATTAGCTCGTCTGGTAGCAATATTCAATTTTTTCCAGATGCTGATAATTCTGGCGGCACATCCACGTTTACTCGCACATCCGGCACGGTTACGGGAACCGACGTTAGAATTAGGTTTCAAGCTTCCGCGATTGGTAGTCTCGTCTTAAACGGGATAAATACGGTAGGAGCTTTTTATGTGGGAACTTCGGCGAGTACCGCGCCCGCCTCAATAAATATAACAGGAGATGTTAGCGCTACAAGTACGATTTATATATATTCTAACGGCGATATTACCCAAAATGCTGATATTACCGCAAATGGCGGTTCAAGTGGTGTTATATTTTATGCGGACTATGATAATATTGGTGGCACAGCTACATTTACGGGCACATCTGGTACCATTACATCTAGCGGTGCTTTCATATATTTTGTTGGAAGTTCTGCATCCACCGTAGCATTCACTGTAGCAGGAATGAGTGCGTCCAGTTCGCTATATGTGGGCGTTTCTTCAAGTCTGGCGCCGGCTTCAATAAATATTACAGATACTATAACCGCCGGGGGCAATATTTCTTTTTATTCATTAGGTGATATAACCCAAGACGCAGATATTATAGCAAACGGAGGTTCGGGTAATGTGTATTTTTATTCTGATTCTGATAATATCGGTGGCGCTACTACTTTCACCAGCATATCGGGAACAGTTACGGCAGCGGGTACGTATATTTATTTTCCGGCAAGCTCTACTTGTGCTTTCACGCTAGCAGGAATAACCGCCTCAGCCTTTTTTTATGTGGGGAGTTCCTCGAGCAACGCGCCAGCGTCGATAAATATTACGGATACTGTTACATCGGGTGGGGTAACTTATGTCCGCTCATTGGGAAATATTACCCAAGATGCAAATATCACAGCAAATAGCGGAGCATCTGGTATATCTCTTTGGCCAGACATTGATAATTCTGGTGGTACGGTTACATTCACGCGAACATCAGGGACAGCCACAGGAAGCTATACGGAAATTCGTTTTCCGACAAGTTCTACAGCTGACCTCACTCTTGCGGGGATAACCACGTCTAATAATTTTTTTGTAGGGTCAACATCAACTGACATCCCGCGGTCATTAAATATAACAGATAATGTGGTTAGTAACGCGGGAGTAGTTTATTTGCGGGCGTCGCAGGACATTACCCAAGCAGCCTCTTTAAGCGCGAATTCCGGTTTAAGCGCAATCACGCTCTATCCTAACCTTAGTGCCGGCGCGTATCAGGCATACATAACCGGTGATTCCACAATTACGTGTAGCACTTATACGGTTACCACTTATGAGCTTACAATTAATTCCGGCTATACGCTTACATCTGCTTGTTCAACTATCGCCATTGGTAGCACATTTACTAATAGTGGAATATTAAAAATAAAAGGAAGCGAGACGATTACAGCCCCAACAAATAGCGCAGGCTCGCTTGTGCAATATTATGCGACAGCCAGCCCAACCACAATAAAAGATTGGACTTACGATAGCATTAGATTTTCCAGCGCAGGGGCAGTAAGTTATAATATTCCAGCAACTCTTGATTTGGCATCAAATCTTACAATTGACGCAAGCAATACGCTAATTGCCACAAGCAACCGCGCTATAAATGTTGGAGGCAATTGGTCAAATGCCGGTTCATTTACCGCCGGCTCTGGCACAGTTACTTTAGACGGCACAAGCCAGACCTTAAGCGGAGCTACCATATTTAATAATCTTACGGCAATAATTCCCGACCAAGTAATTATTTTTCCGCAAGCATCTACAACCACAATTTCGGGAACATTAACCTTAGAGGGAACAGATGGCCATAATATCTTATTAAAATCCGATGAGGCTGGTAGCGATGGCTCTAAAGCGCACCGAGCGCGCGTTGATATCGCCACAGTCGGCGATAATCACAGTAACGCCTATTTCCAGTATGTGACATCTTATGATAATGATGCGTCTAATGGCGCTGCCCAACCAATTCAACAGCAGAACTGTACGGATGGAGGAAACAACTTGGGTTGGTTATTTAATGTTTTACCGGTTGCTTCAAGCGTTTCAATTGATTCTGCCGCAAGCGATGTAATTTTAACAGAAGGCACAACAAAAAATGTTGTTTGTACCGCAACCGTTTCCGACGGTAATGGTTACGCCGATATTACAAGTGTGCAGGCAAAACTTTATAGAAGCGGAGTAGGAGCGGGAGCTGGCGATGATAATGCAAATCACTATACCTTAACTGGCGATAGCCAATGTGTTCCTTCTGGAGGTACAGGAAATACAGAAACTTATACTTGTACTTTTCCTGTTTACTATTATGCAGACCCAACAGACGCTGGTTCTGATTATGAAGCGCAAAATTGGGTTTGCCAAGTTACGCCAACTGATAACGTGGGAGATGGAACCTCTGACACAGATACAATAGAAATGGATACGCTTAAATCATTTAGCGTTTCAGAAACAATTACATACGGTTCGGTTGATCCTGGTCAAAGTACAACCGGAAATCATACGGCAGTAGTTACAAACACAGGAAACGTTGCGACCGGGTTTAAAGTTGCCGGAGAAAATTTGTCATGCTCGGTTAGGTCTGCTGTGCCAGTTGAAAACCAACAATTCGATTTAAATAGTTTTAGTTATGGAGACGGCGTCTCGTTATCGGGGACACCAATTGATACAGGGGCCAGCCTATCAAAACCAACCGAATCGACGCCGACTATTACCCAGGATACTTATTGGCAGGTCGCGGTTCCTGCCGGGTCAAAAGGGACTTGTAGTGGAGCGACTTCATTTATTGTAAATTAATTTTAAATGATTTAAAATTAGATAATTTATGGAACAGAGAGAAAATCCCGAACAAAAACCAAAAAAAATGCTCGCAATTTTAGCGGGTGTTTTGGCTGTATTGGTTATTTTTTTGGGAATTTTAATTTTTCCGAGCTGGGGAGGATTTATCGAAAATTTTAAAATGTTTTCTCTTGGCGCCCTCGATGTTTCTGTTTCTGTTAGTGTAGGAAATGTACTGCCCGAAGCTTCAAGCGCTTCGCTTAACGGAGGAGATGCAATAACCTTAACCGAAAATACCACCACGGCTATTACGGCATCTGGCACAGTAACAGATAATAATAGCTGCAAAGATTTAGCGTCTGTTTCAATAGCAGTTTATAAGGATGGTACAACCTGTGCGGTCATAGGAGATGCTGATAATGATAATTGCTATTTTTATACTGATTCTGACCCAACAAACGACGCAAGCTGTACGGGTGACGACGATGTGACCTATGCTGCAAGTTATGCTTTTAATATACAATACTATGCAGACGGTGGAACATGGGAAGCTACAATAATCTCATCTGATGTGGTTGGCGCTGGAACACCGGATACCTCAGCAGGAGTTACGCTTAATGATTTGCAGGCGCTTGATGTGGGCAGTATTGCCTATGGATCAGTTAACCCTGGCGCCGACTCAACGGGCGATCACACGGCCGACGTAACCAACACAGGTAATACAGCGGTTGATTTTAAAATTTCTGGTACGGATTTGACGTGTGACGCTAGAGGAAGCATTCCTGTGACTAGTGAGCAGTACGATTTGGCAGGATTTAGTTATGGTGCCGGTACGGCCCTATCGGGAACTCCAACAGATGTTGACGCTAATTTGCCCGCGCCTTCAACGGCCACAGTACCAGTACAAGACACCAGTTATTGGCAGGTTTCAATCCCAAATGGGACAAAAGGAACCTGTTCTGGAACAACAAGTTTTGCGGTTGAGGCGGCATTATAATAATCTAATCTAATATAATTTATTTTATGACTCCAAAAACAAAAGTATTATTACTTCTTTCAGCGATATTGGTATTTTCTGTCTTTCAAAATAATATTGCAAAGGCCGGATTTGGCATTTCACCTCCGTCTGTTGTAAATAAAAATCTTGTTCCAGGATCTTTTTATCAGCAAGATATTTTTCTGGTACAAAACAATCCCACAGAAACATTACATGCTACGGCAAAAATTGACGCAGGAAATATTAATAGCTGGATAAGGATAGAAAATGGCAATACTTTTGATATCCCAAAAGGAACACAGCAGTTTCCTATGAAAGTTAGCGTATCGGTACCGTCCGATGCCAATCTTGGGCACTATGACGGAACAATAACCTTAAATACGATCCCCGCAAACGCAAGCAAGGACGGAGTACAAGTTACGCTGGGTGCCGAAATTAAAATATCGATAGACGTTACCTCAATACAGGTTTCTGATTTTTCAATACAAAACTTTCAAATTCCTGATGTTGCGAAGGCCTCTCCCATTAAACTTATAATAAAAATAAAAAATGACGGAAATATTGACAACGGTCCTACAAAAGCCAGTTTAACTTTTTTTGACCAATATCATTCAAAACAATTAGGACAACAGGAGGAAAATATAACGGAAAAAGCGAAATCGTTTCAAACAAAGGATATTTCGGTAGATTTTACAAATAATTTTGATGTTGGGCAATACTGGGCAGATGTTAAGATTTATAATGGGGAAGACGTGGTTGTAAACAGCAAAATAATTTTTTCTGTACTAGCACAAACAGTTTTAGCTGATCAGCAGGAGGGATTTGTGTTCCCAAATTTTGCGCAAATTCCTGTTTGGGTATTTATAGCGGTAGCCGTAGCGGTAATAATAATTTTCGTAATAATCATCGTAATTTTAGTTTTGCGTAGAAACAAAAAAAACGGTATTAAAAAAATAAAAATTCACAATGATACTAAAAACCAAGATTAAAATATTTGTCTTAGTATTCCTCGCGACGATTAGCGCCACCTTTTTGCCATTTGTCGGCAATTTATTTACTGCTAAGATTTCTGATGTAAATGTGTATGTCCCTGGTGATTCAGCAACCCCTAGGGGTGGATCGGCATATATTCCTGTTGTAGTGGCTCCCACAATTACGCCGCTAGAAGAACCTGTGAATCCGCCCATAATAAACGACGATAATGCAAGCCAAGCGACCGAAAATTCTATTATACAAACACCAGAATCATCCCCTAAACCTACTTTTAGTTTTTTATCATTAGCACTTGCCGATCTCTCAATAAAAATCCCCGCGTTTGCGAATATACTTTCTAATTTAAACGTAAAAACCTCTCAGGATGTAGCTAATCTTCAAAACTATAATATTTTTTTACCGGGTATAAAAAAAATGACAGGAATTTCTGGCATAGATTTTTCTAATTTTTCCGAAGATCAAAAAAGTAGAATTCCAGGCGATTTGGTCTTTGTATTGCTTGGAAAAGGAAATATAGATGCACTTACAAGTGTAGATTTTTCAGATAACGCTTCCGCTTTGGAAAAAGTTAATGTTTTAGTAAAATATCCTATGCGTTTATTGATAAAACCCTCCTCACTGGTAAAGAATATATCTGGCTATTTGCTTTTTGAATCGCAATCTCAAACGGATAATTTGTCCAATATACCGCAGAATTTTTCGGTTTTAAAATTTAATTATAATGATAACGATAATGATGGAATATATATTGCCGATATTTTTGCTCCGTCAGTAGAGGGTCGGTATCAAATCGTTACTTCGGTAAACTACGGAGCAATCAGCAAGGACATTAAAACAACAACCCTAGTAGATCCCGAAGGATACATATATGAAAAAGTTGGGGATAAGGAGCTTCGAATTAATGATGCGATCGTTTCTCTATATAAATTGGATAATGAAGAACAGTATAAACTATGGTCCGCTGACGACTACGGTCAAGAAAACCCACAAATAACCAATAAAACAGGATCTTATTCCTTCCTAGTTGCCGAAGGAACGTATTATTTGTCAGTAACCGCCGACGGGTACAATTCCTACAGAAGCGAATCATTCTACGTGAAGGAAGGAAAAGAGATACATTCTAATATTGCACTAGAAAAACACTTCAACCTCTACACTTTTTTCAACATAAACACAATTTTGATAATTATTCTTTTCTTTTTTGTAGGATATAATTTTTACAGAGACTGGAGAATAAGGACAATTAAAAAGTAACACATTTTATCTATCTATATGCTCCTAACAACTGGACCACTTTCGGAATCCTGGATAGTGTAGCCGTGTTTTTCGATTTGCATTCTAACCTCGTCTGATTTTTGCCAATCTTTATTTTTACGATGGGCTTCCCTTAACTTTGCCAGTTTTCTTATCTCAACTGGAATAGTTTTATTTACTTTCTTAAAATTTATAATCCCAAAAATCTTGTCTATTTTCCAAAAGATTTTATAAATATCGCTTGCCTGTTTTTTAGATATTGACCCTCCGTCTAGAAGCTGGTTAGTCTTCTTAATAAAATCAAACAAAACTGCAAAAGCTTGAGGAGTATTAAAATCATCAGCTAGGGCAACATAAAAATCCTTTTCCAGCGATTTAATTAAGAGGTTGGCTTCCTTAAGATTTTTTGTTACCTTCTGCCCCTTTACCCTTCGCAAAAAATCCTCGATTCTTTCAACTGCAGATTTTACTTCTATCATCACAGATTCCGAATAATCGACGGGGGACCTCCATAGATTTTTTACTACGAAAAATCTTAGATAATTAACGGGGCACCTTTTAAGGAAATCATTTAATACAATAAAATTTCCCAATGATTTACCCATTTTTTGTCCGTTAACAGTCAAAAACCCTACGTGCATCCAATATTTTGCCATTGGAGATTTGCCGGAAACAGCTTCCATCTGTGCAATTTCGGCTTCGTGATGGGGGAATATTAGATCTCTAGCGGCTCCGTGAATGTCGTATTGGGGTCCAAAGAACTTTTCCGAAATTGCTGTGTCTTCAATGTGCCAACCAGGCCTTCCTTTACCAAAAGGAGCTGGCCATGTTGGCTCTGGATCTTCAGCAAACTTCCATAAACAAAAATCTCCTCTATTTTTCTTATTTTTACTGTAATCTATTCTGGAAACGGAGTCTTCTGCTCCAAGGGCTGTTCTGCCCGCCAACTTGCCATAATTTTTAAATTTACCAATATCGTAATAAATTCCGTCTCCACTAATTTCGTAGGCAAAGCCTTTTGTCTGAAGTCTTTGGATTTGGTCTATTATCCCCTTTATATAGTCTGTGGCTCTGGCATATTTTGAAACGCTATTTATACCAAGCGCCTTCATATCTTTTAAATATTCCTTTTCGTACGCTTCGGCCAAATCTTTAGGAGAAACCCCTTTTTCTCTTGCTCTGGCAATAATCTTATCATCTATGTTTGTTATATTTTGCAAATAAAAAACGTCGAAACCCTGTGCTTTAAGATATTTTACAAACGAATCAAAAATAATATAATTTCTGGCGTGCCCTAGATGAGAGTAATCATAAACTGTTGGTCCACAAACAAACAAGTTTATTTTTTTCCCCTTTATGGGTTTAAAATCATCTTTTTTACCCGAGAGGGTGTTATAAATTTTTAGATTATTCTTCATTTATTTAATTGCTTTTTAATTACTCTATTTTTAATATATCCCTTATTCGCCAAATCTAGTAATCTAACAAAAATACTTAGATAAGAAAAAATTAAGGAAATCCATATTATATCAATAAACAATATAGAAGGAGGTTTGGGCCACATTATTAAGATAACAACAAATACAAAGGACAGCAATACCATCCTAGTTTTACCAAAAATGTTCGATTTAGCATCGCGAGTTTTTTCCTTATAAAACAACGAGACCCCTCCACTAATAATTTCCGTTAATAATAAAATTAAAAGAAGCCACTTTTCAGATTGATATAAACTATAAACCGCAATTGGTAAAATTAAAATTCTGTCGGCTATAGGGTCTAGTATTGCTCCAAATTCCGTTTCCTTATCTAGTCCTCTGGCTACCGATCCATCAAAAAGATCAGAGATAGCCCCGACGCAGAATAAGGAAAGTATAAGAAATTTATCTGCTATATCAAAGAAAAATAGAAAAACAAATAAGGATGTCCCCAAAATAATCCTAAAATACGTTATTTTGTTTGGGGTTACGAACCTCGGCCAAAAAGGTTTTATAAAAACGAAAAGAACCTCATCTCTATAATGATCGATCTTCTCCAAAAATAATTTAAGGTCTTCTAAAAAACTACTCATTTAAGTATATATGACATCATATCAAATTTTATCATACTTGTTAATAGCGACTCATTTATGCTAAACTGAAGAGGAAATGACAGACTTATTACAGGTTTTTTTTCTATCAATGTTGCCAGTGGGAGAGCTAAGGCTTGCCATCCCGATCGGGGTAGCTATTTATCACCTAGCTGTGGTGCCAGTTTTTTTCATCGCAGTAATTGGAAACTTGGCACCGACAATTCTGCTGTTGGTATTTCTGAAGGAAGCTTCTGTATACCTTTCCACAAAGTTTTTGTTTTTTAGAAAAGTTTTTACCTGGTGGGAGAACAAAACTAGAAAAAAACACTACGAGAACATCCAAAAATACGGAGTGTTGGGGTTAATATTATTTGTTACAATTCCATTACCAATGACGGGTGCTTGGACGGGAGCCCTATTGGCAACATTATTAAATATGCCCTTAAAAAAATCTATACCTGCGCTTTTTGCGGGCATAGTTTTTGCGGGATTTATAGTGAGTGTTTTGGTTATTTCGGGTATAAATATTGGAGAATTTTTATGATGGCAAATATTCACAGCATAGTGAGAGATGTCTATTGTGCGACATGGGTTACTCGGTCAAGTAAATTAAGTAAATTATGAGTGAAAGAATGGAACCAGAAATTCAACCGCTAGAGTTTGGTCAGCAATCTGAACCCGAAGGTCTTGATGTTCAAGGAGAAATAGTTTTTGAGTCCGAAAATCCAACGGATATAGAAATGGGGTTGCTTGCCTCAATCGACAGACGGTGCCCATTGCTTGCTGAGCCCAGGAAGACTGTCTTAAATTCTGACAAAGGAAAAATTGCCGAGATAGATCAAATAAGGGAATTTGAAACCCCTGAACCAGAGCACCCAGATTTATGGTTAATTGTAGACTTCGACGATGTTTTAAATCACACAACAGAAGAAAACAAAGAATTTCAAGAAATTCTGTCTGGTGAAACGGCGATACCTGTCGAAAAACTTAAGAAACTTTATGAGGCGGCTAAAATAGAAACCCCTGAAGGAAAAAAAGTTTTTAGATTTTCGGA
>Ga0265595_1003018_pt1 | contig 10727 bp, 10 predicted proteins | sample saktaG_15_FD_190148 | JGI IMG/M metagenome (GOLD analysis project Ga0265595, IMG submission 190148) | Saline water microbial communities from Sakinaw Lake, British Columbia, Canada - sak_2013_06_06_50m | ecosystem: Environmental > Aquatic > Non-marine Saline and Alkaline > Saline ... | reverse complement strand
ACGGCCACGCAGACGAGCTTTCGCGCGGGCCAGCCGTGGATGGCCTGTGCAAGCCTTGCCGCGGCCAGGCGGGTGTCCGGCACGACCGCCGTCGCGACGTCCGGCGGGACGTTCGAGGCGTCTTCGCAGACTACCGCCACCGCCCCGGCTGCCACCGCGGCCTCTATAAACCCATGGCCGTCGGCTGCGTTGCCCCGCACGGCCACGAAGCATGAACCCGCCCGACAGCGGCGAGAATCGGCCACGACGTCAGTCACCTCGGCTTCGCCTTGGGACTTAACGTCATCCAGGCGAGCCTCAGCCAACAGATTCGAGAAACGCATGGCCATGTTTTGCCAACCCGCGGACTTGCGGGCGTGGAGTCTCACCGCCACCGGGGCGGGGTTATAATCGCCGGCCGGGATCGCCGCACCACGAGTGCGGCGAGAGCCCGGGCCAACGCTGGGAACTCGTTGCACTTCAATCGTGACCCGCCGCCGCCGCCGAGACGATCCGCGTCGTGCGCGGGCCGGGGAGTTGTTCCTTGTCCGGCGCCACGTCAAGGTGCGTCAGAGAGAACTCCAGCACCTTCTTGACGTACGGGGCCGCCACAGTCGCGCCGTAGTGGCCTTTGCTCCTGTCCGGCCAGTACACGCTGATAAGGCAGACCACACGCGGGTTGCTCACCGGCGCGCCGCCAATGAACGTGCCGACGAACGCCCCGTCAACATATCCGCCGCGCCCGGCGATCTGGGCCGTGCCCGTCTTGCCGAAGCTCGTCCACCTGCTCAGCTTGCACGCCTTGCCCGTGCCACGCTCGACGACCTGCTCCAGCACACCAAGGATCTGCGTGGCAGTCGAGGGCTTGAGAACCCGGCGGATCGCCTGCGGCTCGGATCGCCAGACCACCTCGCCGTCCGGGCGGACGATGTGGCTTACAAGACGCGGCTTCATCAGCACCCCGCCGTTGGACAGGGCGCAGAACGCATTGGCAAGCTGGATCGCCGTGACGGAAATCTCCTGCCCGAACGGCACGCGCCGCAGGCTGTAGCCGTCCCAACGGTTCAGCGGGCGGAGGATGCCCGCGCTCTCGCCGGGAAGCTCGATGCCCGTTGTGGCGTCGAATCCGAAGCGCTTGGCGATCTCGAATTGCCTGGCGTTGCCCAGCTTCTCGCCGACCTTCGCCATGCCAATGTTGCTGGAGTGGACCACGATATCCTCGACCGTAAGGTCGCCGTAATGGCTGCCGTGGTCGCTGATCGTCCCGCCCTTGATCGCGTGATATATGCCGTTCTCGCAGAAGATAACCGTCCGGAAGGTCACCACCCCGGCGTCCACGGCCGCGGCGGCGAAAACCGGCTTCAGCGCGCTGCCGGGCTCGTAAGGCAGGCAGACCGCCCGGTTGGTGCGGTTATCGGCCGAGGTCTGGGAGAACTGCGACGGGTCGAACCCCGGCGTGGACGACATAGCCAGCACATCGCCCGTCTGCGGGTCCATGACCACGCCGGTTACCCACTTGGCGCCGTACTTTTCGGCCGCTTCGTTCACCGCCGTGTCCAGGGACTCCTGAATGAGCGTATCGAGCGTCAGGAAGACGTTGCTGCCGTCGGTCGGCAGGCGGCTCTCGGCCGCCAGCGGCCAGATCGGCCGGCGCCTGGCGTCGGCGAGCATCACCCGCTTGCCGTCCACGGCTGAGAGACGCTTGTCCAACGCAAGTTCCAGTCCACCGCCGCCGCTGCCGTCACGCAGCCGGAAGCCGACCAGCGCGCCGGCCAGCGTGTGGTTCGGGTACTCCCGCTGCCACTCGTAGGTGATGCCGATGGCGGAGTTATCCAGCTTCTTGGCGATTTGCTTTACCTTCTCAGCCGCGGCAGGCTCGATGCGCCGCCGCACCCACATGAACCGCATGGTCCGCCTGCGGAATATCTGGTCCTGTAGGCTGACCGGGTCGAGGCCAAGCGCGCCGCCCAGAGCGATGCTCACGTCGGCGATCTCCTGGTCGCGGAGTATAAACGGGTCGAGGTAGCAACTGGGCTCTTGGTGGCTGGCGGCCAGAGGGACGTAGCTCCCTCGCGTCTCGGCGAAGATCATTCCGGGCCTGCCCGGCAGAGGGACCACCATCCGCTGCTGGTGCAGGGCGCGGGCGATAGCGTCCTGCTCGCCCGTGCGGATGAGCAGTGTCATGCGAACGCACAGACCGACCGCGGCGAGCACCAGCACGCCGAACAACACGTTGTATCGCCATGTTCCCTTGGGTGCTTCCGTCATCGCCAGCCTGCCGTCATCTAATAATGTCAGATCCGATGTTCCCGCTATTGAGATAGTAGAAAGTAGTAAGTAGACCGCGGGAGAGGCTTACGTACCCGTTCGGGACGGTCCACCCGTCGACGCGCCAGCCGCTTCTTCTACTTTCTCCTTTCCACTCTCTCCCGCTCCGTGTGCGAGTTGTCTTCCTAAGAAGGCAACTCGCACACGGAGCGGGCGGGCGCCCGGAGGAATCACTGATGTCTGCCGTCGGGCGTCTCGGCCGACAGGCTGCGGGCCACCGCCGGCGGGGCAATCACCCGACTGGTCAACCGGACGTCCAGCTTTCCCATCCGCTCGCGGACCTGCTTCGGCGCGATAAGCCGGCCAAGGTCCGCCTGCTGATCGTAAAGTTTGCGGCGAAGGTATATCTGGTTCACCTGAAGCTGCTGAATCTGGTAGTTGGTCCGGGTCTCGCCGCGGCGGATGTGGACCATACCGACCGCAATGGCCGCAAGAGCCGCTATGACCAGCGAAATCCTCATCTGCTCACTTTCCTACCAGACGAATCCCAAATGCCAAATCTCAAATCTCAAATCCCAAATCTCAAATGCCAAATGCCAAATGCCAAATCTCAAATGCCAAATCTCAAATGCCAAATCTCAAATCTCAAATCTCAAATGCCAAATCTCAAATGCCAAATCCCAAATCTCAAATCCCGAATGCCAAATCTCAAATCCGCAATCCACCCGGCTCCGCTGAAAGCTCCGCCGTGGCATGCAATCCGCAATGGCTACGGCAGCTTCAACTCAACGCCTATCTTCAACCGGTTGGGCGAGGCCAGAACGCCGCGGTTCGCCTCGTAAAGTTTTCTGACGGCCGCGGGACTGTCGTCCTTCATCAGCCGACGCGCGACGCTAGTCAGGCTGTCGCCGCGCTGGACAACGTACGACCGCCCCGCCGCCGGCGCCGCCCTGCGGCCCATGTTCGCCAGCGTTCTTGACAGATCGTCCACTGTAGTCGTGACGTACCTGCCCTGCCCGGCCCGGTCAGCCGGCGCAGCAGCCAGGCGGCCCGAAGCGCCATCCAAAGGCGCCGACGCCGATGCCGGTGCAGGCAACGGCGGTATCATCAACTCCTGCCCTATCGACAGGTCCGATTCGCTCCGCAGGACGCCGCGGTTGGCCTCAAAAATACGCTTGTACTCGCGATCCTTGCCAGGGCCGTAAATCTTGCAGGCGATTCGCGTCAGCGTGTCACCGGCCTGAACGACGTACGTCTGGCCCCTGCCCGCCAGCAGCGCGCCGCCAGCCTGGTCCGCGGTGGGCATCTGGTTGCTGATGCCGCCGGGGCCGATGTAGATCCTCCTGTGGCCCACATCACCGGCAACCGGATCGGCGGGTCGCGGAGGCGCCGCCGCGCCGACACCCTGCATCCCCGCGGCCAGCAGGGACGTACCGGGCCGCAACTCCGATACAATCAGTCCCTCGCGATCATCATTGCCTGGCACCGCCATGCGGCTTTCGACCACGGAGTTGCCGCCGGCAACCGCGGTTGAGAGGTCCGCGCCGTCCAGCACGGGCGTGAAGCGCGCTGAATCATCGATGGCATAGGCGCTGGCGTAGGCGTCGGGGTTCTCCTCCGCTGCCGCCGAGGCCGGCGGAAGCTTGTCCTCCGTGCCCATCAGCATGCTCAGAATCAGTCCGAATCCTATGATGAACAGCAGCCCGACAATCAGTCCTATCGGTTTCTCTTTTGTCATTTCCATGACCTCCGCCTGGCAGGCATCCTTACCTGACCCATTCGATCACACGGAACTTCGCCGAACGACTCCGCGGATTCGCAGCGAGTTCTTCAACCTTGGCACATTGGGGCTTCTTTGTCAACGCCTTGGCCCTGCCCAAAGCGGCCAAGTTTGCGAAACTTTGTTTTACCGGCCGGTCCTCGAGCGAATGGAAACTGATGATCCCGGCCCTGGCTTGCGGCGCCAGCACGTCCGGCAGGCTCGCAAGAAGCTTCTCGAGACTGCCAAGCTCGTCGTTCACAGCGATCCGCAGGGCCTGAAACGTCCGCGTGGCGGGGTTTACACCGCGCCGCGCCGCCGCGGCAGCCCCGGGTATCGCACCGGTAACGATCCGTGCCAACTCCACAGTACGCTCGATCCTCTTGCCACTCCGGGCAGCGACTATCGCACGCGCAATCCGCCGGCTGAAGCGTTCCTCGCCGTATGCGTATATCATATCCGCAAGCTCCGCCTCCGGCATGCGGTTCACCAAGTCCGCCGCCGTCTGGCCGCCGCCAACGTTCAGACGCATGTCCAGGGGGCCGTCCACCTGAAAACTCAAACCCCGGCCGGGGTCGTCCAGTTGCGTCGACGCCACGCCCAGGTCGGCCAGCAGCAGATCGGCCTGGCCCTGCCCGGCCGCGTCAAGCACCTCGGCCACATCGGCGAAGTTGGCCTGGAACAGCCTCACCCGCTCACCGAACCGCTCAAGATTGCTCTTTGCCCAAGCGAGATTGGCTTCGTCGAGGTCCATGCCGATCAGGCGGGCATCCGTGCCCGCCGCGTCGAGAAGTGCCTCGGCATGACCGCCGAGCCCAACCGTACAATCCACCAGGAGCCGCCGCCCAGCCGGCGCCAGAAGCTCAACCACGGCCGAGAGCAAAACTGCAACATGCCCCGGACCTTGCGGCCTCATGGCGGCTCCCGCCCGTCAGGCTATCGCCCTGGGCTCAGCCAGCGCATCCGTCGCGCTGTCGGAAAAACCAACCCGGACATACTCATCTCCCAGGCTCTGAACGCGAGCCAGGCGTCTTGCCAGTTCCAGCAGGCGCTGCCGGTTTCCATCGCTCAATGCCGATGGCTCTGCCAACTGGCGTCGCAGTTCCGCCAAACCGTCCCGGTCGCTTCCTTGCGCCGGGGACGCCTGGCTTTGAACTTCCTGAGAGATGAGCATGTTCCAAGACTCCATTCTCACCGGGTTGTATCGTCTTTAACCGCCCGACCGGCTCCAGCCGAAGCCGGTCCGACGGCTACACATTTTTTGTTCTGTCGTTTGCTCTGTAATTTGTTCGGCAAAATGACTTCCGGAACCCTACGACCCTTTTACCGAACCGCCGAGGCCCATTTCGCCCTGCATGCGGTCCGCGGCCTCGTAAAGCATCTCACCGTAATTGGCCAGATCGTTCTCGACCCGCTTGTTCCACTCGGCCGTCGGCCAGATCTCGATGTGCTCGTACATCCCCGCAAGGGTGACGTTGTCCGAGATCGTCGCCCGCTCCATCGACTTTTCGGGCAGGACTATCCGCCCTTGCTTGTCCGGCTTGACGATTCGCGCCATCGCGAACAGCAGTCCCAGCCGACCCGACTGGCGGTCCGGCAAAGGCCCGCGCCTTATCGACGCCAGCATCCGCCGATACGCCAAGTCCGGGTAAAGCCACAGGTGGCGGTCAGGCCCGAGCAAAAGGACGAAATCAGTGCCGTCTTCTTCCGGCACTATCGGGTCCCGCAATGCCGCGGGAATCGCCAGTCGATGCTTCGCATCGATCATCTGCTCGAATTCCCCAAAAAATGCGGCCATTTGTCGGTCCTCTTCGCCACTTGTAGGGAGCTACAGGGAAATCTAAGCACAACTAGGGATGATGGCAACAAAAAAAAGTCAAAAAAACGCACGACCAAGTTTAAGCGTGCCCTGTCGCCCACCGATATGCCCAATCCGTGGGGTTTTCGGGCTAAAACTAGCCTACATGTTGGGACATGGAAGGCTTAATTTTTTTTTCAACTCCGCTGCCGGCTTCCAGGGCTCCATGTCCACGACCGATTTGTCAACTATCGCGGCCCATCGCAACGGACCCAAAGCGGCCCGTATTTCGTGCATCGGTTTAGCGCCTTTGTTTTCATTAGCAAATCCGGGGATAAGGAAGAAAAAGAAGAAGAAGAAACAGCATGTTCACGCAGACCAACGGTCCCTGCGGGAGGTCGCAGAGAACGCAGAGGAAAGCGAAGAAGAAGAAAGAGAAGAAGCGTTAGAAGGGGTTGATGGATTAAAGGATTACATGGATCAAAGCATATATAAGCTGCTGTGCTCCTCTGTCTGCATTCCCACTGTGAAGCGAATCTCTCCGCGACCTCCCGCAGGGACCGTTGGTCTGCGTGAACATTCTGTTTCTTCTTATCCCCGGCTTTTGGCATTGAGCATTGAACATTGAGCATTAAGCATTTAGCATTTCCCTCATGCGGCCACTTCGGGTCTGCCAACTCATCACGACGCTGGGAATCGGCGGGGCCGAGCGGGGCCTTTACGAGCTTGTCACCCGCATGGACCGCAAGCGGTTCGAGGTGGAGGTCTTCGCCCTCCGCGACGGGCCAATGTCGGCCAGGCTGGCAGCGGCGGGCATCACGGTGACGGTCCTGGGCGTGCGCGGCAAGTGGGACATCTTGAAGCTGCCCAGGCTGACAAAGCTTATCCGCGACGGGCACTTCGACTTGCTGCACACGCACCTCTTCCACGCCGACCTTGCCGGCAGGCCCGCGGCAAAGGCCGCCGGCGTGCCCCATCTCGTGCATACCGTATGGACGGCTGAGGGAAGGTTCCGCCCGTGGCAGTTCGCCTACGCACGCCTGCTGAAACAATCCTGTGACCGCGTGATCTGCGTCTCGCACTCGGTCCGCGACCACCACGCCAGCAAGAGCAAGCTGCCTGACGACGCCTACGCCGTTATCCCCTGGGGCGTGGACGTCGAGAAGTTCCGCCGCGACGAGCAAAGCCGGCAACGCCTGCGAAGCCAGTGGCAACTTGCCGACGACGATGTGCTGCTGGCCTTCGTGGGCCGGCTGGAGTTCTACAAGGGAGTTGAGACTCTCCTCGCCGCGCTGGGCCAATTGGCGTCGGCTGGGCGAGCCGTCCGCGCCGTCATCGCCGGCGACGGCCCGCAGCGCCAGGCCGTCGAGGCGTTCATCGCACACGGCCCCGGCGGCAACCTGGTGCGAATGCTTGGAATGGTCGCCGACGTCCCGGGCGTTCTCTCAGCCGCCGATGTCTACGTTATGCCCAGCCTGTGGGAAGGCTGGCCTCTGGCGCTGGGCGAGGCGATGAGCGCGTCGCTGCCTGCCATCGGCTCCGATGTGCCGGGCATCCGCGACCTGATAGTCCCCGAGCAGACCGGCCTGCTCGTCGAGCGCCAAAACGCCGACGCCCTCGTGGCCGCAATCGCCCGGCTGGTGGCGGATGGGCCAATGCGCGCCCGCCTTGGCGAGGCCGGTCGGCAGCGGATCGTCGATCAGTTCACCATCGAACAGACCGTCGCCGCCCACGAGCGGCTATACGATGAGATTGTCGGCTACAGGCGCAAATGAGGTAGTGTCAGCGGTTTAATGATGCTGTCCGGAAGTTACGGGCAGTGGGTGCCGTGGTTCGCGATCCCGGCGCGCCGGGATCGCGAACCACGGCACCCAATTATGGGACATAATTGGTTATGCTGCGTATGAAACTCTTGAGGCGAACATGAAACATGCGATAGTGATAATCCTGTTCCTGGCGGGCGGCGGGGCGCTGGCGTGGTGGCTGGTTGGCAGGGCGAAGCCCGCGCCGGCCACCAAGCCGACGGTAACAGCGAAGGTTCATCGCGGCGACATCGAGCTTATGGTCGAGGCTACCGGCTCCGTCGAGAGCAACCAGGACGTGGAGATAAAGTCCAAGGCCAGCGGCGAGGTGATAAAGCTTCCCCACGACGTGAGCGACCGCGTGCCGAAGTACGTGCCGGGCAAGAACGAGAACGATGCCCTGCTGGTCCAGTTGGACCCGATTGATGAGTCGCGGCGCGTCCAGCGAGCCAGGGCCGAGGCAGACGCCGCGGCCGCCCGGCTGAGCCAGGCCCAGGCGAGCCTCGCCATCGCCCAGGCGGATCTTGCCGCCGCCCGCCCGCGTGCCGAGGCCAACATCGCCGCCGCCGACGCCAAGAGCAAGCTGGCCGACCTCACGCGGGACCGCACGCTCGAACTGCGCAAACGCATGGTCGCCACGCAGGACGAGGCCGACAACGTGGTCGCCCAGGCCAAGGTCGCCGAGGCCCAGTTAAAGGTCGCACTTGTCGAGAGGCAGGCGCTGGCGAGCCTTGAAAAGGCCGTAACGCTCCGAGATGCGGACATAAAGCTGGCCGAGGCCAACCTCGACGCCGCCAAGGTGGACCTCGCCGATACCGAGCAGCGCCTGGCGGAAACGAAAATCTACAGCCCCATCGACGGCGTCGTCACCCAGCGAAAGGTCGAGATCGGACAGATCATCGCAAGCGGGATCATCAACATCGCCGGCGGAACCGCGCTGATGACCGTCAGCGACACGTCGCGGATGTTCGTCGTGGCGGTCGTCGATGAGAGTGATATCGGCAGGCTCGTCGAGACAGGCCGGCTCGGCCAGGCGGTGACCGTCACCGCCGACGCCTACCCGGGAAGGCGGTTTACGGGCAAGGTCGTCCAGATTACGCCGTGGGGCACGAGCGAGGCGAAGGTCGTTTCCTTCTCCGTCAAGATCGAGATCACCGGCGGCGGCATCGAACTGCTGCTGCCCAAGATGACCGCCGACGTGTCCATCCTGGCCAATCGCAAGGCCGGTGTGCTGCTGGCGCCAAACGCGGCCGTGATGTACGACCTCGACCAACCCTACGTCCGCGTGCGACAGGGCGGGCAGTTCATCCGCCGCGACGTGAAGCTCGGCCTCAACGACGGACGCCAGGCCGAGGTCCTCGACGGCCTCGCCGAGGGCGACGAGGTGACGCTGATAACCGAACTGCGGACCAAGTGGAGCAACGAGGGCAAGGTGGTCGAGCCGTCCAACAGGGCCACGACGAAAACGGCAGGCGGCAAATGATTATCGAGCTTCGCGACATTCACAAGACTTACGACATGGGCGACACGAAGGTGCTGGCCCTTCGCGGCGTCAGCCTGGACATCGAGGCCGGGCAGCTTGTCGCCATCGTCGGGGCGTCCGGCAGCGGCAAGAGCACGCTGATGCAGATTCTCGGCTGCCTCGACAGCCCGGACCGGGGGCGGTACGTCCTCGACGGGCAGGACGTTGCCCAACTGTCCAAGAACCGCCTGGCCGAGACCCGCAACCGGCGGATCGGGTTCGTCTTCCAAAGCTTCAACCTGCTGCCGCGACTCAACGCGGTCGAGAACGTGGAACTTCCGCTGCTCTATCGCGGGCTGCGGCATCCGCGAAAGCAGGCCGAGACAATGCTCAGCCGCCTCGGGCTTGGCGACAGGATGCGCCACCGCCCCAACCAGCTTTCCGGAGGCCAGGCCCAGCGAGTGGCCATCGCGCGGGCGCTGGTGACGGACCCCGCCCTGCTGCTGGCCGACGAGCCGACCGGAAACGTCGACACCGCCACCAGCAAGGAGATCATGGCGCTGCTCAGGGAGCTAAACGACGAGGGCCGGACCGTGCTGATCGTGACGCACGACCCGGAAATCGCCGCGTACTGCCCCCGCCAGGTCCACATCCGGGACGGGCAGATCGTGGAGTGAGACATGCTTCTGTGGACAACGCTTAAAATCGCCCTTGCCAGCCTGACATCCAACAAGCTGCGGAGCCTGCTGACCATGCTGGGCGTGATCATCGGCGTGGGAGCGGTCATCGCGATGCTGAGCCTGGGCACCGGTTTCGGGCAGGTCATTAGCGGCTACATCGGCAAGCTGGGCACCAACGTGCTGTTCATCCGCCCTGGCCAGCGCGGCATGGGCGTGGTGACAATGGTTCAGACTCTCACGCCGGAAGACGGCGAGGCGATGCTCGCCATCAGCGGCGTGCGTGCGGTCAGCCCGTGGTCGATGGGCTCCGGCGAGATCAAAGCGGGCAACCGCAACACCAACTCCGCCATCATCACGGGCGCATCGCCTGCGTTCCTCATCACGCAGGGCTACGAGCTGGCGGGCGGGCGGATGTTCAACGACTCGGAAGTCCGCCGCCAGGCCCGCGTGGCGGTGATCGGGCCGAAAACGGCCGAGGACCTCTTCGGCCCGCGCCCGCCCGTCGGCCAGACCGTCAAGATCCGCGGGATAAGCTTCGACGTGATCGGCCTGCTTGCCGCCAAGGGCGACCTCGGGCGCTTCAACGCCGACGACCAGGTGATCCTGCCTTACACGACGGCGATGCACCAGATCCCGCCAAGGCGAGACTACGTCCAAGCCATCGTCGTCGATGCGTTCGCCCAGGAGGATCTCGACCGGATCTCCAAGGAGGCAGCCACGATGCTGCGCCATCGCCACCGCCTCCAGCCGCGCGACGAGGACGACTTCGACGTGCAGAACATGGCCCAACTGCTCGCGACGTTCCAGGCCGTCAGCCTTGGCCTGACAATGTTCCTCGGCACGATCGCCGCCATAAGCCTGGTTGTCGGCGGCATCGGCATCATGAACATCATGCTCGCGACGGTGGCGGAGCGGACCAGGGAGATCGGCATCCGCAAGGCCCTCGGCGCCAAGGACCGCGACATACTGCGGCAGTTCC
>Ga0265595_1003015_pt1 | contig 10733 bp, 10 predicted proteins | sample saktaG_15_FD_190148 | JGI IMG/M metagenome (GOLD analysis project Ga0265595, IMG submission 190148) | Saline water microbial communities from Sakinaw Lake, British Columbia, Canada - sak_2013_06_06_50m | ecosystem: Environmental > Aquatic > Non-marine Saline and Alkaline > Saline ... | reverse complement strand
TGCAGGATGAATGCCGGGAAATAGCTAAAAAAGAATTGGAAAAATATCTGTTCAACATTCCAAAGGGAAGCAAGGGAGAAAGGAAAAAAACCCTAAGCAAAGTCAAGGAGCTTCTGGAAGAACATTTACTACAAAAGCAGGTTGGCAAAGACCGCCGCAAGAAAATCATGGAATTCTTTGACCCCTTTATTGACGAACAGATTACCAGCGCGCTCATTGAACGAGGACAACGCGTGGATGGTAGAAAACTGACTGACATTCGCGAATTAAGTTGCCAGGTCGGACTGATCCCAAGAGTACATGGCAGCGGTCTATTTAATCGCGGTGAAACCCAAGTTCTATCAGTGGTCACCCTGGGATCGCCAGGCGATGAACAGGTTCTGGATGAAATGGAAACCGTCGGCAAAAAAAGATACATGCATCATTATAACTTCCCGCCGTTCTCAGTTGGCGAGGCAGCTTTCATGCGCGGCGCCGGACGAAGAGAAATCGGACATGGCGCTCTCGCAGAAAAAGCGCTCCAACCAATGATTCCAGACAAAGAAACTTTCCCATATACAATTCGCGTTGTATCAGAAGTGCTTGGCTCAAATGGCTCAAGCTCAATGGCTTCAACCTGCGGATCAACATTGGCGTTAATGGACGCCGGCGTTCCAATCAAAAAACCTGTTGCCGGCATTGCCATGGGACTAGCTTCTTCGGCAAATCATAAAGAATTTAAAATTCTAACTGACATTCAGGATCTTGAAGATGGCGAGGGCGGGATGGACTTCAAAATGACCGGAACCTATGATGGCTTGACAGCGATTCAAATGGACACAAAGACTGACGGTTTAACGCTTGAAATTATTGGCCAAGCATTATCACAAGGCCGGCAAGCATTAAACGAAATCCTTGACGTGATCATCAAAAATATCCCGGCGCCAAGAGCTGAACTTTCCGAACACGCCCCGCGCATTGAAACGATTAAAATCAATCCTGATAAAATCCGAATGGTAATCGGGCCGGGTGGCAAAATAATTAATAAAATTATTGATGAAACCGGCGTGGCAATCGATATTGAAGACGACGGAAGCGTATACGTCACCTCTGTTTCCGCTGAAGGAATGAAAAAAGCGAAAGCCTGGATTGAAGATTTAACACGCGAACCAGAGCTCGATAAAATATACAATGGCAAGGTTATCAAAATAACTGATTTCGGCGCTTTTGTAGAAATTTTCCCGGGGACTGAAGGCCTTTTGCATATTTCGGAAATCACCGACAAAGAAAGAGTTATGGATGTAAATAAATATTTGAAAGAGGGCCAGGAAGTAAAAGTCAGAGTAATCAAACTTGATCCGGAAAACGGCAAAATCAGTTTGTCAATCAAAAAAGCGTAGGACTTAATTACTGATTCAATGTGTAATAAAAAACAGTTGCAGACAATAACCTGCGGCTGTTTTTGTCGCCTATATTGACAATTCAATAAAATTATACTATTCTTTAATGTCGGTTCTTTCATAATTACAAATCAATGGGGGGGAGGAGGAAATGGACGAAAAGAAAATTATCATCCATCGCAAGGCAAACCGCTATGAATCGTATGAAACGATCGACCGGCGGCACTATGCTGAGGGCGATCTGGTCAATATCTGGCACGGCCTGTATATGTTCCACCCCGGCGGCATTTTTACCTTTTTCATGGTCATGCCCCTGTTTTACCTGTACTGGCTGACCTGGAGATTTTGGAAAAAACAAGCTTGGCCGTATCAATCGCTGATTGATGCTTCAAATCAGCATAAAATTCCCATTGTTCTGGAATTGAAAAACATCAAAGCCGAAGAAATTCCCAGGCTGCCGCGCTCGATTGCGCACATTGACGTTTATGATCTGACTCTCGGCCTGGCGGTCAAGCGTCGATTCAATTGCGCCCTAAGCATTCACACGCTTTGGGCAAATAAAAATGGCTGCTTGCTTTTCAAGTCAAACAAAGGCTATTTTCGCTGGCATACCTGGGCTGAGCTGGACAAAGTCGACATCATCACTGTGACGTATCAACTCTCGTCCGCTTGGTTTCACAACAACGCCGAGTTCTGGAGAACCCTAAAACAAAACTCCGGAAAAACTATTCTCCTCGGAGGAGGTTTTCAGAGCGGTCCCTATAAACTGCTCTTTGCCGGAAAATTCAACGACTGCATTGAATTTGTCGACGGTTGGTATTCCCGATAATCATTACATTCAACGCCTTCAAGGGCGTTGTTTTTTTTAATAAATAAAAAAACTGGCTTTTTCTCACGTATTAAGTTAAAATTAAATTAATATGAGTTACTTTCGATTAAAATTCTGGCTTTTTGTTTTATCAGTAACCGTCTTCGTCGGCTGTTGGCTATTTTTGTTTTTCAATCATAACGACCATCTTGTCAAATACGTTCCGGCGCAGGCAGAGGCCTATTTCCACACAACAACACAAAACCTTTTGAAAATTCCAGAAAAACAACGAATCTTTTATCTTTCCTGGCTTGAAGACAAAAGCGCCATGTCTGCTGGCAGATGGCAATCTATTCTTGAACACCTGGATGAAGAAGTTGGCTTTTTTTCCTTAAATGGGCAGGTGTTTGCCGTAGCCAAGGACACGCAGAAAACGCTCGAACTAATCTCACGCAATGAAACTTCCTTCACGCGCGAAGGCAAAGTCTTGTTTTTCCCACGACTGACTGTTTCCGCCGACAAACTACATGAAACGGAATGGTTCAAACAAACGCGGCGCAAAATAGCTTTTACGAATTTTCTCATCTATATAAAAGACATCCGCACTTTAAAAATCCCTTTTGTCGCGGATCAGCCATCTTCACCGCTGGCATTGGCCGGCAGTGCGCACGAAAACACTCTTTGTTTGAAAACTCACGGGCTCACCGGACAAGAAGTTGGTAGGCACGAAAAACCACAAATTTCTGTCCTGCCGGCTGATACCAGTGCCTACTTCAACAATATATTTCCAGGAAAAATTGTTCAAAACGCAGAATATTCGCCGCAGAATTTTATTTTTCATCTGCTTAAATCATTAAACGGGGCAGTGGAATTTGCCCAAACACCGGACGGATTCATGATAATCGCTTCTCAAAAAGAAAACCCGACCGAACAGCTTCAGTCGTTCATCCTAAATATTCTAGCCCAAACATTACCTAGCGAAAAATCAAAACTGCTGCCGGATCAAACCACGGCCATTCAATATATAGCTGATCCTAATGCTTGGAAATTTGAAACTGTTGTCAGTGACTACCAACAACAATACATTTTGACTGAACCAAAAATAAATTTAGACCTTCGACTAACCGAAGTCGACGGTCAGCTGATTATTAATAATAATTTTCCGCATGAATCAATCGTTTCATCGCCGGCCAACATAAACACGACCAGCTGTTCCGGCATGTTTTCAAAAAATTGTCTATATATCAAACCCCAAAGTGCCGAGCTAAGTAACTTCTTCAATCATATTGTTCTTCGTACTGGAATTTTCAATCAAAATACGATTTGTATAGACTAGTGTATACAAACATGTGGATAAGGTAGATAAATCCACAGAGTTATCCACAGCTCACACCCTATCAATTCATTTAATTCTCACAAGAAATAACTAAATTTACAAAAATTGCCTAAAACCCTTGACCGGGTATTTTCAACGTGCTATAATATAGAGGTAGGAAGTGATCCATGCATCAATTTCTACATGTTCTTTCGCAAACTTGCTCTTTGAACACAACTTTCCAAGTTGAGTTTGGAAAATTCACTCTAGGGCCATTCGGTCCATTACATCTACTTACTCTTCCTATTTCGATCAATCAAAAACAAAAACAAAAATTTCACCAGGGATCCCTAGCGGCTCTCCCGTGGAAGGGTAAACACCAGATGTCCACACAACAGTCTTGAAAGCTTTGTGCTTTTAAGGATGACACCTTCTAAAAGTTATCTAAGAAGGCCGGCTTTACACAAGACACGAGCGCGAGCTCGCCATATAATTTATTTCATAGGGCGTACAGTTCGCGCTTTTTTTTTGAAAAAATAGCTTACTTCCGTTAATTTGTTTTCCGGAGTTGTTGGCTCGCCAGTAAAACTGTATAATATCAACAGACATATTATTTTCACATGAAAGCATTCAAAAACCTTCCTCTTGTCTCGGCGCTGATAATAATGATCTTAGCCTTTCCTGTAATCGCCGAATCGCTAAATATCAGTTTCAGCTCTCAAGCGCCTATCGGCAATTGGACAGGGTCGTGGCAAAACACTTGCGAAGAGACGTCTATTTTAATTGTAGATGCATTTTATAATAATCAGGAACTTAATTTAAACTCCGCCGAGCAAGGTATTGCCAATATTAATCAGATTAAAGAAACCTACTTTGGCAAAAGCAAAGATGAAGAAGCCGGGAAAATTGCCCAATTGATAAATAATTTCTTTAATTGGGAAGCTGATGTTGTTGCCAGTCCCACGGTTGAACAAATGAAAGAGCAGATTCAAAAAAAACATCCCATTATTTTACCAGCGTATGGCAAGTATTTGAAAAATCCATATTTTCTGAACGGCGGACCTGATTATCATGTACTGGTGATTTCTGGTTATGATGACATTAATCAGGAATTCATCACACAGGAACCGGGCACGCAGTATGGCCGCAATCTTCGCTACTCCTATGAAACAATTATAGACGCCATGCACGATTTTGTGGCCGGCAATAAAACAAAAACCGGCGCAAAAGTGGCAATCTTCACCAGCCCTGAAATAAAAAATTCAGCTTCGCTCGACGGCGACCTGGACGGGCTAACTAAATCACAAGAATTGAGATACAAAACCAGTTTAATTTCCAGCGATACGGATCAAGACGGATATTTGGATAAAGAAGAAATTGATAATGGCTTTTCGCCGACTGTCGCCGAGCTTCAACTCAAATCGGGCAGTTTGCTACGCTCCGCAAATACTGATAAGGTGTATTTGATGAATAAACAAACAAAGCAACATATCATAAATGAGCAAGCTTTGATAAATAATGGCTGGAACTGGGAGCAAGTTATAACAGTTAGCGAAACATTTTTAAATAAATTTCAGGAAGACGCTCAAATTAAATAATTTTAAAAATAAATTAAGGGAACTAGGTTTATTAATAAGTTGATAATTGCGGACATTGACTGCTTTCAACCTGATAAACTTTAGAAACTTAATTCCCCCTCGTCCTTATGAAGACACTACAAAACCTTACTAAAGCCTTCATTGGCGAATCTCAAGCGCGCAATCGCTACGCATATTATGCAAAAGTAGCACAAAAGGAGGGTTATGAACAAATTGCCGGCATTTTTTTGGAAACTGCTGAGCAAGAAAAAACCCACGCCAAACGTTTATTTGAGCACATTCAAGAAATTAAAAAAGGTCTGGCAGAACTTGTGGTTGACGCCACCGCGCCCACTGTTTTTGGAAGCACAATTGAAAACCTGAAAGCTGCAATTGCCGGAGAAAATCACGAACACACGGAAATGTATCCCGGCTTTGCAAAAATAGCTGACGAAGAAGGCTTGAGCAAAATCGCCGGCCGACTGCGCTCAATCGCCGTAGCGGAAAAACATCACGAAGAACGTTATAAAAAACTATTGGCCGAAGTCGAAGCTGGCACGGTTCACAAAAAGCAAACCGAAACAGTTTGGATTTGCCGCGAATGCGGGTATCTGCACGTTGGAAAAGAAGCGCCGGAAATGTGTCCGAGCTGTGATCATCCGCGCGCCTATTATCAAGTTCAAAGTGAAAATTATTAATAACTGATTACTGGTTGACTAACCCCTATATGATATGACATGATCATCCAGCATTAATAGCCAACACATAAATCACACCTTTTTATCGCACAGCCTTTCCTCTGTTTCAAGCCCTATTTTGCCTGTTGACAAGCACATTATTATATAGAATAATGTTGAGGTCCTGTTGTCTTCGCGATCTTGTACTTTGCGTTAAAGTAGTGTATGCTTATCTATATTGAAGAAAGAATTATATGAACAAAAAAGACACTGAAGAAATCAAACAAATTCTTTTGCAAGAAAAGGAAAACCTGGAATCGGAACTTTTGAAATTCGCAAAAAAAAATCCTCACAATCCTGAGGACTATGAGACTCAATTCGAAGATATTGGCGACGATGAAACTGACAATACTTCGGAAGTTGCGAAATATGGTTTTAATCTCACTCTGGAAAAAACCCTGGAAAAATCTTTGCGCGATGTGAATAAAGCGATTGAAAGCTTAAAAAAGGGCACTTACGGGATTTGTAAATATTGCAAACAGGAAATAAACGTCAAAAGACTGAAGGCCAGACCAACTTCGGGCGCCTGCATCAGCTGCAAAACAAAACTAAAATCTCTATAGCAATGAATAGTAAGTTTTTCGCGCCCGCCAATTTATTAAAGGTGGGCGCATTGTTTATTGATCAAGCGATCAAATTCGCGATTATGATAAAGCTCCCCGCGGAAGGTATGATTTTTTTTGATTTTGATTTTTTAAAAATTCACCTGGAAAAAAGCATCAACCAATATGCTGCTTTTGGAATTAAGTTCCCGCTGGTTTTAATTATTTTACTTACCACGGTCGCCATTGCCATGCTTCTTTACTATGAGAACCAGTTATTGAAAAAAGGGGACCGATTTGATATTCTCCTGACATCCCTCATCACCGGCGCTGCCGCTTCAAATTTACTGGACCGGTTCGCGCACCGAGGAGTTGTTGATTATTTTTCAATCAGCGTTTATAATTTTTCATGGCCGGCCTTTAATCTGGCCGATTTCATCATCGTTGTTTGTCTGTTCTTATTCGTAATTAATGAATTACGTAAAAAAACAATATGAAAAAAATATTTTTTTTCGGTTTTCTGCTTGTCTTCATGTTTGCCATTTCTTCTGCGACGCAAGCAGCGGAATCGCCGATGGACATTTATATTTTTACACAAAATGGTTGCCCGCATTGCGCTAATATTCTTTCTCAACTTGAAACGCTGAAACAAAACGAATACCCTCAAATAGTTATTCATGACTTTGACATGAAGGCTGACCCAAAATATGTCACCAAGTTCAATGAGTTTAACTACGCATATAAAATTTCTCCGCAGGGCATTCCCGTCACTTTCATCGGTGCCAAAGCGATTGAAGGAGAAAGTGAAAATGAAATCAGCCAGGCTGTTGAATTTTACAATCTGCCGGTAAATGAATATCCGGATCCGCAACTATTTGTGAAGACCTACTTGGAAAACAATCCTTTGCCGGAAAACGAACAACCGCAATCCGGCCAGGAAAATATTGGCTGGATAGTGATCGGAGTAATAATTGTCGGCGGAGTAATATTTGTAGTGAACAAAGTATTCTAATTACAAAAAATTTAATAAAAAAATTCCCGCCGAGAAGCGGGTCTTTTTTTGACATTTACGCGCTTTATCCTTAAAATGTAAAGGGCTTTCTTCCGGCTCGCGCATTCCGCGTTCAGCCGATTACGAAAAAATTTAATTAAGTTTGCGCTAAAGGCGCATCCCCGCCACAGGCAGGCACCTTTGGCGGAAATCCACTTTACTATTTTCTTACTTTTAATTTTTCCCTTTTCCCTTTTAACTTTTTTCTTATGTTTGCCAAAATAAACTCCTGCGCGAATATTGGACTAAACTGCGAATTGGTGGAAGTCGAATCTGATCAAGTAAAAACTGATCAGACTTATTTTGTAATTGTCGGTCTACCCGACGCGGCTATTAACGAAGCGAAGGAGCGCGTTCGGCTGGCAATAAAAAACAGCGGCTTTTCTTTTCCGCGCTACAAAAGCATTGTCAATCTGGCGCCGGCTGACCTGCGCAAAGAAGGCCCTTCTTACGACCTGGCGATTGCTCTATCCGTATTAGTTAATTCTGATCAGCTTGAAGCCGGCGATTTGAACGACAGTTTGTTTATCGGAGAGCTCGCCCTAAGCGGCGACCTGCGCCACACCAACGGAATTTTGCCGGCTGCTATTTTCGCCAAAGAAAAAGGCTTCAAAAATTTATACATCCCGGCAGATAATGCGACAGAAGCCGGCTTAATTTCTGACCTGAATATTTATCCGGTAAAAAATTTGCGCCAGCTGGTCGATCATTTGCAATGCATTGAAAAGATAATTCCTTTTGACTATTCTCTTTTAGAAACAACCGAGCAGCCGGTTTGTTTTGACACGGACATGGCTTTCGTCCATGGGCAGGAGCAAGCCAAGAGGGCGCTCGAGATCGCCGCTGCCGGCGCGCACAATATTTTATTAAGCGGGCCACCCGGATCCGGAAAAACTCTTTTGGCTAGAACCCTACCTTCCATTCTGCCGGCGATGGGGGAAGATGAAATTCTCGAGGTGACAAAAATTTATTCCATCGCCGGTCTTTTGCCACAGGGCGAGCCGGTGATCCGCCGCCGCCCTTTTCGCTCGCCTCATCATACCAGCTCGGGCGCCGCTCTGGTTGGCGGCGGACGAATTCCAAAGCCTGGCGAAATAAGCCTGGCGCACCGGGGAATTCTTTTTCTGGATGAATTTCCGGAATTTCCCCGGCCGGTTCTGGAAAATCTACGCCAACCACTTGAAGACGGCATTATCACCGTTTCAAGGGCGCAGGGAACTTTGACTTTCCCTGCCAGATTCACTCTCGTCGCCAGCCAAAATCCCTGCCCCTGCGGCTATTATTCTGACCCTGATAAAAATTGCGTTTGCTCGCCTAGCCAGATTATTAAATACAATAAAAAAATATCCGGCCCGATCATTGACCGCATTGATTTGCATGTGGAAGTGCCAAGATTAAATTTTGAAAAACTGCAGGAATCTCAAAAAAGCGAATCTTCGGCCATAATTCAACAGCGCATTACTCAAGTTCACAAAATTCAAAGACAAAGATTTCAAAACTCACCAATTAAATACAATTCGGAAATGCGGCCGCAGGATATTAAAATATTTTGCCAGCTTGATCAACCATCGCTCGACCTGATGAAATCGGCGGTAAATCAACTTCATTTGTCTGCCCGTTCATATCACCGAATTCTAAAAATTTCCAGAACAATTGCCGACATGGAAAACATTGCCGATATCAAAACAACACACATTGCCGAGGCGTTACAATACAGGCCAAAGGGCTAGAAAGGAACGAACAAAAGAAAACTCTTCTAGCAGGTGCTCAAGTTTGTCTTGGAATTCATTAGTAGTCCCGATCAACAGTTCTTTTCACCAAAAACGAGCCCAAGAGGCTCGTTTTTTTATCCTAAAAATTATTATTTTACGTATGACAGCGGATTCTTTTTTACACCGTTAACAATAATCTCAAAATGAACATGGGGACCAGTTGACCAGCCGGTTGAACCCATAGCCATGATTGTCTGACCTTTGACAACTGCGTCACCCTTGCCCACATAAAGTTTGGAAGCGTGAGCGTAACGTGTCTGCATTCCGCCACCATGATCAATCAAAATATTATTTCCATATCCGGTAGACCAGCCTGCAAAAATTACAGTTCCCGAATCTGAAGCATAAATCGGCGTGCCGGTCGGTCCGGCAATATCAATGGCCGTATGACGCCAGCTGTAATACTGGGAAATGCGCCGCACGCTGGTCGGCCAAAGCATACCGCTAGTCTGGATTTGCTGGGCCGGCGGAATAAATAATTTACTGATTGGCGACACTTGCGGTACCTGCGCGTATTGGCTAGGGGCAATATATGGAGCAACTATTTTTCCGCCGGGGACTATCAGTTTCTGCCCTTTTTTTATATCATTGACATCAAATAAATTATTAAATGAAATAATTTTTTCCACTTCGACAGAATATTTTTTAGCAATCGCGCCGACCGTTTCACCGGACGTGACCGTATGCAGGACGCCTGACGTGGGCAATATTTCCAATTTATCTCCGGCGCGGATTAAACTCCTGACGCTTAAATTATTTTGCCACAGGATTGTATCAACACTAATGTTGTATTTCTCGGCAATTGCGGACACTGTTTCACCGGCCTGCACTACATAAGTAGTAATCCCCTGACGAGAAGGAACTCCCGCTCCGGGCAAATCTTCAGGCTTGACCTCTCCGAGAATGTTTGGCTTGACCACGGCGGCGCCGCCCTCGGTAACCGTAGAAAATTCTGTGGCCAGCTGATCAGACGACGCAGAAGGAGCGTCAGTGATTATTTTCTGACTTTCCATGGTCGCGCTTTTGTCCAAATAACTTAAAATTTTTCCACTAGAAGAATCCAATTGAGTCTCTTCCGTCAGGACCTCCAATTCTTCTTTGGAAATTACTGAATAAATAACAGTTTGTTCACCAAAGTTTTCTTCCCTCAAGTCCTTGGCCATGATGCTATTCCAGGTTACAACAACGCCGATCAAGACAATCGCCACATGAATCAAATATGTTTTATTCAAAACATAAGACATTCTATTTTTTGCCGGCGCGTAGACATTCAGCGCTTTATATTTAAACAAGTACAACAGTCTGTAAAACGGAAAAACAAAAAACCGAAAACCCATTTTTCCCAACAAAGCAAAAAAGCTCCGAATAAAACGTAGCCTTTGGAAAAGCCGCTTAAGGGCAGCTGAACTCGCCCGCAAAACAACTGCAATAATTTTGACTGAAACTGTTTTAAAACTCATATATTGCGCTTATTTAAAATACCAAATTTTTACCGGCGCGTCAATCAGCCAACTCACCAATTTACTAGGCTTGCCTTTTTTTACAAAATCAG
>Ga0265595_1003014_pt1 | contig 10733 bp, 10 predicted proteins | sample saktaG_15_FD_190148 | JGI IMG/M metagenome (GOLD analysis project Ga0265595, IMG submission 190148) | Saline water microbial communities from Sakinaw Lake, British Columbia, Canada - sak_2013_06_06_50m | ecosystem: Environmental > Aquatic > Non-marine Saline and Alkaline > Saline ... | reverse complement strand
CCTTCTCTATTTGTGATTTCTGTTCATCGTTAGGATTACCAAGGATAAGCTGACCATCTTTGACGTAGAATTGGAAGGAGTTTTTCATTGGCAGATTCGATTTTCCGGTGACTAAACTGATATTTGTAATATAAAAACCGTCTGAAAGGTTTACCAGTCCTTTGCTCGTGAAAAGCCTTTCGTTTTCTGGTAGTATGAATCCTCTTCCTGCCTCCATTGTAAAGGTTTCCACAAGCTGACCGGCTTCGCTTCGGATTTCAGCAGTTCCACTCATACGGGTATGTATATTGCCAAGGTTGCGCAAAGGTAGCTTGATAGTGTATCCTTTTCCACCTTCACCTGTTTCGAGCATTGGTATACCGGCTTCTATAACTGCTTTCAGATTGGGACCCGGGACAGTTAGCATAATTGCCGACAATACTTTGTAGCTAAAATTTATGCTAGAGGAGACACCACTATTCAAATCTTGATTTTGATTGATTTCTGGAATACCCAAGCATGATATTATAGCATAGTATCCTCCGACTACATCTTTTGGAGGAGCCTGCAATCGGCAAACAATCTGCTGACCGCCTTTTGGTTTAAGTTTAAATGATTCCTGCTTGACGGAGATCCAATTTTTACAACTCCTTGAAGAGTCATCTACCTCAACTGGTATACCCTCAACCAACTTCATTGCAGATACTTTCATAGTACAAGAAAGTGATAGTTCTCCAGTATTATCAACATTTATAGTAAAAGTTCGTAATGCTCCAGGGTAGGAATTTAATTCAACTATAGATGGAATTATTGAAAGCTGGGAATAAGTGCAAGGACATACAATTAAAAGAATGGTAAATGTAACTATTATAACAAAGAATAGATTAATATACTGTCTAATATTCATAAACTATTTATGAGCAAGTAAAGAAGATAGTCTACAAGGCAGCTATCCATTAAGGATTTATGCTGCCTTGTTACATATCAATTAAAGGGCAGGACTTACCACAACTACTGGGTCTAAACCATAGTTACCATCTTTTTGATCTGCATCGGGTAGCAACTCGATCTGCCACGATAGATTATATGAGCCTGGTAGTCCACCGTTGATCAACCAAAATAGCTCATTTGTTGCTTCATTGTAGTCACCTAAGGTACCTGGAGGTTGATAACCTTCACCCCAATCAAGTAATATCTTGGCATCGAATGCGCTATTAACATTATTGCCCATTACATCTTTTGTGCCGACCATGGCATCTGTAATTACTCCAGTAGTCATATTCACAACCTTGGGGTTTGCAAACTGAATACCGACATACTGACCATTGTTTGATACCAAAGTGCTAGTAACCACAGCAGTCTTATTGCCCTGGTTAGCAGTATAAGGATTACCTATATGGAAGTAGATCTTGTGGTTTTGCATCGTGGTTGAACAAAACATTTCAATATCTGCTTCGACATCTATCGCTCCATCAGTTCCGGTTGTATAAATCCAACCGAAGCTTCCAGCTGGTAGACTACCATATATGCCAGACCAAGCCTCGTTACCATATTGCCATTTCCAGTTAGTAGTAGATGCCGAAGGATTAGTGTATTCAGACAACTTACCATTAACTGGTGTATAATAGTCATTGCTTGTATTTTCTTGATCATAAAGTGAAACACCTCCCTCCGCCATAGCTGGAAGGCAGATCAATACAAAAGTACCAATAATTACCATTGCCATAAAAAGCTTTTTCATTTTCGTTACCCCTTGCCTTTCGGCTTTTTTATGGAGTCAACCTTCAATCACAGATAATATTATTATAATCGGTGAAATGGTAAGCGAAGGCTAACATAACCATATTTAGATACTTTGCGGACTTTTTTTTGACTACAGTAATTCCGTAAAAGAATTACACTTTTGAAATCATCTCCTTCTTTTCAGTGTTATTTACAGGCACATCCAGAAAGAGTCATTTCGCTAACAGGCAAAGTGTAATTCCTTTCTGGATTTACTATAGATGGCTGAAACGGGTTTGTCCGCTTCCCGCTTTAGCCGGAATCAGACATTAATTATACCAAGATTTTTCGATATGTCAAGCAAGATTTATACAAAGTTAGGGCTATTTAATTTTACAAATCTGATAGGATTATATTAGAGTGGCACTTCGTTGAAAACGAGATTTATAGAATAATAAAACAAAAAATAAAGCTGCCTGTCCGCATTCATTTTGCTTTATTGCCATTTTTTCATACTCCAAGACATACTGAACCTAACAAGAATAAATAAAGTTGAAATCTCTATATTCTTACATCCTGATACCTATAAGCTCTAGTGCCAATCTCGGTTGTGCTGAAAATCTCCGACATGCTGATGCTATGTTTTCTATACCACGATGACGCATCAGTCCAATAACTGTGTTACGTAATGATGACATCACCTGTGGTGTGTTTCCACAACGAACCTGACTCCTATCTTCATCGAACGTTACATCTCTAACCCAATGCGATTTATTCTCTATATGCCAATGATTTCTCACCAACTCCAACAAACGCAAAGGATTGGCTTGCTCCGGTGAAAGACTTGTGATGCCATAAACCGTTTCCTTACTTACTTCTCCTGTCTTCTTAGTCATAATTGTCCGGATTAGTTCAAAAACTTGATGAAGACCTGCCCAATGAGTATATTCTTTTAACTCATCACTTGATGTCAAAAAACGTTTCTCTATCCTTCCATGACCAATATCTGTTGTCTCATCTGACCATTTCCTCAATAGATGAGAACAAGGTCCGCCAAACACCGTTTTAACATCATCAAGCAGTGTTTTTTGGTTTTCTTTGACTATCATAACATAATCTCCACCACCTTCTATGATGTCTTGTGATACCTTTCTTTGAGTGAGTAATGCATCAACGGTTATGATTCGTCCCTCAAGAACTAAGCTTTTGAGAACTTCACCTATCGCTCCGATCTCGTTAGTCTTATTTTCAATAGAGCATTGGGCAAGTGTCATACCAAGTCCATGGCTCACAGCAGAAAGAAGATGGGTTATACCAGAATTTTGCTTAACACTTCCGTGAAGTGTTTTGCCATCTATTGATATGCCAGTAACAGAGGATACGTTGTTAGCCCATTCTCCCAGTTTAGATTCCATTAGTTTGATGTCTAACTTACGGAATATGTTACAGAAGGTTGCTGAACAAGGAGTCTTCTGGTGTGTAAAACCAAGAGCTTTTGAAATCTCCTTGCCATAGTTACGACCCCATTCAGACATAGCAAGATATCCTTTAGCACCACACATTATGGCAACACAAGCCAAAGCTAAGATAGCTGATAAAGGATGACGTTTACCTTGATCCTTTCGGAAGTCAGGTATTTCTGCTAGAATTTCCACAAGAGGACGACTTTGAGTCATTTTATATCACTCCTTTCGTTTTGAGTTTATTTTATGGAGTGATATTAACTCATTCTCGTCCTATTTCCCAAAATTAAATAGCCCTAAATATCTCCTTGTATTATATTATTGTTAGTGTTAATATACTATTGGTTGGTGCAATACTATGGTGTATATCGTTACGGTGGTGGTCTTATATTGGATACCACTATTCAATTAGACCATATTGGAAATGCCACAACCCCTATATTTCTGATACACCTGACGCATCCCATAGTGTTTGCACCAACCATCATTAACATTCATATAGGTGGGCGCTCTACTATGTAGTGTTGGGGTAGTGCTATACATGTAATGCTCTATGGAAATTGTAGTAGCAGATAAAACGTTTGATAGCAACAATATAACTTGAATTTTTTTCTCATAGCATTACATGTATAGCACTACCACATTTTGTAGGTCTGGGTTACTTGCTGATACATATTCCGTAGGAATGATGGGAACTCCGATGATGTTATGTCAGGAACTTGTGTGGAACTTGGTAGTGGCCCTATTAGGTATTTGAGTGGATTATAATGACGGAAGAATATGAGTCTAGCCTCGAAGAAGCTATTGAAATTCTGAATAGCAATATAAATGAATTGCAGCAGAAATTAAATAAAATCAATATTGAATTAGTGAAATTGAAAGTAAATATTTTTAGTGATTGTCCGAAAATGGATACTGCGGAATTGGAATCTGTGGACACTAAAACACTTAATGCGAGACAATCATCGAATAACAAACGAAAAAAAGAAGTATAGCAAAAGCTCTAAAATGTCGGGAGGTGGCAAAATGGTATTTATTGTTTGGTATGTTGGGGGCTTATTTTTACTTACCCTCTTCCTTACAGTAGGTGGTTTTATTCTTCAGAGGGATAGATATTGGAGGCGTATCTGGGAAAAGCTCGGTAAGCCTAATGTTGATAGCATTAAGGAACTCAAGGAGTTATATAAACTCGCGGAATTAAATCATAAGTCCAATAGGTAGCAGTATGCTCGGTCTGGTTTATTTGTTTGCCCGTACCCCTCACCAAACCGAGCATACTATTTTGGGGTAGCAGAATTCTTTCGGGGGAGTTGGTAACTATGACTGATGGTGCATTAAAAGGTTTGTATGAATCTGTGCTAGGAGTAACGCTTCTTCCACACCAATTGCAGACACTAAAACAACTCAGGTTTGATGAATCCAAAAATAAAAAAGATGAAATGAATGCACATGAACCTGATGACAAGCGTGATTCAACAAGGATGTACATTATCTATCTTTATTTTGCTGGAACAAAAGAACAGTCAGGATGTTAAATATGGGTAGAGCATCTTTTTGTCATTTGTAAACAGCTTTCTTTTGAGTTGTTTTGTGTTCCATTTTTGTCCTAATAAATAATAACACATGCTATTTCTACGGCTTTACGATGCAGTTTTCCGTGCTTTTATTATACCTATACAGAACCCAATAATCATGAAAGTCTGGCATCTTATTGGGCAAAAAGTAGATATATGACGGGATGTGTAACCCCTTTCTTGAGGGTTCTCTTGCCAAATCTCGAAGTCATTAGAAAGGCTTAAGCTTGCTAGAATCTAGTCTAGTCAGATTGGTAGTTATATGCAGAAAGCCTCTATACTCATAGTTGATGATGAACCAATAGTGTGTAATGTTCTAAGTGAGATAGTGCGTATGGCTGGACATAAGCCTATCATAGCAAAAGACGGTCGAGAGGCATTGGAAATAATAAAGAAAGAATTCCCTCCGATCATCATAATTGATTTAAACATCCCAGTAATAAATGGAATGGAGGTTCTTAAGCAGACCCAAGCCATTATACCAGGTACCGCAATCATTGTGGTAACAGGTTATGCAACAATGGATTTGCTATCGGAAGCAATGAAAAATGGAGCATTCGATTTCATACCCAAACCTTTCTCTCCGTCACAGATCAAAGCAGTTATTGATAGGGCATCATCGAATATACACATTGTCGAAAAACCAGCAAAACTTTATGAAAATAATGATTTCAATATTGTTACAGAGGACTCAAGGATGTTGGGCATTCTTGAGCAGATGAAACTCATAGCTCAAAGCAATTCCAATGTGATGATTCAGGGGGAGAGTGGCACAGGAAAGGAACTAATGGCAAGATATATACATTTATATAGTGATCGAGCTAATGGACCTTTTATAGCTATTAATTGTGCTGCCTTGCCAGAAGGAGTCTTGGAAAGTGAACTGTTTGGTCATGAGAAAGGCTCTTTCACAGGAGCCGTCTCCAAAAGGATAGGTAAGATCGAGCTTGCTCATGGTGGGACATTGTTGCTTGATGAGATAAGTGAGATGCCCAAACATTTTCAACCCAAGCTTCTCAGAATCACTCAGGAACGCGAGGTGGTGAGGGTTGGTGGAAATCAACAGGTAAAGGTTGATGTTCGCTTCATTGCTACAACAAACCGGAATATAATGGAGGAAGTTAATGCTGGAAGGTTTCGAGAAGACCTATTTTATCGTCTTTGTGTGATGCCCGTTTTCGTTCCACCACTTAGGGAGCGAAAAGGTGATATATCTATCCTTACCTATTACTTTGCTAATAAGGTATCCAAAAAGCTTGGTAGGAGAACACCTGAAGTCTCATCAGAAGTCATGGATAAATTAATGAACCATGATTGGCCTGGTAATGTAAGAGAGCTTGAGAACGTTATTGAAAGAGCAGTGGCATTATCATCTGATCGCAGTATATTATCGGACTTATTAATTACCAACCGGGAAAAACTTTCCAGCTATGCCGCTTTTGATTCAGGTATGACGCTTAAGGACATGGAAAGAGAAATCATACTTAGGACATTAGAGGAAGTAAATGGTAACAAGGAGGAGGCAGCAAGAAGGCTAGGCATAAGTGCCAAGACGATTCGGAATAAGCTGTATAAATACAGAGAAAATCAATCGGGCCAAATATAACGGAAGAACTATTAAGGAATGTTAAATATAAATAGACTATGCGTTTTCCTTTCTATAAGGAACTTTCTTTTCGGATTTCTTTTTTTCCTGCTAATATATCCCCTTTGTGTTCCTATACAAGCAATAGCGGATGAATATGTTATCAGCCCTGGAGATACTATATCTAACCTTTGGTGCTAGTTTATAGGCTGAATTCAGCGATTGATAGATGGACAAAACCGTTTTCATCAGGTTGAAATCCATACCATTGAATCAATATGTTGAATAAAGCCATTGTAAACCCGACTTTCGTCACAAAGTATTCCCATACCTTGTGACGTGAACGCTTAAAGTCACAAACGTAGGTCAACATTGATAAGGCTGTTTCAATAAGCATCCTAACATTCCATCCGCCACTCTGTTCTTCCGTTGGTCGGCGGAACGACAGTTTGCATATACGCAGATTGTTTGGATGCCAATCGATTTTTTCAAAACCAGTATCTGCGAAAACGACCATTTGGTCAGCGACGTCATTAACCATATTCTGGAATGCTGAACCTTTGCTCTCCCGTCTGTCGGCGGAACGACAATCATAAACATTAGCAGTGTCGCAAGCCCATGAAACAACTAAACCAAGATGATTGAGCAAGAAACACAGTTTTCCCCCAACAATCCATCTTTTGTTGGATTTGCCTTTTTTATTGTATAGGAAATTATATTTTTTCGTCATACATAGATTGTTGATATGACTTGCTATTAGTGTTATCACGTATCTTTCAAAAGTTGCGCCTGAAGGGCGCTTTGTTCTCCTTTGGGACAGACATTATACCTGATAAAGCCTTATAGGACAATGAAATCGTCATTTTTCCCTGATCAAACCCTTGATTTGACTAATTTTGCGTAACTACTGAAGAGTTAGAAATTTCACAACTTCCCGCATTGTCTATGTCCAATGTCCGGGAAATGCTCAAGGCAGTTTTGCCATTGAAGCAACTGTCTCCAGAAGAAGCAATAAAATTGGTTGTTAAGCATCTTGTTAATCGTTCATATTCTACCCGTTGCAGACTAAAGGCTCAATGTAGAATGAGTCATCACAGCCGTGAACCATGATATTTAATTTAACATTGTCAAGTTACTCACTATGAGTTCATTCAAAAATAATGGTGCGTTTCTTGACCTCAACTATAAAGTTTGCTGAGGGTATTTCCTGATCAACTCCTAAAGAGACATCCCATGACGAGGGTGAAATAAGATTACACCCCTCTGGCAAGGAGGATTCCTCTATAGTCACTTTATACGAACCGGGGAACAGGTTGTTAAATGTGTATACCCCATCAGCGTCAGAGAAAGTTTTCGATCTTGTGTTCAAAGAAAGTACCGCATTTTCAATCCTTTCTTCACCTGGGTCTGGTGTCCCGTTTCCATTTTCATCTACCCATATTACACCCGATATTTTTAGCAACTTTGTAAGCAGAAATTCTACATGAGTTGTATGCCTGGCTTTAACATCTATCTTTTGAATCCTGGTTATAGGTGAAAGATATGCTGGAATACTGGATACATCCAGAGTAATATTATGTTGTCCAGGGTCAACTTTTTTAAAGCGAAATTCACCATTTTTATCGCTGGCAATCTCGTGACGATTATCTATAATTATAGTTACATTTGCCATTGCCGCGCCGGTGTGATCACTAACTTTGCCCGTGATATCCCCCCTAGCTGATGGACTGAACATAATTTGCTTCATCAGTATAAAATAAAACCCGTTCTTTCCAATCCTTTTGTCAGCAAACCTCTCCTGTAAGTACCATGTAGGACCATAAATAAGGCTGATATCAATTCCTTGCCGAATCTTGAAATTCAATCTTTCAGTATTCTTCCATTGTCCATTCTGTTTGCCTGTTTCGGTAGTAAAATTGAGACGATTGGCAACTTTCCAGGATGTTCCTATTGACCATGCAGTAAACCATGCCTGTTTATTAGCAAAAGTTGATTGACATGATAAAGATGATAAATATTTCATTTTTGGCTGATATTTACTGCGAATGATAAACTCGTTTTGATTATATGATATCTGTGTGTTTTGTCTGCTATACCCAATCTCATTAAACCACGATCTAATTGGTATAAAGAGCCAATATCTCTGACTGCTTATAAAGCGATCACCGTACCATGTATAAGTATACTCTCCATTTCCCCATAGATATTTAAAACTAACGTTGCCATTAATACTTAACGTCTGTGTTTGTCTCCAATTGCCAGACAATAACGTGGAATACCTGCTGGAAACAGAAAATTGTTTTATTATTTGAAAGCCAGTGAAAGCGGCATAGCTTTGATATGTCTGCAATCGAGTAGCTGATGTAGAGAGTGAAAACCTTCGATAATTCAGTGAGTTTTCGAGAAACCATGTGCCATTTTGTCCAATCTCTGCCTGTAGTGTGCTATTATGAGTCGGATTCCAGTTTAATGGCAGTGAAAATCCCTTTTCATAACTTCGGTTATACCTAAGACCTAGTTGTAAATCAGGATTTACGCTATATGCCATATAAGCCCCTTTTGAGGTACTATATATGTTGCTACTAAGCTGATCACCTAGAGCAAACTTCCAGGAGGACAGCTCAAGGCTTGCAGAGGCAGAGTCAATACGAACTCCTTCACCTCCCCGGCTAGCTTGAAAGTTAAGGTCAACCGGAACTCTGCGCCAGATTGTATGTAGATGCGATAAAAGATTAAATTCTCCGGGGCGATATGTTACTTGTGAAAACCCGGATATCTCAAGAGAGGTTTGCTTTTTTACACTAGGCAACATGAGAGAAGAAGGTACGAGTGGCTCCTGGATTTCAACTGTAGATTTTTGTGATTCTGTCTGTGGAAGTGGTATGGTAAATTCATCGAAAGCATATACATTGCAAACTATGAATGTACAAAAAAAAACACCAATACTGCTTTAGAACGCTCATTGAAGTCACTTATCTTTGTAGGAATCTTGCCCTTCCTCCACAGTAAATTGCTGTTTTGCGCCTTTGAGAACATCACCTTTATAATCAATTATGAGAGTGGCTTGATATTTTCCTTTTGGTATCACGATATTTGAATCTTTGAAGTTAATAGATACTTTTCTTGTATTAACAGGTGCAGAAGCTGGTAGGATCAATGTAGCTGGCATTTTCAGGGAATTTTTGTATTTGCCTTCTATCGCTTCTATCTTTAATTCCCCTTTTACTCGTATGTGCGCTTGTCCTAAATTTTTTAATGTTATCTCTGCATGCTGGCTATCTATAACAAATGCTTCTATCTTACAATCCTTTTTGCTTTTCGGGGTGGTTACATAAATCGTTGCGCCAACTTGCCCACTCATTATCGTTCCATTTCTAGGTTTATTATCGCTATTCGCAGGAGGTGGCATAGATTTGACAAATAGAGTGGTCCAATAATCGCCATTAGCTTCAGGGGGTACAGTGATAGTATATCTGATTTTTTGTGATTCTCCTGGCAATATCTCAAATTCACTGGGATTTACTGTTATCCATTTGGAACAGGAATGTTCCAGTATCATAGCTTCCGATGTCATATCTTCCAATGCCGTAGCTTTCGGAAACACTTGATTACCAGTGTCATTTAAATACCAATCAGCGATATAAGTTTTCAAAGATAGTGATTGTTTATTAGAAACTTCACTGTCCACTTTAATTATTCCAGTGTAAACATCACCTGCGTTTTTTTCTAGCTCCACAGTCATGGGTGAAACAGTAAACGATATATTTGAATATGCGCTATTTGAAACGACGATCATAGTAAAAATAAGTATTGCGAAGGCTCTCTTTGGGTGTATTCTTAACATTCCTATTTACCTCACAGTAGCACTGAATGATTCTTGCCCGACAATCAAACACAAATCCATAGCTCCGAAGGAGCGATATATTTGATTCGATTAAAAAGATTCAAAATTGATTTTCTATATGTCGCTCCGCTGGAGCTATGCTCCTTTTGGTTTTTATGTTTCTATAAATATATCACCCCTCTGGGGTTTAGGAAATGACATTTCACGCTGAAAACTCTTTATATATTCCTTAAGTTGATACACATGGAAGAACACATAGGTTATACAATTGCTGATGTCATTGTTTGTAGGGACAAACCTGTATGTCTGTCCCTACATAGAATTCATCAGGATTATGGCGCTGTTAATGTGAATGTCAATGTGGCAGAATAAGTACCAGTAACGTACGACCAAGCATTAGCAAGCCTGAAGGTCACTGTGCCAATTCTATTACCTGAACCTGTCCATGAACCTACTGTTTTCGGCGTAGTCTTGCTCAAAGTACCAGCAGGCACAAAACCTGATCCAGTGGCAGTCCAAGTAATGCTAGTGATAGCGATAGTATTACCGCCAGATGTAAGATCGCC
>Ga0265595_1003009_pt1 | contig 10747 bp, 13 predicted proteins | sample saktaG_15_FD_190148 | JGI IMG/M metagenome (GOLD analysis project Ga0265595, IMG submission 190148) | Saline water microbial communities from Sakinaw Lake, British Columbia, Canada - sak_2013_06_06_50m | ecosystem: Environmental > Aquatic > Non-marine Saline and Alkaline > Saline ... | reverse complement strand
TGGGGCGGGGACCACTTGCGGGACCTATAGTTGTTGCAGCCATGATGATGCCGCAAAAATATCTGCTTCACGGGAAGCATCTTCCTCCTCTCCGTGATTCCAAGAAGCTTTCAGAGCGGCAGCGGGAAACATGGTTTCAACACCTCAAGGAAAAAGGTGTCCGATATGCGGTCGCGCGCGTTACGCCTCACGTGATTGATCGCATTAATATCGCTCGAGCTGCGAATCTTGCTGCATCCCGAGCTCTTTCCCGCCTTGGTATCAATTACCATTTACCAATCTCCCGTCTCTGCGTTTTCCTCGACGGGGGACTTCATGTAAATGCGAGGCTTGCTGAATCTTGTAAATCAGCAAGGACAGTTGTGCATGGTGACAGGAAAATTCCGATTATTGCACTCGCCTCTATTGTGGCGAAAGTTACGCGCGACCGATACATGAAGAAAATGGAAAAACGGTATCCCGAATACAAATTTGGAAAACATAAAGGATATGGAACAAGAGATCACTACAAATCGCTTAAAAGACACGGACCAAGTGAGCTGCATCGCTTGACCTTTATCGGTCTTCCCGAAAATCGCAAGTCAAAAACGCGGCAGTTTTGAGAGAAAACAGCGACCCAGCTCCCTATTATTCGGGAAGAATTGCAATTGTTTTATTTTTTTGATACGATACCCGCGTCGTTATTAAACATTATTTTGAGCGTAGAGGGCGGGGTACTCGATATTATGGACTCGCTTACGCTCGGATAAAATCACATGGGTGGAGTTCCGAAAAAGCATCATTCAAAATCAAAAGTAGGGCGCAGGCGTTCGCAGCTTGCGCTTAAAAAGCGCGATCTTGTGAAATGCAAGCAATGCAACGGGCCAAGTTTTCCTCATCGCGCATGCATGCAGTGCGGTTTTTATCCGGCGCAAAAGCCCTCCCCAAAGGGAAAGGTTGTAGAGGATAAAAATCGTGTGGAGGCAAGGGAAGAAAGTAAAAACGAGGCGGGTGAGGAAAAAACTGCACCTACTCCTTTTCAAGAACCGGAAAAATCCGGAGAAGAGAAAGGAGAGTAACGTTGCTCTTTTGAAAAACATACAGCGCTGATACAATAAAAGGTAGTAAAGCATTATGGCAACTCGGCATCTGGTTCGCACGATAGCTCTGCAATCCCTGTATGAATGGGATTTTTACAAGCAGGAAAAAGACCTGGAAGAAATAATTGCGCGGAATCTCCAAGAATTCGGCCCGGGAATCGATGAGCCGGATTTTTTATGGCGTCTTATCCATGGTATCGTTGAACACATGCAAGAAATTGACGCGATTATCGAAAAAGCAGCACCGGAATGGCCGCTTGAGCAAATCGCCATTATTGACCGGAACGTGTTACGCATCGGTCTTTATGAGCTACTCTACGCCGACAGAAACGAGGTTCCGCCAAAAGTGGCGATTAATGAAGCCATTGAAGTTGCTAAGAATTATGGGGGAATGAATTCTCCGAAATTCGTGAACGGTGTTTTAGGAACCGTTTTCAGGGAAATAACGAACGAAGGAGAAGAAAAAGAACCGAAGTCAGCGGCAAAAGAAGAAAAGAAATAATGTCATTATCAAAGATAGAACAGCTTGAAAAAAGGCTGGGTTACACATTTAAAAACAAAAATTATTTAAAGGAGGCGCTTACCCATCGTTCGTATTTGAATGAAAACGCGAAGTGGCCGCTTCCGCACAATGAACGGCTGGAATATCTCGGAGACGCAGTACTTGAATTAATAACCACGGATTTCTTATTCCGGCGTTTCCCCGAGCACGATGAGGGCGCTCTTACAAGTTTTCGCGCGGCGCTCGTTAATTTTCAAATGTTGGGCCGGGTAGCCGGAGAAATTGAACTCGACCGATTCCTTCTCCTCTCAAAGGGTGAGGCAAAGGACGTGGGAAAAGCCAGAGAGGTAATTCTCGCCAATGCATTCGAAGCGCTCATCGGAGCCCTTTATTTGGACAGTGGTTATGAGATAACAAGGAGTAAAATCGAGCATTTAGTATTAACGCATATCGATGAAATTTTAGAGAAAAAGCTGTACCGGGACCCCAAGAGTTTACTGCAGGAAATAGTTCAGGAGAAAAGGAAAATAACACCAACATATCAGGTTATCGAAGAGCGGGGACCAGATCATCAAAAAGAATTCGTACTTGGCGTATTTTTCGGCGAAGAGGAGGCAGCGCAAGGCACAGGAATGTCCAAGCAAGAAGCGGAATCCAAAGCCGCCGAAGCTGCCTTGGGCAAGCTTAAGAAAGGAAAGCTGTCTTAAGAGATTATGCGCACCTTTTTGCGTCGTCTCGAATTACAGGGATTTAAATCATTTGCAGGAAAGACAGTTTTTGAATTTCCGGAGCGGATTACGGCTATCGTCGGTCCGAATGGATCCGGAAAGTCGAATATCATCGATGCACTCCGGTGGGCACTCGGTGAACGGGAGGCAAAACAACTCCGCGGAGACACGTTGGGAACGTTAATTTTTTCGGGAACGCCGAAGCGTGCTCCGGTCGGTTTTGCAAAGGTGACGCTTTGCTTCGATAACGCGGATCGTCTGCTTTCAATGGAAACGGAAGAGGTTGAGTTAGTAAGAAGAATTGAGCGTTCGGGAGCATCGCAATTCTTTCTCAATAACGCTGAAACGAGATTGAAAGATCTTATCTCGCTTTTAGCACGAGCAAGATTGGGAACCCGAGGCATGAGCATGATAGGTCAGGGACAAGGGGATCTCTTTGTAGGAAGCTCTCCTCAAGATCGGAGATCCATGATTGAAGAAGTTCTTGGTTTAAGAGAATTTCGTCTCAAGAAAAACGAGGCGGAACGGAGATTAGCGGCAAGTGAAAGTAATATGGAAAAAGTGAAAGCTCTCCTTGAAGAGCTCACGCCGCATCTCCGTTTTTTGCGCCGACAGAGAACACGATGGGAAAAACGAAGTGAAATAGAACAGGACTTAAAAGAACTGGAGAACGAATATTTTTCGTTTAGATTGCATGAGCTGGAACGGGAAGGAGCGGGAGAAAAAAAACCAACCGACTTGGAAAGTCGGAAGAAAAATAGGGAATCCGAGATTCGAAACTTAAATGAACGAATCGAGGACCTCAACAAAACCCAAGAGGAACACCCGGATGAGTTGCGAACAATCCGGGAAAAGTTGCGGAAGAAAATGGAGGAAAGGAATATCGCACAACGGGCTCTGGCAAAGATTGAGGCGAAAATCGAACTATTAGAACAACGGAAAGGGGAAAACGAAAATCGGTCGCAGTCGGAATACGTTGCAAAATTACAACAGTTAGCGAGGGAAATGGAAGAAGTCCGCGACGAAGAACTAAATCTTTTAAAAGAGAAAGTAGCGGGCTGGATTAAGACAATAAAATCATTTTTATCGGGAGGTGAAAAAGAGAAAGGAGACGAAAATCTGGAACAGGAGCGGAAAACAGTACTCGGCAGAGTAAAAACAATGGAGGAAGAATCACAAGGATTGCAGAAGAATGAGGAGATGCTCCTGGAACAGGAGCGGGGGAAAAATAAAGAATTCCGCGTGCGCATTGAAGAGTTGGAAAAGAAGAAAAACGAACTGAGAGAAATAGATCGCCAAATTCAGGAAATTCGTTTCGAGGCAGAAAAAAACGAAATACGGATGGTTGAACTGGAACGAGAATGGCAAAATACGGGACGGTCGGCGGAAGAATTCAAACTCCTCGCCAACCATAAGCAGAAACGCGCGGAACATCCGGAAGAAAGCGCGCGGAAAATGCTGCGTCTCCGGAATGAACTTTCCGCGCTCGGAGAAATAGACCGAAATCTCCTTGAAGAAGCGGAGGAAACCGAAAAGCGCCATGAATTCCTGTCAAGAGAATCGGAAGATCTTGCGAAAGCGTCACATGATTTGAAAAACCTGATTCAGGATCTCGACAGGCGGATCCATGCAGAGTTTAAAAATGCATTCCGCTCCATAAATCAGGAATTCAGTAAATATTTCCGGCTTATGTTCGGGGGAGGAAAGGCAAGTTTAAAATTACAGAAATCAATCCTACAAGTTTCAACTGAACAAGAAGAAGGGAAAGAGACGATACTTCCGGAGAATGACAACGGGGAAGGGGACGAACTCGCCGCGGGAGTTGAAGTAGAACTCAACCTCCCACGCAAAAAGATAACCTCGCTGGATATGCTTTCGGGAGGAGAAAAAAGTCTTGTCTCGCTTGCCGCGCTTTTCGCGCTCATATCGGTCAGCCCGCCGCCGTTTCTCGTCTTGGATGAAATAGATGCGCCGCTTGATGAGGATAACGCTCATCGGTTTACGGGACTGATTAAAGAATTTGCCAAGACAACGCAATTTATCGTCGTCACCCATAATCGAATTACCATGGAAGCAGCTGATGTTCTTTACGGTATAACTATGGGAGACGATGGCGCATCAAAAGTACTTTCCCTAAAACTGGAGGAAGCTGAAACAGCCGTGAATTAACCAAGAGGAGAAATTGACAGGAAGAGCAGTTTAAAGTTATGCTGAACAACATATGTTAGCGATTAAATTAAGAAGGATGGGAAAGAAAAACCAGGCAACGTTCCGCCTCGTTGTTGCAGAGAAACGATCAAAGCTTCAAGGAAAATTTGTGGACGATCTTGGCTGGGCGGATCCGCATCAGGATACATTTAAAGTAAACAAAGAGCGGGCAGAACATTGGATTCAATCGGGAGCTCAACCGACTGCAAGCGCCCATAACGTCCTCGTAAGAGCGGGCGTTATCAACACTCCGAAAATCCCTGTTCACGCGAAGCCGAAGAAGAAAGAAGAAGGTGAGGAATCGCCAAAGCCGGAAGTAGCACAAAAGAAAGAAGGAACCGCGCCACCCATATCAGAACCAGAAACCGGGCCAGGTAAGGAAGCAGAAAAAGAAGGAGGCGAAAATAAGAAAGGGGAAGGTGAGAAGGGGAATCAAGACGCAACAAAAAAGGAATAACGAAAAGCAAAGGTCGATGCTCAAGTATCTGAAGAAATCATGACAGGCGAGAACTCGGATAAAGAATTTCTTGAATTTCTTGTAAAATCCATTGTTGATCATCCCGATGACGTATCAGTTGACCGAAAGGTTGATGAAATGGGAGTACTGCTCTCTCTCCGGGTTAATCAGCAAGACATGGGTCAGGTGGTGGGACGACAAGGTTCAACCGCAAAGGCCATCAGAACGCTCCTGCGTATTGTCGGAATAAAAAATAATGCGCGCGTAAATCTTAAAATCGAAGAACCCGAAGGTTCAACGCGGGGCGGCGAGAAGAACGAGGCAGAAGAATAACCCTCCTCCGTTTTTAGACGGAAAAATGCGCTTCACGTCTTCCGTGTGGCGCATTCTTTTAAAAATGCTTACGATTCATATAATCGCCATCTTTCCGGAAACGATTGAACCATATCTCAATGCGTCGATATTGAAACGCGCGCAGAACAAAAAATTGGTTTCATTCAACCTTCTTAACTTAAGGGGCTTTGCAAACGATAAACATAAAACCGTTGATGATAAAGCGTACGGCGGAGGGCCGGGAATGGTGCTCAAGGTGGAACCGATATACAGAGCGATCCGCCAAATAAAAAAAACAATACGAGGAAAATCGCGAACAATCTTGTTTTCAACACGCGGCAAAGTATTAAACCAAAAAAAAGCAGTTTCACTAAGCAAGGAAAAGCATCTTATTTTTATCTGCGGTAGGTACGAAGGAGTTGATGAGCGGGTGGCACGGCATATCGCTGACGAAGAAATCTCGATCGGCAATTTCGTGCTTTCCGGAGGAGAACTACCTGCCCTCATCGTGGCGGACGCTGTCGCCAGGCATATTCCGGGAGTACTGGGAAAGGCAGAATCACTTGAGGAAAAAAAAGGGTCTTATCCCGTCTACACCCGTCCGCCGATTTTCAACCCATCGGGGAAAGGACCATCCTGGAAGGTGCCGAAAGAACTCATTTCAGGCAATCACGCAAGTATTGCCGAGTGGAGAAAACGCCAGGGTAAAAGGGAAAAGGAGAAGTAATAAGTATTGACCGCTAAAACGGCTTCAGGTACTATAAGGAACGTTCTTGCTATGACAACGACAACGAAAATAGATCAGGCAATGGCCCTTGAAATGGCGGAGGCAGGGGTTCTTTTTGGCCATGTGAAATCACAGACACATCCGAAAATGAAACCGTTCATCGCAGCAATGCGGAACGAAGTTGAATTATTTGATCCCCAAGCAACTTTGGAAAGCATCCAGGGAGCGGAAACATTCTTGGAGCAAAGCATAGCGGACAGGAAAACAATCCTCTTTGTAGGTACATTAGTACCGGCGAAAGAGGCGATTGAAACGACGGCTAAATCTCTCGGCATGCCTTACGTAACATCGCGATGGATTGGCGGTACCCTGACCAACTTCTCTGAAATCTCGGATCGCGTACGTCGTTTTCAAGACCTGAAAGAAAAGCAGGAAAAGGGAGAATTAAAGAAATACACGAAAAAAGAACAACTTGATTTCAGGAAAGAAATAGACAAGCTCGAAAAGATTTTTGGAGGACTGACTCCGTTATATAAGCTCCCTAATGCTGTTTTTATCGTTGACGTAACAGAGCACGATATAGCGGTAAGGGAAGCGCGGCAACTTAAAATTCCCATCATTGCCCTGACGGATACTGATGCTAATCCGGAAGAAATAACACACCCCGTGTTCGCGAATGACCACAGCCTACAAAGCATAGGATGGATATTTAAAAAACTCTTCTCGAATATCGAAAAACCGGGAGCGGAAACAAAGGAAAAAAACGAATAATCTGCTATGAATGCGGACATCGTGAAAAAACTGAGAGAAAAAACGGGAGCGGGAATCATGGAATGTAAGAAAGCTCTTGAGGACGCGAAAGGGAATCTCGAAGGGGCAGAAGATCTTATAAGGGAACGCGGATTAAAAAAAGCCGGGAAGAAGGCGGATCGGGGAACCGGAGCCGGTTTTGTTAAGGCATATGTTCATCACGACAGAGTCGGAGTGCTTTTGGACATCCGGGCAGAAACCGATTTTGTGGTTAAGTCAGAACCCTTTCAGGAACTTGCTCAAGAAATAGCCATGCAGGTTGCCGCGATGAATCCCGAGGACATAGCCGGGCTTCTGAAACAGCCCTACGTAAGGGACGCGGATAAAACCGTCGAGGATCTCATTAAGGGCACGATTGCGAAGGTTGGGGAAAACATCTCGGTGGAACGGTTCTGTCGGTACGAGGTTTAAAACTCTTTTCTATGTTTGAATTTATTCTCCAAATGCTGATGATGATAAGCCTTGGGGTAGTCCTTTACATTGTCGCACGGGCGCTTCCCCGAATCGAAGAGGTGGAGAAGGAATCTTCCGAGGCTTCACCAACTCCGCGCATTGTTGTATATTTGGAACAGGCGGACGAGAAGCTACTGGTAATTCTGGAGAAGGCATTACGAAGAATTCGCGTGGTACTGTTAAAATTGGATAATACGGTTTCCCAAAAGCTACGGCGCTTTAAGCAAGAGGGAAACCCTGAAGGAATCCTCGGAAAGGAAAATCACAAAGAGGAGGATTAAGTTGATACGCACGGGTGGCAGAGCGGTCAATTGCCCCAGACTGTAAATCTGGTGCCCTTGTGGCTACGCAGGTTCGAATCCTGCCCCGTGCACATAATTAGCTCGCCAAAGGCGAGCGATAGATAGCAAGCAGGGAAAGCTCCGCAACTGCTTGCGGAGCGATAGGATTCGAACGCCGGAGCATGTGCGACGCAGCAGCGTTGCACGCGAGGCGGTGCCCAGACCGAGCCGAGTGACGGCGAGGCGAGAGTCGAGGGAGAACCCTGCCCCGTGCACCACATATGAAAAGAAAAGTTTCCTCGATAAGAAAACTGGAGGAGAGCATAAGAGATGATTTCAGGAAATCCTGCAAGAAGCAGGAAGTTGAAATAAGCGACATTACAATCAGCTATCCCCCCAAGATAGAAATGGGGGATTTTGCAATCCCTGTATTTTCCATCGCAAAAGAAAATAAAAGAGAACCAGACGTTCTCGCAAAAAAAATATCAGAAACGCTGCCGGAAAACGACTACATACAATGGGCGAGGGCCGACAGGGGTTTTGTAAACATAAAAATAAAAAACGGAATTCTTTTCTCCGTCATATGCAATGAAGTAGAAAAAAGAGGGGAGCGCTTCGGATGGACTGAGAAAAGCTCGGGCAAGAACGTTATGGTGGAATACCTCTCTCCGAATACGAATAAACCGCTCCATCTGGGACACATAAGGAACGGTGTTTTGGGGATGACAACCTCCCGCATTCTTGAGGCAAACGGACACAAAGTCATCAAAGCAAACCTGATAAACGACAGGGGTATTCATATTTGCAAAAGCATGCTCGCGTATCAAAAATGGGGGAAGGGAGAAACGCCCCAATCTTCCGGCGTGAAGGGCGACCATTTCGTTGGCAATATGTACGTACTTTTTAATCAGAAGGTTAAAGAAAACCCCTCACTGGAAAAAGAAGTCCGCGAAATGCTGCAAAGATGGGAAGCGGGGGATCCTGAAATAAAGACATTATGGAAAACGATGAACAACTGGGTCTACGAAGGATTTAAGGAAACGTACGACACGTATCAGTTCCTTTTTGATGAATACTACTACGAAAGCGAAACATATGAGCAGGGTAAGAACATCGTCCAGAAAGGGGTAGAGAGCGGGATCTTTGAAAAAACATCAGAAAGAGGAGTGACGGTCCCGTTGCCGGAAAGAGATTTTGGAAAAAACGAAGACGGAAGTCAAAAACAAGTGACGCTTATTAGACCGGATGGGACAAGCGTATATATCACACAAGATCTCGGCACAGCGGCGCTAAAAACGAAAAAACACAAGCTTAATCGATTGATCTATATAGTCGGGGACGAACAAAACTATCATTTCAAAACCCTCTTCGCTCTTTTTGAAATGCTTCGTTTCCCATGGGCAAAAAATGCCTTCCACCTTTCCTATGGAATGGTAGAACTCCCGGAAGGAAAAATGAAATCAAGAGAAGGGACAGTCGTAGATGCCGATGACATTGCTGCGGAGATGACTGAACTTGCAGAAGAAGAAATTACCAAAAGAGAACGCGAAGGTGGTTCGCGGGGAAATCCTGAAGATAAGCGAAAAAGAGCGCAAAAGATCGGCCTCGGAGCAATCAAGTTTTTCCTCCTTGCCAACGATCCGAAACATCGGATTCGGTTCAATCCCAAGGAAACACTTTCTTTCGAGGGGAAGACGGGGCCATATTGCCAGTATGCTTACGCCCGCTGTCAAAGTATTCTCCAAAAAATAGAAGGTGAACAAAAAGCAAAAGTTGATTTAAGTGAATTAGGTAATCCCGAAGAGTTATCGCTCGTAAGAAATATTCTAAAATTTGTTCAGTCCATTCAGCAGGCCGAGCGCACGCTTAATCCCTCCACGGTTTGTGAAGCAATACATGGTACGGCACAAGCGTTCAATCAATTCTACCACGCGCACCAGGTGTTGAAAGCTGAAACTGAAGCGGAACGTTCTGCGCGACTGCAACTTGTTCGGGCAACAAGCATCGTACTTAAAACCGGGTTGGCCTTACTCGGAATCGAAGTCGTCGAGAAGATGTAGTTATGCACAAGAGAGCGCTCCTAGATATTGATATGTAGGGAAAAGAATCTAATATAAAAGAGAAGAGAAGAAATGAAAAAACTTGCGCCGGAGATCTACCGCCAAAGATTGATCATCGAAGGTTTCTATACAATTGAATTAACGCCCTCAAAGTTAGAAGAGTGCTTGAAAGAATTGTCTGCGGAGCTGGGCATGACCATAATATTCGGTCCGATTGTTAAGGACTTGGCAGGAGCCGTAAACCCCGTCCATAAGGGCTTTGAGTGCGTTCTTATCTGGGCGGAATCTGGAGCCGCTTTTTATACCTGGAACAAGAATAAATTTTTCACCATCGACATCTATACATGCAAGAGGTTCGATCCGAAGTTAGCCGTCAAGTTCATGAAAAATTTCCTTGGAGCAACAGAGATTGTTTCAAGAGACGTCTCTTGATTTGACTTCAATCTCAAAAACCGATTTACTTCTAGATAGTTCATTGTCTCGCTGCCTTTTCTAAGGAGAAGAGAAATGTCAGCTGGAGTCATCATAGTGGAAACCCCCGACAAACGTTTTGTTGCCGTAACGTCGGAAACAACTATGCCGGAACCGGCTCCGCGCGAGAGAAAAATATTCGGTATGCAGGCAAAGGGTTCCGGAAAAGAGGCGCTCGAAGCCGCAAGAAAAGAGGCTCGCGATTGGGTAAGGAGAAGGGAAATCAAAGTGAGTGGTCTCGAGGACTAAGATAAAGCCACCGAAAATCATGGTGGCTTTATTGCGAAGCATAAAAACCTGCCGTATTATGAAAGCGTCTGGAAGCCAGCGTAGCTCAGTGGTAGAGCAACTGTTTTGCTCCGATATTTTCAAAACCGCAGGTTTTGTTAGAATATCGTGAGTCCTTGATGTTTTAATAAAATTTTGCCGCCCTAGCTCAATGGCAGAGCAACAGTTTTGTAAACTGTAGGTTCCGAGTTCGAATCTCGGGGGCGGCTCAGGCAAAATTCTAAAAACATCGGGATAAACAGTAGGTCGTCGGTTCAATCCCGACCGCTGGCTCAAAAATTCAGTAGATCCAAAAATTAAGTCCACTCTCCCGCCATTCAGATCATTTTTATGCTTCATAGTAATTCCAT
>Ga0265595_1003008_pt1 | contig 10750 bp, 6 predicted proteins | sample saktaG_15_FD_190148 | JGI IMG/M metagenome (GOLD analysis project Ga0265595, IMG submission 190148) | Saline water microbial communities from Sakinaw Lake, British Columbia, Canada - sak_2013_06_06_50m | ecosystem: Environmental > Aquatic > Non-marine Saline and Alkaline > Saline ... | reverse complement strand
CAATACTCCGGTAAATTTTTAAGCAGCTAACCTCCCGATGCTCAAACACTCGTCATATAACAGACGGATTTTTTCGCAACTCAGGTCGAGAGCTAACTTTGAAAAAATAAAATCAGTGATATATTGGTTGAAATACATTGTTTTAACATCAAGCATAGAAAAGCTTTCCCGTTGTTCTTTCGGAATGGGAAGATAATGGAGAGCCTTTGCTAATGAAACAGTTGTCAATGATGCATTCACATGGAAGTTTATCTTATTTACACTCCTTGCCTGGCAGTTTTCCAGACCAGCAAAGTTTTTTGCATCGCGAAACAAAAACTCAATTTGAAACCGCTGTTTGTAATAGAGCAAGATTTTTTCAGGGCTCAAACTCAGATCAGTTGAAAACAGGATGGCATGACCTTTTGCATAATTATCCTGGCCATAGTGTTCAATATAAACAATCCGAACCTGTCGTTTTAAACTAATGCTGTAAACAATGCCTGAAAACACACATGTATTCTCATCTATGTCAAAGCAATACCTGATTCTGCGGCGATCAATGAAATTTGTGTTCACTTTTCCGTCATATAGTTTGGGTCGCCCTCTGCCGATACGCTTGGGGCCATGGTATGTATATCGAAGGTTAGCATCCGGTCTGAACTTACAGATGACATGTAGATGGGAGTTTTTGGTTATACCGTTAATAAACTTTGCTTTTGCAAAGTACCCGTCAACGGCAAGATATTCAATGTTGAGTTTTTTTGCTTGCTTTACACGGTTTAAAATGACACCAAGGTGATGATCGATCGAGTTCTCTTCCCGGTTTATGTCCCTTGGGATCAAAGGTGTCTGGACAGCTTCCAGCGAGAAGGCAGTGGCATTAGGAATATCGACAATAGCAAGAGACCCGATCTCAATACCCCGCTTCACTGCTTGTGCTGTGCCACTCCAAAAGTTGCCGACATGAGGCGTTTTCTTCCCACTCTTCGAAAGGTAAGACGGGTCGTAAGCCAGAATGAGTTCCTTCGAACAGTTCTCCTGGATCAGTTCTGTATTGAATCCGACCCAGTCGAATGGTTTCTCCATTTGGTTCCGGTAGGTCTTTTCTTCGTAGCTGCCGTACCTGGCCATGTTAATAAAGTTGTATTTGCCGCGGAGTCCCATGTAAAGGATCAAAATGTGTTGAATAAATTTTTGTGTAGGTTTGGTAGTTTTGCCAATCTTTGCTATTATTGCAGTGATAAGGCTTTCAGCTTTATTGAGAAGCATCTTGTTTTGTGGTTTTGGTTAACAACAAAGCAGGTGCTTTTCTCTTTTGGCTTTAGCCTGTCAAGCAGGTTTTTACAAACATGTTATTGTTAAATTCATTGTTAAAAATTACCGGAGTATTGATATAGGTTCCTGTCAAATTATTGTTGTATATTGAATTCCATTCGAATTTAGTAGGAAAGCAATTTTCGGTAGTAATAACCTGGTTGTAAACATTATTCTTTATTCTCTGAGTTTCCTCCTCAGTAGAAAATTCCTTTTTCCCGGTGATAGTGGACTGTGAATTATTAAGAAGAGCTATCCCATATCCATTGTTATGAAGATTATTATTTTGAATATCACTAATACTGTTGTAAACAAAGATACCTTCAGTTACCAAACTCGTTCTGGATGGAGGGTTATATATTTCGCAATCAGTCACAAGTCTGTCATTAAATTGGATATTGCCGGCATTAAAAATCCCAATTCCATGGGCATGATAATCATATGCTATTGTGCAATTACTGATTACATATGAATTGTAATCATCCACAAGGATCGAAGAGCCACTAGAGTATCCAGTATTGATGAAATCGCAATGATCTACATTTATTGAACTTGTGGCACCGTATGGGTATGAAGCGATTATGCAAGCATATGTAAAGGAACATTCATTTACTGATAAATTTCCATGAGTAAAGTTAATACCGGAATTTGTAAATTCAGAAGCACTGACTTCAAGACCAAGGCAGTTTGCGTTCACTTCACAATTAGTGAATGCACAAGTAACGATTTCAAATTCTTCAATTGTGTTTGATATATTTAATGCAACCCAGCGAACATCCTCCGTTGCAGAAAAAATATCATGTGACCCCAAATTACAGGATCCTTCAATTTCTATTTGATTTTCATCATCAAACCCCCAAAATAAAACTTCGTCTCCGACTATAATTGATCCATCATGCTCAACCAGAATTTGTGGAGTATTTATTCCAGTAAAATTTTTATTTAAATAAATTTCAGAATTTTCATTTATTGTTAATGTGACGTCTTCCTTTACCGTCAATAAATCACCGATCAGAAAATTTCCATCTATTGTTTGTGAATGATCAACTACTCCAACAATCCCATATAGACTCAATAGATCTTCAACAAAGCCATGATTTTGATAATTTTGACCTTCGTCTTGGATCTGGCCACATAGATATGCTGCATATCTAAATGCTTCTCCCGTTTGATAAAATCCATCACCATTGCCATTATGTTCAACCTCATCAGGATCAATATCTTCTTTGGTTTCCCACCCATGCCAAATCTCTTCTAAATCCTGTTGTCCAATAGCCCCATCTTCAATATTAATTGACCAAGGTTGGAACGGGTCCTTATATGGATGATATCCTTTAAGCGCTGTTGCATAGGCATATGTTAAAAAATTATAACCTAAACTAGGTTCTACCAACATCCATTCATTTTTATTTGTACATGTTTGAACTGTTCGATGATTACCTTCAAGTTCAGGAACAAAACCTCCGGAGAAACAAGCATCAATAACAAATATCATTTCTGAACAGTTAAAACCCTGAACCATACTTTCTAATTCATTATCCTTCATTACTTTTTCATCATTTTGTAAAATCAAATAGGAATCACCGCTAACAGAATCCTCATAACCACCATGGGTTGAGCAGTAAAAAAAGAATATGTCTTTTTCAGTCAATGTTGACTGGAGTTCACTTAGCGTATTTTCAATATTGTCATAGGTACAATAGCCGTCGAAATCATCTTCATTATCGTCTTGATTCAGATTATGATCCCAATTTTCAGCTTCTTCCGGGACAAATACAAAAATATTTTCATCTGTAAATCCGTTAAGTTTCAGTGCACTGTACATATGGCTCAGATCGTTCCATCTTAGATCCATATAGTCTCCAGAAAAAAGAAGAGCGTACTTATTGGGATCAAATGAATTTGTATAGACAACTGGTTCGGAAGGTGGAATCATATGTATTTCTAAGTCATTATCGTATGATTCTGATATTGAATCCATTGATTCTTTATATCCGAAGGGAAAGAAAATGTGAAGAACCCTTTGGTAAGAACCGGTAACGGTATCAATAAAAATATAACTGCAAGGATGTCCCCAATTATACAGGGGCATTTCATCTATGAAAAATAACCTTGAAAAGGCATACGGATTGTGAATAGTATCACCATTTCTGGTTACGCAGAATTGTGCGGTGGAAACCGAAGGATACATATAAATATTAAAATTCAATGTATCATTGGCAATGATCTGGTTTTTGATCATGGAAATTGCAACCTGTCTGGTTATTGGTTGACAAAAAGCTGTCGCTGCACATAACAATACAGCACTTCCTGCTAAAAATTGTTTTTTGAGTAACATGGCTTTTGAATTTGGTTAGTACTTAATTATTTTTTGTGTATGAGTATTATGCTGACTATCTGATACAATCAATAAATAAATCCCTTTGGGAATTTCTTGAACTGAAAAACCTTTCCCATCCCATTTAATTTCAATCGGCTCATTAATTTTAATCTTCGAGGTATTAAATACCTTTACAGGTCTTCCACATAAATCTGTAATAAAAATCTTTATATCAGAATTGATTTTTGATTTTATCGTTATCAGGCTATATGTGGAAATTGGATTTGGGCTTACACTTATTTTTAATGTGCTTGATTGATTAGGCCTTTCGCCTATTCCTAATGGATTTTCATAGCTGAAATTTCCAAAACCATCATTCCACAAAATTTTAAAAGCATTCCGGGGAGAATAACCATACATGATAATATCATTGAGATTATCCCCGTTCAGATCAGCCGTTTCTGTGCTGAATATTTCCATTTGGCCAACATAGTACTGCTGGGGTTCATTGAAATTCCAATTCTGATCATTAATACGAATGTAAATCGAATCGGTACAGCCAGACCACCAGCAAATCGAATAGCATAGGTCATCATAACCGTCATTGTTAAAATCCGCAATATTACTCGATGACAGTGCATTAATTAAGGGGAGCGTGTTTCTAATCATAAATACATTATTCCCGAGATTTTCATATAATATTAATTCATCAGTATTGTGACTGAATATCAAAATATCATCAGGAGGAGTTAAATTTAATTTACATATCCGCGGAGATGCTTTAGTTGTGCAAAGAAGGGATGTATCAAAGGTTAAATTTCCATTATTCATCAAAGTATGGATACCATTTGGCAGATAGGAAAGACATGCATCAGGCAGATTGTCATTATTCAACGTTCCGATTCTCGGAAATAAATTTCCCCCAATTCCACCATCAAAGATGATATAGTCTGTAAATAATAAATTGCCTTCATTTTTTAATATTCCCCATTTATAATAGTAAGTGTTATAAGTATAAACCAAATCATTCATCCCGTCCCCATTCATATCTTCAATATATTCAATTATCCTAGAGCCTTCAGATGGAGCAATTGCAATTTCTTCACCGAATGTACCATCACCATTGTTTTTAATAAAAAGAATATTGCCACCACCTTTAGTAATAATATCGGGATTTTCATCATCATCCACATTTCCGCAAAGAACGAAAATCGAATTTTGGAGGTACAGCGAAGTTTTATTCAGATAACCTATTCCATCATTATAAAAGATAAATAATGAATCAGGTAATCCATTCGATGATGAACAGATAATGAGGTCTTTATCTCCATCAAGGTCTATGTCGGAATTACAAACATCTTTAATTAAGTAAGATTCGGTTATATAATATTCCTGGGTATATGACTTAAAAGGCAATATGAATGAAAAACTGACTAAGAGTTGAATGAATAAAACATTCCAATATTTCAAAGTTTTCATTTGAATTAATTTTTGATTTGAAAAGATATAGTATGAATTTGTCGGGGGGTATATTCTTGATGCCTTTAAAGTTAATATAAAATCAGGCCCTTTTTACACTGAATTGAAATATATAATGAGTCTAAATATAAGGTGTTTTCATCTGTTGTCCGGAAACATCCATTGCATCCCCGCCTGAACGACCAACATCATTGCCATCGGGCAGATAAGCAATCAGCTGTTCAGGTATGTCAACCGCGTGCCATAAAGCTATCGTAAAATATTTACTTTTGTCGTTATTTTCAAATTTCAAACGATCATGCTCCGAATTTCCAAATTTCCAAATTATCTCATTATTTTAATTGCAGCATCATTTATAGTCACATTAACCTCATGCCAGATGGCTGATAAAAAATCTCATCAAAACAGCAGCAAAGATATTCCAGACCGGAAATGGTGGAAGGAAGCCGTCGTTTACCAGATCTATCCCCGCAGTTTTAAGGATAGCGACGGGGATGGCGTCGGCGATCTGAAAGGCATCATTTCCAAGCTCGATTATGTAAAAAGTTTAGGGATCGATGTGGTATGGCTGAACCCGGTCTATGCTTCGCCGAATGATGATAACGGCTATGATATCAGCGATTACCGGGATATCATGAAGGAATTCGGGACGATGGAGGATTTCGACAACCTGCTGAAAGGCATGCACGAACGCAGCCTTAAGCTCGTGATGGATCTGGTGGTTAACCATTGCAGTTCGGAACAGGAGTGGTTTAAACAGGCCAGGAGTTCCCGCGACAATCCTTACCGCAATTATTTCCACTGGTGGCCGGCGGAAAAAGGGAAACCGGCAAAGCGATACAGCTTTTTTGATGTAAATAACGATGCCTGGAAATATGACAGCCTGACCAACGCGTATTACCTGCATTACTTTTCTGTAAAACAGCCTGATCTGAACTGGGAAAACCCGGAAGTCAGGGAGGAGATCTTTAGCATGATGCGCTTCTGGTTCGATAAGGGTGTCGATGGTTTCCGTATGGATGTCATCCCCTTCATATCAAAAGATACGACGTTTCCTGAATTGCCGGCAAAATACAAGGGCGATATGATCAAATATTACGCGAACGGGCCACACCTGCATGAGTATCTGCAAGCCATGAACCGGGAAGTACTGAGCAAATACGATATCATGACGGTAGCGGAAGGCGCCGGCGTTTCATACAACGAAGCCCTCGATTTCGTTGACCCTGAGCGCCACGAGCTTAATATGGCCTACCATTTCGATGGGGTCAGCCTGGGCTATCTTCCCGATGAATTCAAGGTACCAGACCCAAATGGTTACAGCCTTGTTGAGTTTAAAGAGATCTACTCGCACTGGGACAGCGTTTTTGCTGAAAAAGGCTGGGGCACCATTTATCTCGGTAATCACGATCAGCCCCGTATGGTTACCAGGTGGGGAAACGACAGTCCTGAATTCAGGGAACTTTCATCTAAAATGCTTGCAACTTTTTTGCTGACAATGAGGGGGACGCCGTATTATTATTCTGGGGATGAATTGGGCATGGCAAACATAAAGTTTGATAATATTGAAGATTACCGGGATATTGAGTCCATTAATATGTACCAGCAAGTCGTGAATAATAACGGGGATGTGAAAAAATTCACCGAAGCCCAGAAAATATCGGCAAGGGATAATGGACGGACGCCTTTTCAATGGGATAATTCACCCAATGCAGGTTTTACGACCGGAAACCCATGGTTAAAAGTTAATCCAAATTATCAAAGCATAAATGTCGCCATTCAACAAGATGATCCCAATTCGGTGCTTAACTATTTCAGGAAGCTGGTTCAGTTGAGAAAAAAGGAACTGACCCTGGTCTATGGGCAATATGAATTATTAGACAAAGAGAATCCTGATGTCTATGCTTATACTCGGGATTTGAACGGAAAAAAAATATTGGTCCTGCTGAATTTTAAAGATAAAATATCAATTGCCAATACCGGGATTGAATTGATAAAAACAAAAATCCTGATGAATAACTACCCCATCCCTCCTGCTGAAAATCATTTGCGCCCATATGAAGCTTTGATATATGAACTATAGGTCAGATGAAAAATTGGTATAATATTTCAATCATTTTAAAAACTTACTTAACCGTTATTGCAATCTTTTTTTGCTTCCGGTTAATTCTTTTTTTATCGCAATTGGAGAGGATTGATTCTATCCGAGGCGATTTTTTTAAAATCATTATGACCTTCATTATCGGGATCAGGTTTGATGTGGTGATTTCAGGGTATATACTGTTGCTGCCTTTCATCATCATTTCCGTCCTGTTCATACTCAATAAACATTACGCTTGGATTTATCGTGTATTATTTTACTGGGTTTTCATTTTGTTTACCATGGCATTTGCCGTCTGTGCGGCCGATATCCCATATTTCAACCAGTTTTTTTCGCGTTTTTCAATAGGGGCATTTCAATGGATTGATAGCCCGGCTTTTATGTTTAAAATGATTTTCCAGGAGCCCAGGTATTTTATCATTATCTTGCCGCTGATTGTTTTCTTATTTCTCTTCTTTAAATTGTTAAGAAGGATCTTTAAGTTTTCACCGGATCAATCCGGAAGTATTCATTTCTCTTTGAAAATTGTCGTGAGTATATTATTCCTGGGATTGATTTTTATTGGGATACGCGGTAGGATCCAGGAAAAATCGCCTATAAAAGTCGGTACAGCATACTTTTGTGATAACGCTTTTTTAAATCAGCTTGGATTGAACCCGGTGTTTACTTTAATGCGAAGTTATTTTGACAGCCTGGATGAAAAAAATAAATCTATTACATTGATAGATGATAATCTGGCTATCCAAAATGTTCGGAAATACCTGGGTATCGATCAGCCTATCGGTGATTACCCGGTTGCCAGGCGGATTTTGCCCGATTCTTCAGGTGAAAACAACTATAACGTGGTCATTGTGATCATGGAAAGCATGAGTACCGCCAAGATGGAAAGGCACGGAAATACCAAACACCTTACACCTTTTTTAGACAGCCTTTCGCACAAAAACTATTATTTTGAGAATATATATACGGCTGGAATCCACACTTTTAATGGTGTATTCAGTACGCTTTTTTCATTTCCGGCAATTTATCGCCAGAACCCTATGAAAGAAAGTACCATGTTTAAGTATAACGGGATTGGCAATACATTAAAGAAGAATGGTTATTCCACGACTTATTTCACTACCCACGATGGTCAGTTTGATAATATCGAAGGATTTTTAAGGGCAAATGATTTTGAGAATATCATCACACTGTCGGATTATCCCTCAAAAGAAGCCAAAACCACTTTGGGTGTCCCCGACGATTTTATGTTCGAATTTTCTATACCGGTCATAGATAATCTTTATAAAGAAAAGAAGCCATTTTTTGTGGCATTTATGACCGCCAGTGACCATGGCCCTTATTATCTCCCGGATTATTTTAAACCTAAAAACAAGAATATCAAAGATCAGATGGTTGAATATGCCGATTGGTCATTGAGAAAATTCATTTCTTTGGCTTCAGCAAAGGAATGGTTTAGCAATACAATTTTTGTTTTTGTCGCAGATCATGGTGCGCCGATCAATGCAGTTTATGACATCCCGATGGATTATCATCATACGCCGCTCATTTTTTATGCACCGGGAATTTTAAAAGAAGCACGGACCTTTGATTGCATAGGTGGTCAGATCGATATTTTCCCGACAATCATGGGAATTCTTAACCAATCTTATATTAATAATACTTTAGGAATAGATTTGCTTTCCGATACCCGGCCGTATATTTTTATCAACCATGAAGATAAATTAGGGGTAATTGACCAGGAGTATCTCCTGATTATGAAAAATGATAACGGGAAAGCTCTTTATAAATATCGGAATAAGGATAAAAAAGATTATCAGAATGAGCAGCAGCAGTTATTACATGAGATGGAAGAATATACGATATCAAACCTGCAGGTATTTCAGTTCCTGATGCAAAGTGAGAAGAGGTATATTGAATAAAAGTGTGATGAATCATCTGAAAACCTTCTGGAAACTTATCCTGATTGTAGGCTTGATGATCCTTGCCTATTTCAGCTTTATGTTTATCGGTGGTGGATTTGGCAAGAAACCTGTTAATATTAAGGCAATTAATGATGGCAATTCCCAATTTCTGTTTGCACACAGGGGATTATCGGAATACTACCCTGAAAATACCAAAGAGGCAATAGAAGCTGCCAAATTGAGAGGGTTTACTGGTTTGGAAATTGATATCAGGAAATCATCAGATAATGAATTCATTCTTTTTCATGATGAAGATTGCAGCCGGTTGCTCGGGATTAACAGCAAGATCTGTGATTTGAGCACTTCGCAGATCAAGGGGCGCCACATTCTGTTTAACGGCATTGAATCCGGCAGTTATGTCCTGACATTGAAAGAATTGCTGAATAATTACAAAGATGATTTCATCATTTATTTTGACATGAAATTGAAAGATATCGATGATATTGATGAATTAGTCAGCATTATTCAATCTTATGATATCTCCGGATCATCCATAATTGCCAGTACAAGTGGTTTTGTAGTTTTTTATATCGAATATAATTACCCGGGAATAAATACAGCTTTGGAGGGGTTTAACTCCGGAAAAGAATGGATATATTGCCTGTTCCCGAAAAATTTCAAACCTGATTTTCTATCGAGTTTTGCAGGAAAAGTTGATGAAAAGCATATCTCCTGGCTCAGGAAAAAGGATTTAATTTCAAGCAGAATAGTCTATGATGTGGATTCAGCAAACTACCAACAGGTCATTAAGATGGGCTTAAAAAACCTGATTATCGATTATGACTCAACCATACAAATTCCAAGTTTCTAGTTTCAAATTTCCAAAGTCCCCGCTTCCCTGCCTCCCCGCTGATAAAATTCCCTACCTTTGCAATCATTCTATGAAATAGCCATGGACCTGGAAAAACCTAACCGCACCGAACTGTCGGAACTCGGAGAGTTCGGCCTGATCGACCTCCTGACCAGGAATATCAGCCTGGAGAATAAAAGCAGCCTGTACGGTGTGGGCGATGATGCAGCTGTCATAGATAACAAGGGCAGGCTTACCCTTGTTTCCACCGATTTGCTGGTGGAAGGTGTGCATTTCGACCTGTCATACACGCCGCTGAGGCACCTGGGATATAAAGCCGCTGTGGCGAATATCTCCGATATTGTTGCCATGAACGGCATTGCCAGGCAGCTGCTTGTGGGTCTTTCAGTCTCCAACCGATTCCCGGTGGAAGCACTGGAAGAACTCTACGCCGGCATCCGCCAGGCCTGTAAAGTTTACCATGTCGACCTCGTCGGAGGCGATACCACATCCAGCGTCAGGGGATTGTTCCTGTCTGTTACCATCGTAGGGGAGGTTGATCCGGATGAAGTTGTCTACCGCCATACGGCGCATGAAAATGACCTGGTTTGCGTCAGCGGCGATCTGGGCGGTGCTTACATGGGCCTCCTTTTGCTGGAAAGGGAAAAGGCGGCATTTCAGGGTGACCCGAATCTGCAGCCGGACCTGGAAGGTTTTGATTATATCCTGGAACGCCAGCTAAAACCCGAGCCCAGGACCGACATTATCCGCCTGCTGAAAGAAGCATGCATCAAACCGAC
>Ga0265595_1003003_pt1 | contig 10759 bp, 10 predicted proteins | sample saktaG_15_FD_190148 | JGI IMG/M metagenome (GOLD analysis project Ga0265595, IMG submission 190148) | Saline water microbial communities from Sakinaw Lake, British Columbia, Canada - sak_2013_06_06_50m | ecosystem: Environmental > Aquatic > Non-marine Saline and Alkaline > Saline ... | reverse complement strand
ATCTCGTCGTTGGGCACCCCGCTGCCCAGAAACCACACGCTCCAGCCTATCGCCTCGAACAGGTCGGCTGTGATCTGGGCGCCAAGCTCCTCGCCCTCCCCGTCGCCACAGACAACGACCATCCGCAGGCCGCTCTTGGGCGCCCGGGCGAGCATGCCCTGGAGTTGGTCGGCTATCATCCGGTTGATCCGCGTGGCCATGTGCTCCATGATGAGGTTGATGTGGTTGCGGCGAAACAGGCTGTCCACCTGCTCCATCGCCGGCCAGATTATCATCTTCAGCAGCTTACACGAGGGAATCCCCCTATCCTGCGCCGCGAGAATCAACTCCCTTGCCTGACAACGCTTACCGACGAAGAGGTGCTCAAGGTACTGCTTGAAGAGTTCGGGCATCGACATGGCTATTCGTCCTGTTTCGCGCCACCAGGCAGGCTTCCTTGTGTACCTGGCGACTTCCTTTTTTCCCGGCCAGGAATCCTTCCCAGCCTTGACCTTGCCTTTTTGTGTTAAACTAGGCTATCTGCGGTACACAGGTAAAATCGGAAAACGGGGATTGAAAACTTGAGGGGAATTGTTAAAATAGATAATCTGCGTTATTGGGGCAATACAGCCGGAAAGAGAACGGCGGAACTCGGAACATGGAGCCCGGAACACCGGGTGCCGTTCTTCTTCGTTCCTGATTCCGCTGTTTCTCTTTTCCCCGGGTTCCCGGTTCCACTGTTCGCTTCTACAGGTTCCGCCGTTCTTCTCCTTGCCCACAAGGGCCGATTGTCATACTTTATGGCCATGGCAAGAATAGGATTCGGTTACGACTCGCACCGTTTCGCTCCCGGCCGGGCACTGGTGCTCGGAGGGCTGGCCATCGAGCATGAGCAAGGCCTGGCCGGGCATAGCGACGCCGATGCCGTACTGCACGCGATCACCGACGCGATCCTCGGCGCGATCGCGGCCGGGGACATCGGCGAGCTTTTCCCGGACAGCGACCCCCGATGGGCCGGGGCCGACAGCTCGGTCTTCGTGCTCCATGCGGTGCGCCTGGCGGAGCGGCAAGGCTTGGGCGTCGGCAACTGCGACGTGACGATCCTGGCCGAGGCGCCCATGCTCGGGCCTCTCAAGAAGCCAATGGCGGCGCGAATCGCCGAACTGCTTGCCTGCCCGCAAGAGTGCGTCTCCGTCAAGGCCAAGACTAACGAGCAGATGGGTTTCGTGGGCCGCACCGAGGGCATCGCAGCCTTCGCGGTCGTCCTCTTGGAAGAAAAGCAATGCTGAAGCTTTACAACACCGCCACGCGGCATGTCGACGAGTTCGACGGCACGACCATCGAGCCGGGCAAGGTCCGCATGTACACCTGCGGGCCAACGGTCTACAACTTCGCGCATATCGGCAACCTGCGGACCTACGTGTTCGAGGATGTGCTCAAGCGCGTGCTGCGGCTGAGCGGCTACAAAGTGACGCACGTGATGAACGTCACCGACGTGGGCCATCTCGTCAGCGACGCCGACGAGGGCGAAGACAAGATGGTGAAGGGCGCCGCCCGCGAGGGCAAGACCGTCTGGCAGATCGCCCAGTTCTACTGGGACGCATTCCGGAGCGACATTGCCCGCCTGAACATCATCGAGCCTAACACCTGGTGCCGCGCCACCGACCACATCGACGATCAGATCAATATGGTCCGCGTCCTGGCAGAGAAGGGCTTCACCTACGAGATTCCCGGCGACGGCATTTACTTCGACACGTCGAAGCTGCCCAGCTACGGCAAGCTGGCCAGGCTGGACATTGCTGGCCTCCAGGCCGGGGTACGCATCGAGATGCACGCCGAGAAGCGCCAGCCCACCGACTTCGCCCTGTGGAAGTTTTCCCCGGCCGACAAGCAGCGCCTCATGGAATGGCCCAGCCCGTGGGGCAAGGGTTTTCCCGGCTGGCACATCGAGTGCTCCGCCATGGCGATCAGCCAGCTCGGCGAGCGGCTGGACATCCATTGCGGCGGCATCGACCACATTGCGGTGCATCACACCAACGAGATCGCCCAGGCCGAGTGCTACCTCGGCCACGACTGGTGCCGCTGGTGGATGCACGGTGAGTTCCTCGTGCTGCCAAAGCCCAAAGCGGAGGCCGACGGCGGCGCAGGCCAGGCGGACGAGGGCGAGGCGGATGCGGGCGGCGACGCCTTCCAGAAGATGGCCAAGAGCGGCGAGTTCCTCAAGCTGGACCTGCTTGCCGAGCGCGGCTATGACGTGCTGGCATACCGGTACATGTGCCTTACGGCACACTACCGCCAGCAGCTCGTCTTCACCTGGGAAGCCCTCGACGGCGCCCAAAACGCCCTGAACAACCTCAAGAAACACGTGCTGGACATCAAGGCCGACGCCGATGGGCAGGCCGGCACACCCATTGAGGCCCATGTCAAAACATTCCGCGAGGCTGCGGAGAACGACCTGAACATGCCCCAGGCTCTGGCCGCGATGTGGGGCGCGCTGAAGGACCCCGACGCTCTAGCCGGGAACATCTACGCGACCCTCCTGGAGATGGACAAGGTCCTCGGTTTGGGCATCGCCGAGATGAAGGAGCAGGCCCTGGAAATATCCGAGCAGGACATCGAGCAACTAATCGCCGACCGCCAAGCCGCCCGCAAGAACCGCGACTTCGCCCAGGCCGACAAGATCCGCGACGACCTGCTCGCCAAAGGAATCGTCCTGGAAGACGGCCCAGCCGGAACGATGTGGCGAAGGGCGTGATTGAAAATGGGTACATTCGCAATTGCGCGGGGTTGTACAATACGGCTGACTCCGCCCGATGGCGGAGTCGTACTTGGTCATCCGGGAAATCCCGGCTAACAGAAGGGAACCATCATGAAAAAGCAGCTTATCAAGGCCGCAATTCTCACGGCCGCCGCTCTGGCAGTATTCTCACATCAGGCCGTTGCCCAGGAGGCTGGGGCCGGCAAGTCGCCCAAGCAAGCGGGCAACGGTGTTGTAAAGGTCTTCATTCTCGCCGGCCAGTCGAACATGGAAGGCCATGGCGGCATTCGGACCATCGACGACTTGGGCAATGATCCTAAGCACGGGCAACTGCTCAAGAAACTGAAGAATGCGGACGGTTCATGGGCAGTGCGCGATGACGTCTTCGTATACTACAAGCGTTCAGGCGACGTGGTAAAGGCTCCGCTGACCGTGGGACAGGGGTGCTCTTCCGGCGAAATAGGTCCGGAGTTGATGTTCGGCATGATCATGGGAGACTATTACAAGGAGCCGGTGCTGCTGATCAAGACCGCCTGGGGCGGAAAGGATTTGTACTGCGACTTCCGTCCGCCGAGTGCCGGCCAGCCCGCCTACGCGATTCAGCCGCGCGACGGCAAGCCCCGCGAGATGGGCGTCAACTATCACCAGATGGTCACCGAGGTCAAAGAATGCCTGGCGAATATGGAAAGCGATTTCCCCCAGCTAAAGGGAATGAAGCCCCAGATCGCCGGCTTTGTCTGGTTCCAGGGCTTCAATGAGCAGTTCAGCGGCAAAGACAATCAAAAGCAGGTCTACGCGGAGTATGCGTCGAACTACGCACACATGATCGCGGACCTCGAGAAGGAGTTCAAGCTGGTCAAGCTGCCCTCCGTTGTCGGCGAACTGGGCACTGACGGCGCCCGTGGGCCCGCGGCGCTGAAAGCCGCCCAGGCAACCGTCGTGGATCAGCCGTCCCTCAAGGGCAAGGTCGCGTTTGTCAAGACGGCCCAGTTCTGGGATCCGGCCCTGGACCAGATGGAGAGCAAACTTTACGGCCAGGAGCAGCGAGTGCGCAAGCAGGTCACTGCCGCGGTCATGGAGCAACTCAAGGGCAAGCCGGAGTCCGCGGACAAGAAGGCGGTGGAACAACTCGTAAACAGGCAGATGGGCGATGCCCTGTCGAAGGACGCGGAGTATCAAAAGGTCCGGGTCGAGCACGATAAGATCGTCAGCCACTGGGAGTGCCATTATTGGGGAAGCGCCAAAATATACTGCATGGTCGGCAATGCCCTCGCCGAGGCGATGAAACAGCTTGTGAAGCGTAAGTGATGGCCGACGGCCCGGTTTCAGAAGCCTCGCATTGAGGTGGGGCTTGGGAAACATGCCACCAGGCTGACAACGGCCGAAAGATAACTGGATCATGACGAAAGGCATTTGGATTGCGACGATCATGATTGGGGTCGCTTGGTGCGCGCTGGCCGCGGGATGCTCCGAGCAGGACATCGAGCAACTAATCGCCGATCGCCAAGCCGCCCGCAAGGCCCGCGACTTCGCCCGCAGCGACCAAATCAGCAACGACCTGCTCGCCAAGGGAATCGTCCTGGAGGACGGCCCAAAAGGCACGACCTGGCGCAGGGCGTAATGGGAAATGAGGGGCGCAGAGGGCTTGGCCCGGCCGGCTGCGCGTGCAGCCTGGCTGGACACATAAATGGGGAGCAATTGATGGACAACGACAAGATGACTGACGCGCCTGTGCCCGGCCCGGACGGACGGACCGAACTGCTGCTCTACCAAAGCCAGGACGGCAAGACGCGGATCGATGTCCGGCTGACCGGCGAGACTCTCTGGCTGACCCAGAACCAGATGGCGGAGTTGTTCCAGGTGGACAAGTCAGGCATAAGCCGCCATTTGGACAACATTTATGAAACAGGGGAGCTGGCCCATGAGGCAACTGTTGCAAAATTTGCAACAGTTCAGCATGAAGGCAACCGTCAAGTCAGCCGCGATTTGGAGTACTACAACCTCGATGCAATCATCTCGGTTGGCTATCGGGTGAACAGCCTGCGGGGCACGCAGTTCCGCATCTGGGCGACACAGCGATTGCGGGAGTATCTCGTCAAGGGATTTGTCTTGGACGACGACCGCCTCAAGGCCGCCAGCGCCCTTGGCAGTAGCTACTTCGACGAGTTGCTCGAGCGGATTCGCGATATCCGCGCCTCGGAGAAGGTCTTCTGGCGTAAGGTCCTGGACATTTACGCCACCAGCATCGACTACAACCCGCGGGTGGAGGTCTCGCGGGAGTTCTTCAAGGTCATTCAGAACAAGATGCACTGGGCTTCTCACGGCCACACTGCCGCGGAGATCATCAGCCAGCGTGCCGACGCCGACAAGCCGAACATGGGGCTGACGGCCTGGTCGGGCGACCGTCCGCGCCGCGGCGATGTGAGCGTCGCCAAGAATTACCTCCAGGCCGATGAAATCGCCATACTCAACCGGATGGTGACAGCCTACCTGGAATTGGCGGAGTTGCAGGCGCTCAATCGCAAGCCGATGCACATGCGGGATTGGATTGAGCGGCTGGACGATTTCCTGAAGATGACCGGCCGGGAAATCCTGTCTCATGCCGGCACAGTCAGCCATGAAGATGCCCTGGTTAAGGCCCAGGCCCAATACGAGAAGTACCACCAGATGCACCTGAACGATCCCTCGCCGGTGGAGAAGCACTTCGTCGAAGCCCTAGCAGAGGTTCAGCAATTGGAGCAGCAGGCAAACCACTTGTCCAAGCCGCCGGCGTCAGGCAAGAAACGAAATAAAAGGCCGTTGTAGACGGCTAACAACGTGAGGTCCACGTTGGGGACGGACAGCCTGGTTGCCAAGTCGTGATGGAAACATTGCATGAGGGATGAATGGCTATCGGGACAAATAGACATCCCGAGGATTTCCCAAGATCGCGGGGATGCAGACGCTGCTGGCTGATACTGCTCATACCGGTGGCGTACCTGTGCGTGGATTTGACCGCAGGCCCGATGAGTTGGGTCACGGGGATCGATTGGGGGCTCAACTGGTCGGGATTCGTTCTGCTGCGACTCATGCCCGTAATTCCACCTGTCGCCGTTGCATTGGCAGTAGCTTGCCACCGGCGGATTTCCTGGCTAGTACTGGCCTCGTTTATCACTTCGATGTTAATCGTCTGGTTTGTTGACCTGCACGGACTCTTGTCTTTTTGGTTCTGGGGCCTGTCACGCGGCCTCGTCGAGTAGTTTATCGCTGCCAAGAAGAAGATGCCCTTACGGGCACACTACGAACGCCAGAGGCACCTGCGAATCTCGCGGAGCGTTCGTAGTTCCGCCGTCCCCTTGGGGGCAGGAAGGCGGTATGTTTCTTTGCCGTGCCCATGGCCTCATTATGGCCCCGGTTTTTCCTTTCCCTATTACCCACTACCTATTACCTATTACCTTCATGGCGACGTCAAAGGCATATCGGATACTGGGCATCGACCCCGGTTTAAACATCACCGGATACGCGGTTGTGGACGTGGCGGGGGGTGCCCAGCCCGTCATCATCGAGGCTGGAACGCTGCGGACCAGCACGAAGGCGGAGTTGGCTGAGCGGATCGGGCAGATTCACGCCGACCTCTCAGCCGTGCTCGCGGAGTTGCGGCCCGACATGATGGCCATCGAGCAGCTTTACGCCCACTACAAGCACCCTCGGACGAGCATCCTGATGGCCCATGCGCGGGGGGTGATCATTCTCGCGGCCCAGCAGGCGCACGTGGCGGTCCGCAGCCTGGCGTCAACAGAGGTCAAGAAGAACCTAACCGGCAACGGTCACGCCTCGAAGCTCCAGATGCAGCGGGCGATCCAGTCCTCTTGCGGCCTGGCTGAACTACCCGAGCCGCCCGACGTGGCGGACGCCCTGGCCATCGCCCTGTGCGCCAGCCGCAAGCTGGATAGGTGAAAAAGAAACAGCGTTTCCTCGCATAGGTCGCGGAGAACGCGGAGAGGAAAAGATAATGCCCGTTGCTTCTTGACCTCTGTGTCGGTTCGCCTCCGGTTCCAGGTATTGCTATCCCTGGGCTTGGGGTGTCGTCATCCAACTGCCCACCTTTTCCACTGGTTCCCATAGGCGCCGACAAGGAAAATCCGCAATCCGTTTTTCCCCTTGCCCTGAGGGCCTTACGGCTTATATTGAACGGCTCTGCAAAGAGCGGGCAGTGCGTTTTCCCTGCCCGTTGGCGCGCCAGGAAGGGCCCGTTGTGGTCGTCGGATGTCGTTGGCTGTCGTAAGTTGTCGTCAGAAAACCTTGGAGAACCATATGCCGGCTTCGAAACCTCAGGATATTCGCAACGTCGTTATGTTGGGCCACGGTGGCGTGGGCAAGACCACTCTCTGCGAGGCGATGCTTTTTGCCGCCAAGGTCACCACCCGCCTGGGCTCAGTGGACGACGGCACCAGCACGCTGGATTTCACCGACATCGAGAAGGACCGCAAGCAATCGGTCGAGCCGGCAATCGCTAACTTCGAGCACAATGGCAAGAGTGTCAACATTATCGACGCCCCCGGTTACCCGGACTACATTGGCGGGGCAATGGGAACCATGGACGGGGCGGACACCGGCGTGGTGGTAATCAGTGCCACGGCCGGGATAGAGGTCAACACCCGCAGGCTGATCAAGACTGCCCAGCAGATCTCCATGCCGGTAGCGATCGTGATCAACAAGATCGACGGCGAGAACGTCGACCTGGATCGGCTGCTCAAGGACATCACCGAATCCTTCGGCGCATCGTGCAAGCCGATGAACCTGCCCGACAGATCGATCAAGTCGGTGATCGACTGCTTCAAGAGCGATTCCGGCGACACCGCCGTCGGCGACGTGGGCGAGGCGCACACGCAACTCGTCGAGAACATCATCGAGGCCGACGAGGAACTCCTGGAAGCCTACCTCGGCGAGCAGGAGATACCCCAGGCGAAGCTCTCGGCCGTGTTCGCCAAGGCCATGGTCGAGGGCACAGTGATACCGGTGCTTTTCACGGCCGGCAAGGCCGGCGTGGGCGTCGCCGAGCTTATGGACGCTATCGCCAACTACTTCCCGTCGCCGGTGGACGTCAAGGCCCCCCAAGTGACGACGGCCGAGAAGGACGGCGAGACGATCATCCTTTCCGCCGACGCGGAAAAGCCCCTCGTCGCCCAGGCGTTCAAGCTGGCCACGGACCCGTTCGTCGGCAAGCTGGCGTGGATTCGCATCCTCCAGGGCTCATGCACGCCCGACACGGTTTACCACCTGCGTGACGACCGCAAGACGGCGAAGGTCGGCCACTTGTTCAAGATCCAGGGCAAGGAGACGCACGAGGTGAAGAAGGCCGTCGCCGGCGACATCATCGCCCTGGCGAAGGTCGAGGAAATCAAGCGGGGCGACGTGCTTCACGTCGAGCCGGCGCCGATGTTCCGCGCGGTCACCGAGTGCCCCCACCCGATGTACTCGTTGGCCGTGACGCCCAAGAGCCGCGGCGACGAGCAGAAAATCTCCGGCGCGCTGAGCAAGCTGGCCGAGGAAGATCCGACCTTCGTGTTCACCCGCGACGCGCAGACGGCCGAGACCGTCATCAGCGGTATCGGCGACCTGCACCTGCGGATAATGCTGACCAAGATGCGCGAGCGGTTCGACCTCGACGTGGACACCAAGCCGCCGAAAATCCCCTACAAGGAGACCATCGCCGCCAAGGCCGAAGGGCACCACCGCCACAAGAAGCAGACCGGCGGGGCCGGGCAGTTCGGCGAGGTGTACCTGCGGGTCGAGCCGCTGGAGCGGGGAAGCGGCTTCGAGTTCGTCAACGCCCTGTTCGGCGAGTCGATCCCGAGGCAATACCTGCCGGCCATTGAGAAAGGCGTCGTCGAGGTCCTTGCCAACGGCGCCGTGGCGGGCTATCCCATGCAGGACATCCGCGTGAGCGTTTACGACGGCAAGCACCACCCGGTGGACTCCAAGGAAATCGCCTTCAAGACCGCCGGCAAGTTCGCCTTCATCGATGCGATTCATAAGGCCAAGCCCGTGCTGCTGGAGCCTATCGTGGACATGGAAATAACGGTTCCGTCGGCCTTTATGGGCGATATCGCCAGCGACCTTTCCGGCCGGCGCGGACGGATAATGGGCCAGGACATGCTGCCGGGCAACATGTGCGTCATCAAGGCCCAGGCCCCGCTGTCCGAGGTGATGCAGTACAACAGCCAGCTCCGTTCGGTCACCGGCGGGCAGGGCAGCTACTCGATGGAGTTGAGCCACTACGAGCCGGTACCCGGTAACGTCCAGGCCCAGATCGTCGCAGCCGCCCAGGCAGCCAAGGAAGAAGACAAGGAAAAGTAGTAGATTTGTAATCTGTAATTTGTGATTTGTGATTGAAAGGCGATTGAAAAAGACTTGCCCCCGCGGCGCTGGAGCCGTACAATGCGCGGCTTCGCCGAATGTGGCGAGTTAAATGAATGCAGGACAGGAGTTGCGGAAATGCCTCGAGTGTGCCCATTTACAGGTAAGAAAACCAGCAGCGGCCGAAGCTATACCCATCGCGGCAAGGCCAAGTATCTCGGCGGCGTCGGCATCAAGACCACCGGCAAGACCAAGCGGAAGTTCAAGGCGAACATTCAGCGTGTCCGCGCGGTTGTCGATGGCACGGTCTGCCGGATCAATGTTTCGACCAAGGCCATTCGCATGGGCCTGATAACCAAGCCGCCGAAGCGCAACTACACGCCCGACGCGGCCAAGTAGTCCCCCGGTTGAATCTGCAACCCGCAAGCCCGTCAGGTGTTTCCCCTATGGCTATGGGCTATGGAAGAATCTCCACCACGGTTCCCAGTGGAATCCGGGGATAGAGTTCGCGGATCGCATTGTCGTCCATCGCAACGCACCCCAGCGTGCCCGGGCGGTCGCCCTTGGCCCCGTGGATCATGATCTCCCCGCCCAGCCGAGTGTTCCATGGCGGCTGATGGCAGCGGGTTATGGCCGTGATTATCGCGTCGTGCTGCTTGAGGTCGATAAGCCCGGCCTTGAACCCGCGATCTGCATCCTCGGCGTTGGGGTAGTCCAGCCCAAGCGACAGCACGTACTTCGACTCCGGATTGCGGACCACCACGTGGAAAACCCCCTCCGGCGTCCGCTTGTCGCCTTCCTTCTCCTTGTCGCCGGCAGCGGCCCCGGAAATCATGCGGTAGCTCTTGACCGCCTCGTCGCCGTCGAAGACCGTCATGACGCCCGTGGACTTGCATATCTTGATGGCCGGGTGCGAAAGCTCGCCGAGAGGCCTGTCCGACCAGTAGACGTCGAATGGCTGGTTGGGCTCGCGGCCCTGAGCCAAGACCCTGTGAGGAATAAGGGAACTATGCACCAGGCAGCCCCCCACCGCCATCAGCACCGCCGCAGAGCCAATTATCAGCCATCGCCAACGAAGCATCCCTGCCGGACTCCCGCCGCGGCCGCCGGCCGCGAATGTTCAATGTTCCAATGCTCAATGTCCAGTCCAACTGCCGCGACCGGGCTGATGGGATTCATATCCCGTTTTCCCGCGTAGCATCCCTTTTACACCATCCCGCCCCCCAAACCAAGGCCAAAGTATGGTAGCTTGCAGTAGAGCATTGAACATTTGAACATTGAACATTCGCGGGCGAAGCACGCCCTGTTGACACGCCGGCCGTTCTGGCCGATCATAAGCCGGTTGGAGATACCTGCGACCATGAAACGCACGCTTATCAAGAACGCATTGAACGACCTCGCCCCCGGCAACCAGGTAACGCTGGCTGGGTGGGTTCGGACTGTCCGCACCAGCGGCGGTGGTTTCAGCTTCCTGGCCATCAACGACGGCTCGTGCCTTGCCGCGATCCAGGTGGTCGCCGACGGCAGCCTGGCCAATTACGACAGCGAAGTCCTGCATCTGACGGCCGGGTGCTCGGTGGCGGTGACGGGAGAGCTCGTCGAGAGCCCCGCCAAGGGCCAGCGGGTGGAGGTTCGGGCGGCGGAGGTCCGCGTCCTGGGCCTGGCCGACGCCGACAAGTACCC
>Ga0265595_1003002_pt1 | contig 10763 bp, 13 predicted proteins | sample saktaG_15_FD_190148 | JGI IMG/M metagenome (GOLD analysis project Ga0265595, IMG submission 190148) | Saline water microbial communities from Sakinaw Lake, British Columbia, Canada - sak_2013_06_06_50m | ecosystem: Environmental > Aquatic > Non-marine Saline and Alkaline > Saline ... | reverse complement strand
CCGAGATCACGTTCGCCGGATCGGACGCCGCCGACGTAGGGCTGCTCCTGGAGGCGAAGGTGCTCGACATGGCGCAGGCGGACCTCGGGACGATCATCCGCCCGACCGAGGCGAACCCGCTCCAGTTCGAGTTGCCCGGCACGATGCTCAAGGCCAGTCTCGACGGGCTACGCCAGAACCCCAAGCAGCCGGTCGATGCGAAGACAAGCGGCCTCTTCTCGCGGCTCGGGCCCGAGTGGGGCGATGATGATACGGACGAGGTCCCGGCCAGCTACATCGTGCAGTTGCACTGCCAGATGATGTGTCTGGGCGAGGACGTGCAGCGCGGCTACGTCGCCGCGCTCCTGGGCGGGCGCGGGTTCAAGCTCTATCCCATCGACCGCAACGAGAAGGTCTGCAAGGCGATCATCGCGGGCGCCGCGAAGTTCTGGCAGCACGTCGTGGACCGGACGCCGCCGCCGGACAGCGTGCCGTCGGCAGAAGTGCTCAAGGCCGTGAGGCGCGTTCCGAGCAAGATCATCGACCTGACCGAGGAACAGGTCCCGCTCGTCGCCGCCTGGCTCGATGCGCAGAAGGCCGCGGGCGAAGCGGAGAAGCGCAAGAAGGACGCACAGGCGATGGTGATCGCGGCGCTCGGCGACGCGGAGGCGGCTCACTGCGGGGCACTCGGTGCGGTGACGTTTTTCGAGGAGAGCCGGGACGGATACGAGGTCAAGCCGTACAAGTTCCGGCAACTGCGGCTCCGAAAGAAAGGTCTTTAGCATGCATCCGAAACTGTTCCCGACAATGCTGATCGTCCTCGACGTATGTGCGGCGTGCGCCTACATGCCGACGGGCGACTGGCGGCGGGTGGTTTACTGGTTTGCCGCCGCGACGCTCACAACGATGGTGACCTGGTAGAGGAGCTCTGAGATGTGCGGTGAATGTGGGTTCGAGGAACTGATCGAGCAGATTGACGAGATGCTGGACGGCGAGGACTTCGAGTGGGCCGAGGACACCCTGACCGGCATCCGGGAATGGTGCGCGGAGCACGAGCACTGCACCGAGAACCAGAAGGACGCGGTTGACAATATCGAGTCAAAACGCCGCTGAAGCGGCAGGGTCAGACGCCGCCGAGCGCGGCGAGAAAAGGAGGAAGGCGATGAGTGAGAAGCGGTGTAGCAGGTGTGGCGAGACCAAGCCGTTCTCTGAATTCAATACGGATCGCCAGACGAAAACCGGCCGCTGTTCTCAGTGTCGGAAGTGCAGCAACGTCGCTGCACGAGCCTGGAGTCGAGCGAATGTTGAGAGACATATCGAGCGGGCGAGGAAGTGGAACTGTGAACACTCCGCTCAGAGCACGAAGAACAGCCAGCAATGGCATGCCAAGCATCCTCTGGCGAATCGAGCGAAGCGAGCGGTGTGGTATGCCATTCAGACGGGCAGGCTGGTGCGGCCAATCCACTGTGAACGGTGCCGGATCGAATGCAGGCCACACGCGCATCACGTTGATTATTCACGTCCGCTGGTCGTGGCATGGCTGTGTCGCCGATGCCACAAGGCGATTCACTCGCGGGTTCGGGAATGCAGCGCAGGATAACTGCGGCAGTCGCCGCAAAAGGAGGAAGGACAGTGGCAACGGGAAATGAACAAGGGAATGCGGGAACGGCGCTCACTGAGCGATCCGTTGAAAAGGCGCCTGTCAGCATTCGCTCGACGGGTGAGTTCGAACTTCACACGCTCGAAGAGGCATATCGTTGGGGCCAGTGTGTGGCCCGGAGCGGATTCTTCCCGGCGTTGAACACGCCAGAACGGGCGGTTGTCGCGCGGCAGATGGCGTTTGACAACGGAGTCCCGTTCTCGTTGATCGCATCGAACATCGCCTTCATAAACAACCGCGCGTGCCTTTACGGCGACGCCCTGATCGGCGTGGCGCACGCGAGCGGGAACATGACCGATTTCGAGGAGACGATGGAGGGCGTGGGCGAGACTCTAACGGCAGTGTGCCGTGTCCGGCGGCGTGGTGTGGCGACTGAGATCGTGCGGACGTTCAGTGTCGCCGACGCCAAGAAAGCGAACCTGATCAACAAGGACCCGTACAAGACCTATCTGCGCCGGATGCTTCAGATGCGGGCGCGGTCGTGGGCACTGCGCGACGCGGGGCTCGTGCAAGGTATCATCGCGCGAGAGGAAGCCGACGATATTCCGGCTGGCCCGATTCCGGCCTTCCCAACGGCGCGGGATGGTAAGACGGCGACGCAGGCGCTGGCTGAACGGCTCGCGCCGGAGCCTGCGCCCGATTCCGTATTCGCGGACCGCGAGACGGTTTCGGGCGGGCCGATCGACGACGACGCGCAAGAACCGAATGCGCCGGCACCGACCGCAAAACCGAAGCTGATGATCTGTCCGAACTGCGACGGGCCGCTGACGACCGGCGGGCTCTCTGAGGAATACGTCGGCTGCATGCGCTGCCCGAAGTGCGAGATCATCATCAACGCCGATGGTGAACTGGTTGCGGGAAGCCAGGCGGAGCCGGAGGGCGCCGAGTCGTCAGAGGCCGCGCCGCCTGCCCAGGTGCTCCCCGCCTGTCCAAACTGCGGGAATGCACTCACGCAGAAGGGCTGCTCGCCGGACTACGCGCGGTGCCCGAAGTGCCTGCGGTTCGTCGACCTGACGGAAGGAGGTGCCGAGTGAACAAGCCAATATTTCAACTGGTCAAATCATCGTGTGAGATAGTTTCAGCAAAGCGAGCACTGAAACTGTTGGAGTTCAACACCTTCTATGGCCAACGCCGTATTGAGATGCCCAGAGCCATCCGGTACGGAGAATTGATGGGCTGCGGCAGGTTTGGCATCGCAGAAATTGCATTCGCGGTATTTCAGAACGGAGACAGACGTCTCGTCAACGGACAGCACACGCTGACCGGCTCAAGCATTTCTGGTAACTCATTCAATGCCGTTGTATCCGAGTATGCCGTCGCATCAGAAGATGACTTCGTCGCCCTTTACTGTCTCTTCGATGCAAATCGAACACGCTCAATTCGTGACATGGCAAGCGTTGAAGCAGAGCGCCCCGAAAACAATGGAATCCAGAAGAAAGTGATCGCGTGGTGCATGTCGGCGTGTTGGTTGTTGAGGGACGATCCAACTGTTCCGCACTTGATGAACCGCAAAATTGTGGACAAGCAGGTGGCTGTCGAACTCTCCAGAGCGTCGAATGCGGAACTTAGGTTCGTATCCTCAGTGGTGGAGTGCCATGATGTTGTCACGGTGCCGGTGATTACCGCGATGGTCGCGACGTTTCGAGCGTGCGGAGAAAGAACCGGGCGTGCGTTTTGGAGCAACGTGATCATGGGTGACGAACTCGTCAAGGGGTCACCGCAATTCAACCTGCGCCGCGATCTGCTGCGCAATAAGGGAAAGCGATTCTGCGGAGGCGGCGCCGCCTATCTGTCCATCTATAACATCTGTATCGCGTGGTTCAATTCGTGGCTGCGCAAAACCCCACGGTCGTCGGTGAAGGCCAGCACCATGACAGAACCGTTGCGGATCGCAGCAAAGGAGGAAGGCAAATGAAGATCATCCGTCTCGAAGCTGAAAACATCAAACGGTTGCGTGCCGTGAGCATCAGGCCGGATGGTGCGATGGTCGTGATCGGCGGCAGAAACGGCGCCGGGAAAACGAGCGTGCTCGATTCTATCGAGATGGCCCTGGCCGGCGGCAAGAGCATCCCGCCCAGGCCCGTCCGAGACGGATCAAGCAAGGCCCGCGTGGTCGTCGAGACCGAGGAGTTGATCGTCACGCGGACGTTCACGGCGAAGGGCACGCAGCTCGTGGTCTCTGGCAAGGATGGCGTGGCGGTCGGCTCTCCGCAGACGATGCTCGACAAACTCGTTGGCAACCTGTCATTCGACCCGTTGGAGTTCGCGCGGATGGAGCCGCGGAAGCAGGCGGAGACGCTGCGTGGGGTCGTGGGCCTGGACCTCTCGAAGCTCGACCAGGAGCGGGCGCGGGCGTTCGACGAACGAACGCTGGTGAACCGCGACGTGAAGGCGCTCGACGCGCAGGCTGCCGCGATCCCGGTGGAACCGGCCCCGACTGTCGAGGTGTCCATCGTTGAGCTTTCGGAGAAGGTACGTGCGGCGATGCAGGCGAACGCGGCGAACGAGGACAAGCGGCGGGCGTTCCGTCAAAACCAGCAGGACGCGCAGCAGACGGCCGCGCTCGTTGTCGATCTGCGGACGAAGCTCAAAGCCGCCGAGCAGAAGGCCGAGATGCTGGCCGGCGCGGTCGCCGAACAGGAGAAGGCCGTCGGGATGCTCAAGGACACGGACATCACCGGCATCCAACTCGACATGCGCGGCGCCGAGGCAACAAACGAGCGGGTCCGCCGCGGGAAGCATCGGGCCGAGTTGGTATCGAAGGCCGACCAGGCGCGGGCGAAGGCCGAGCAGTTCTCGGAGCGGATCGTCCAGATCGACGCCGAGAAGGCCTGCCTCCTGGCCGAGGCGAAGTTCCCCGTGCCCGGGCTTGCGTTCAGCGATGAGGGCGTGACGCTGAACGGACTGCCGTTTGAGCAGGCGTGCGATTCGGAGAAGCTCAAGGTCAGCGTGGCGATGGGTCTGGCGCTGAACCCAAAACTGAAGGTGATCCTGTGCCGCGACGGATCGCTCCTCGATGCCGAGAGCCTGAAGATGCTGGCGGAGATGGCCGCGACCGCCGGAGCTCAGGTATGGATCGAGCGCGTGAGCGATGACGGCGCCGGCTGCCAGGTCGTGATCGAGGACGGCATGGTCGCGGCGAGAGAGGAGCGAGCCGATGGGCGCAAGACCTGACGATCATCTGGGCGTTGGGTTGGCCGCGCTGACGGCGCTCATTCTGGGCGGAAAGAAACGGAAGAAGCGCCGCCTGAAGAAGACCGGCGGAAAGAATCTGCCGAGGGGCAAGACGGTTGCCGCCGTGTCGCCGGCGAAGGCGGACCTGTTCGCGTTGCAGAGGTCCGGCGTTCGCTGGTGGCGCAAGCGGAAGCTCCGTGCCCGCTGCGTTCGGCTGCTCCGCGGGATGGGCGTCGAGTTCGGCCTCGGGAAGCGTTACGCGCCGGTCCGCGAGGGCGGCGTGAATGTCGTGTGGTATGGCGTGGCGGTGCCGGCCTGGTGGCCGGAGCCGCAGGAAGCAGTCGAGTTGCCAACGAAAGGAGGTGAATGACGATGACGAAGAAGAGTTTGCTGGACGAGAAGGTGAATGACGAGTTGGACGAAAGCGAAGAGAGCCAGGACGATGGTGACGGCACAGGCCGGAAACTCAAGCCGAGTTTGACGGTCGAGATCACGTGCCCGAAGTGCAAGTCGTGTCTGACGGTCAAGGCGTTCAAGAAGCGCATGGATGAGCCGCCGAAGCCGATCTACAAGACTTGGGCTGAGATCGAACTCGGCAAGCAGGGCGTGCTGCCGGGCGTGCGCGCTCCGGCCCCGAAGGCGACGGCCGAGACGGCAAAGACGGAGAAGAAGTCGCGGCGCATGGCCGCGCATTGACAGGCAAACCCGGTCGCGCCGGGTGGGGCACGGTTGCGGTAGGGGCCGTGTGCTGGCAGGGCTGAGGGACGGGGGCCGACCAGCAACTTGATCTTTGACAAGTGGGGCCGATCTGGTATCGACCGGTGTTGACTGTCTTGCTGCGCGTGCCGTGGATGGCGGCTTGGCCACGTAAAACATGTCGCCAACCGTGAGAACTGCGGAACCAGTCCGAATGGCTGCCTAGACGCAGCCCCTGACCGCTTCTGACACCGATAGGTTGCAGTTGGGAACGCCTCGGTTGACTTGTCCGTTCTAATGAATGGACTGGTGGAAGGTGCTGGGGATAAGAACAGTGTCCCCGCCCCCAGACGCGCGTAAGCCACAGCCGGGCAAAGACACACGGGACGTGGGTTCGATTCCCACCGGCTCCACCAGTTGATCTTTGGAAATCAGTCCGGCTGACCCAGTACCCCGATCTGACGTAAGGCGGCAAGTAACCTTCGGGCGAACACGTCGCGCATAGCGTCTACAGGCGAAGACTCAGCCGGACTGTTTTTGTGAGAGGAAGCGGCGTGATCGAAACTCGCGGAAATCAGGTCATCAGGTTCGGGTGCACCATCCAGATCGTGCCTTCGTCGAAGAAGCGGAGCATCAAGGTCACGACCATTAAGGGCCATTCCAGCATCGGCCCGACCTACGAGTTCATCAAGGCCACGCGCGAGGCGGTGCGGCAACTGACCGCGGTGTGGCCCGTCGACACGCCGCCGATGTCAGGGCGGCTTACTGCCAAGATGATCTTTCACTTGCTCTGCCGGAGCGACAGCAAGAACGCGCCCGACCTCCCGAACTTGCTTCACGCTCCGCTCGACTGGATGCAGCCTGCGGTGCTGCATGAGGACGGGCGCGTGAAGACGCCAGGGGCCGGGATCATCGCGGACGACCGGCTCGTAGATTCCGTCGATGGCAGCCGGCGGGTGTTCGAGTGTGATGACTGCCCGGATCGCCGGCGCGGTTGCAACTACCGGTTCGAGCCGGTGCTCTACCGGAGTGGCCCGAAGCGCGGTGAGCCGATTCTCGACAAGAGGGGAACGCCGAAGCGGTTGAAAATTCAGGTATGCGGCAAAGCGAAGATCGAAATTTCACTAGAAATACTTGAGAGGAACGATCTGTGCCAAACATCGGCTTCAGGCACTCAAATACTTCTCGACTCAAGATGAGTCAGTCGCATGTCGGGGTTGTGTTATCACCTGAGCATTGTCAAAGCATAGGTCGCGCCCTGATTGGAAAGAAGAAAAGTCCCGAACACTGCAAGAAGATCGGGGACATCCATCGCGGAAGAAAGCGTTCGGTCGAATCAAGGCGCAGAATGAGTGAGGCATTTTCCGGGCAGCCAGGAAGGGGGCGCATGATGGTGCGTGGAATGTTTCCGAGGGGACAAGGACCGGACTGGTTTGGAAAAAGGAGGAAGGCGATGATGAAGAAGAAGTTGGTGGATGTGACGAGCGATGTGAACTACGCGCCGGACGGAGTCGCCGAGGCGGCGCGGGCGTTTCCGGTGGCGCAACTGCTGCAGATCGATCCGGGGTTGCTGGTGCCGACGCCGGACAATGCGCGGGCGAAGATCGACAAGAAGAGCGCGAAGTACCAGGAACTCCTTGCGAGCGTGCGTGTCGAGGGGGTGCGGGTGCCGGTGGCGGCGCGGCCGTTCCTCCCGGAGCAATCCGCAGATGTCGCAGATGGACGCAGATATGACTTGCGGTACGGGGAGCGGCGGCGGGAGGCGGCGATCGACGCGGGCCTGGCGACAATCCCGGTCCTGGTGTACGAGGGGCTGTCGGACGAGCTGGCCTACGAGATGACGTTCATCGAGAACTCGCACCGGGACGATCTGAAGCCGGTCGAGCTGGGGCGGTCGGTGATGACGGACCTGGCGAAGCACGGGAACGACGTGCGGGCGGTTGCGGCGCGGTACGGGCGAAGCGTGGAGTGGGTGCGGACGATCGCCAAGCTGCGGGATCTGTCGCCGGCCGTTGCGGCGAAGGTGGAGACGGACGCGAAGTTTGCGCTGTGGACGACGGCGCACCTGGTGGTGCTGGCGCAGTTGCCGGCGGCGGTGCAGGAGCAGTTCGTCCGGGAGCGGTGCAAGTATCGGGCGGACCAGACGGTGAAGCAGCTCGAGCAGCAGATCAACACGGAGTACCGGCGACTGTTGGCGAAGGCGCCGTTCGACGTCGAGAATCCGGTGCTGGCGCCGAAGGTGGGCCCGTGCGGCGAGTGCAAGCGGCGGGAGAGCCGGGTGAGCAAGCTGTTCGAGGACGACGATACGGGGGTGACGCCGGCGACGGACCGGTGCCTCGATCCGGCGTGCTGGCAGGCGAAGGTGTCGGCGCACATGCAGGAGCTGGCGGCGGCACTGAAGGCGAAGGGGCAAACGCCCGTATTCGCGCGGACGGACTATGGTGATTACGAGACGAACCAGCGCCAGAAGAAGGAGTTCGGCGAGGTGGTGGCGATCGACAAGTACGACTACACGCCGGCGAAGGAGGGGGTGAAAGGTGCGATGGCGGTGGTGGTGGTGCACGGGCCGGGCACTGGCGAGGTGAAGTGGTTCGTGAAGAAGGGAAGAGCGGACTTAACCACGAAGGGCACGAAGGGCACGAAGAAAGCGGAGAGCGAACAGAGGGGCCGCGAGTACGCGGGGGAGCGGAGGCAGGTCGCGGAGCAGTTCGCGTCGGCGGCGTGTGCGCTGGCGCTGGCGGACCGGCAGAAGGCGGAGCCAGGCGATGAGGAGATCGAGCGGACGATCGTGCGGTGCATAGTGTATCGGCTTGCGGAGCCGGGGCTGCACCGTTCGGCGGCATTCGAGTGGCTGCTGGAGCGGGTCGGGTTGACGAAGTTGGTGAAGCAGAGCTGGGGCGGGGTCTTCATGGACGTGCTGCCGGCGACGGAGTTTCCGCTCAACGGCGAGTATCGGGCGGCGGCGGCGCTGGCGGTGTTTCTGTGCGAGCAGGAGGCGGGCGGGGAAGTGTTCGGGCTCGATCGGCACACGGGCAAGGTGGCGAAGACGAAGACCACAAAGTTGCCGATGCCGCAGCGTCGGCCGGAGATTCGGAAGGCGGCGGCTAATGGGTTCGTGATCACGGAGGGGTTCCTGGCGAAGCATTGTGCGGCGAATGTGCAGGCGATCGCACGGGAGCTGGGGGTGAAGGTGGTGAACAAGAAGGGCGACCAGGTGAAGGCGATCATCGAGGCTCAGTTGCCGGCGGGGACGATGACGAAGGATTTGGCGAAGGCGTTCGGTGTGGCGGGGCCGAAGACGGAGAAGAAAGGCTCCACCACGAAGGGCACGAAGAAGGGGAAGAACAAGAAGGAGGAGAAGTCCTACGATGAGTCCGAGACGGACAACTGCGATCACGAGTGCGAGACTTGTACGCGCTCATCTTCGAACGGTGGCGATTGCGAGGAAAGCGAGGAGGCGGGGGAATGATGCATGAGCACGACGGGGCTATCACGGTGGTTTCGGGGCTCGCGCGGTGCGGCTCGTCGATGGTTATGCGGATGCTCAGGGCTGGCGGCATGGAACTGTATTGCGACCACGAGACCAGTTTCGAGACGGACAAGATGCTCGGGCTCCCGGACGATCACGAGTGGCTTGGTCAGTGCGTCGGCAAGGCCGTCAAGTTGCTCGATCCTCAAGTCTTCACGCCGCCTGTCAGCCGGGCCTATCGCGTGATCTGGTTGAGCCGGGACGCGGTCGAGCAGGCGAAATCACAAGTGAAGTTCCTGACGATGCTGGGCGTTGTTTCAACAGAGCTATCGAAAGACCCAGAAACGGCCAGGCGAATTTCAGAGTCGTTGCGGCTGGACGAGGTGATTGCATTGGCGATCTGGGGGGATCGACGGGCAAGGATGCTGATGCTGTCGTTCGAGGGGTTGCTGGCGGATCCGATGTACACGGCCGGTCTGATCGCGGATTTCGTCTCACTGTCTCGGGAGTCGGTTCTTGGCATGGCACGGATCGTTGTGTCGAGAGGCCCGGAGTGTTATCCGGGGCTTCTTGAGTTGAAGGAGATGAAGGGAGATTCCGGGGACGAGAGCCGTGCGCAGGGCGGCCTGCTGGTGAACGCGGCGGAAGGAGGCGGGGCGTGAGCCATCATAACTTGCCGATAACGTACAGGCCGAAGGCGGACGCGGTGTTCGCGGGCACGTGCGACCAGAGCATGCGCAAAGGGAACGGGTACGCCGTCGGCGACACGCTGTTGATTTTCGAGTGGACAGGCGTGCCGTACCGCAGCAAGTGGGGGCGGCGGCTGCGGGCGGTCGTGACGGAGACAGAATCCGTGTGGCTTTACCATGACGGGTTTGTCTTTCCTTGCCACGGAACGCGGCCCTCTCACTGGCAGGGGACAACGTGGTGGCAGGAGGATGCCGCCAATCAGCTTGCCATAGAGGATGGCATCGTTCCCCCGACGGGCGTGGCGTTGCGGGCCACGCTGATGAAGCTGAACGGCAAGGACTGGCAGGGCGAGTATCAGGTTGTCCACTGGCGACCGCAGGCGAAAGGAGGCGGGGCATGAAGCGGCTGAACTGGCAGACCGAGGCGGTTGCCGAACTGGAAGTCCTGGAGGATGGGTGCAAGCTGCGGATCGTGCTTCCGCTCTGCACTCCCAGAATGCGATTGCGAGGGGTGGCTGACGGCGGGGGAATAGGACGAATAGGACGGAGAGGACAGATAGGAAGGGGCGCGGAAATGAGGGTGTATGTCGGCCGGGCGCGGCCGGAGTGGCGCGGGCGGAGGTGCCAGGTGGTGGTCACCTGGCGAGGGCGGGGTCCACACAATGTTCGGATCAGGTTCATGGACGGCACCGGGGCGGTGTGCCCGCTGCGGTGCCTCAGAAAGGAGAAGGGCAATGAGGACGTATGAGGTGGTGGTTGTGGATCATCGGGCGGCGGGGATCGCGGTCGAGGCGGAGGGGTTGATCGAGGCGATCAGGGCGGTGGAAGGGAAGACGCTGGATGAGGTGGTGGGGATGGGGGGTGTGGTGCGCGAGGAGAGCGGAACGGCGCTGCGGTCGGTAGTGGAACTGGATGGGGAATCGAGAAAGGGGGCCATCGCAGCGTGTCAGGCAGCGGCACCTCTGGTATCGCCACCCAGGATGCCCCGGCGGTACAAGGCGAGGCAGGCGAAGGCGCCGGCCGCCGGACCGCAGGGTGCGGTGCCGGTGGGGGCGGGCCCGGCGAAGGCGCCGAGACGCGCTCCGAAGGCGTGTGT
>Ga0265595_1003000_pt1 | contig 10779 bp, 14 predicted proteins | sample saktaG_15_FD_190148 | JGI IMG/M metagenome (GOLD analysis project Ga0265595, IMG submission 190148) | Saline water microbial communities from Sakinaw Lake, British Columbia, Canada - sak_2013_06_06_50m | ecosystem: Environmental > Aquatic > Non-marine Saline and Alkaline > Saline ... | reverse complement strand
TAAATAGATTATACGTGGAAAAATGGAAAAGAATAAATTTAAGTTTGTTGATTTGTTTTCTGGAATTGGTGGGTTTCATCAAGCAATGGAAAATTTGGGTGGTGAATGTGTGTTTGCATCTGAAATTGACCAATATTGCATTGAAACATATTATACTAACTATGGTGTTAATGCAGATTGCAATATTCGTGAGGTAGACGAAAAAAAAATACCTAAGCACGATGTACTGTGTGCAGGATTTCCATGTCAAGCCTTTTCAAAAGCTGGATATCAAAGAGGAATGAGCGATACAAGAGGAACATTATTTTTTGAAATAGAAAGAATATTAAAATATCATAAAACAAAGTATATTATTCTTGAAAATGTGCGAAATTTAGTTACTCACGATGAAGGCAATACTTGGAAAACAATATATAAGCAATTAAGAAATTTAGGATTTAGGTTGACGCCTGTTCCAATAATAATTAGTCCACATCAATTGGGAATACCCCAACTGCGAGAAAGAGTAGTAATATTAGGTATTAATGATTCCATTAATAAAAATAATGATTTGCATATTGATTTGGGACAATTAAAAACAAAAGAAGAAAATAGTATATATGATATAGTTTTTAAAGGCAAGGTTGAAGAAAAGTATTATATATCAAATCATGAGGAAAAAGTACTAAATGCTTGGGATGAGTTTTATCAAGGAATCAAAGAAAAGATTATTGGATTTCCCATATGGGCAGAATATTTCTTGTGCAGTGAAATAGATAAGAAATTACCAAAATGGAAACAAGAATTCATTGAAAAGAATATTTTGCTATTTAATAATAATCAATTTTTTATTAAACAATGGCTAGAAAAGTATGATAATTTAGAGAATTTTACACCAACTCAAAGAAAAATGGAGTGGCAAGCTGGAGATAGTATTAATTCAATTTGGGATGGGGTAATTCAATTTAGACCTTCGGGGATTAGAGTAAAAAAACCAAATACTTTTCCTGCCTTAGTAGCAATTGTTCAGGTGCCAATCATTGGCAAATATAAGAGAAGACTTACTATAAGTGAGGTAGCAAGATTGCAAAGTTTTCCTAGCACATTTATTCCTAACAAGAATGGCATGCAAGCATATAAACAGTTTGGCAATGCTGTTAATGTAGAAGTGATTCAAACAATAGCGAAAAAATTGTTTGAGATTAAATGTTAAATTTATTTTTTTCAAATTTTAAAGGGTGAAAAGATGAGCAGACCAAAAGTAGGGAGTATGTTCGCAGGTATTGGTGGCATTTGCTTAGGTTTTAAACAAAATGGGTTTGAAATTGTATGGGCAAACGATTTTGATATTGCTGTATGTAAAACTTATAGAAAAAACTTTGGGAATGGTTATTTAATTGAAAAAGATATCAGAAAAGTTGAAATATCTACTATACCAAATGTAGATATATTAACCGCAGGTTTTCCTTGTCAACCGTTTTCAATTGCAGGAATGCAAAAAGGGTTTAAAGATAGTCGGGGTAATTTATTTTTTGAAATTGCAAGAGTTGTTGATTATATTAGACCACAGATTATTTTTTTAGAAAATGTAGAAAATTTGATTAAACATGATGATGAAAAAACATTTTTAGTTATATATACTACTTTGGCACAATTTGGTTATTCAGTTCGTTATAAGGTTATGCAGGCAGATAATTTTGGAAATATTCCTCAACCTAGGAGCAGAATTTTCATTATAGCTTTTAAAGATTTGAATAAATGTGATGCATTTAAGTTCCCTGAACCAATAGAATTGACAACAAAAACATCAGATATTATTAATAGAACAGAAAAAAAGCATGAAATTTATTATTATAAAAATACGGACTCAATTTATTCGTTTCTTTTAAATAATGTAAAAGATGAAAACAGTATTTATAGCATGTCAGAAAAAGGATTAAGAAAAGTAAAAAACAATTTGTGTCCCACTTTAACAGCTACTATGGGAATAAAAAAGAATAGAGTTCCTGTAGTAAAGGATAATTATTCTATTAGAAAACTAACAATCAAAGAATGCTTAGAGTTTCAAGGTTTTCCAAAAGAATTTAAGTTTCCAAGTTCAATAAAGATTGAAGATGCTTACAAACAAATAGGAAATTCGGTTTGTGTTCCTGTAATTAAAAGAATTGCAGAAGAAATTTTAAAAGTTTTGTGAAATATATTGTATTTCAATTTTAGATAATAGAATAATCCACCTTCCGCTTAAATATTATATATTAAAATATAATATTTAAGGGTTGTGTTTTATTTGCCTACTACTGATTACAAAAGCACGATTGTCCGAGGTGCTTTGATTTTAACTATATCAAATGTATTAGTTAAGGTTTTGAGTGCTTTATACATTATACCCCTAACCAATTTAATTGGTGAGCAGGGTATGGGGTATTTAAACAGTGCCTACACTATTTACATAATTATTTTTATTATTGCAACTGCCGGCTTGCCTGTTGCAATTTCTAAAATGGTCGCCTCTGCCAATGCATTAGGACGATTTAACGAAAGCAGACGAATTTTAAAGGTAGCAATTTTTGTTTATATTTTTGTTAGCCTTTTTTTAACCGTTTTTTTGATAAGTGGAGCATCCTTTTTGTCGGGATTTCTTAATAATCCTTATTCTTATTATTCTTTTATAGTAGTAGCCCCTTCAATACTTATTATTACTGCCACAGCCGCAATAAAAGGCTATTTTCAAGGCTATTCAAATATGGTGCCGACTGCAATTGCAAATTTAATTGAAGCGGTTACAAAATGCTTTTTTGGTCTATTAATACCTTATTTGTTATTAAAAAAAGGCTATTCCTTACCAATAGTTTCAGCCGGTGCAATTTCGGGGGTAACAATCGGCTCTTTTGCAAGTGGGATTTATATTTTATTGGTATTTTTAATTAAAAGGTTAAAGTCGGCTCTGCCTGCTTATATTAAGGCTTTGCCTTCAAGAAAATCGCCTGAAATATTAAAAGAATTTTTAGCTTTAGCTTTGCCTGTTATGATTTCTGCTTTATCTTTAAATATGACAAATGCTATGGATTTAGTGCTAATAATGAAAAGGCTCGTAGCATCCGGGCTTAGTGCACAGCAGGCAAATATACTTTATGGAAGTTATTCAAGTATGGCAGTAACCTTTTTTAATATGCCGACACTAATAATCTTAGGTATTTCCACTTCAATAATACCCGCAATTGCCGCCGCTTTTGCCATTAATAACAAAAGAAGAATTAACAATACTATTAATTACACATATAAGGTTACTTCAATTTTAGCAACTCCTATGGCTATTGGAATATCTTTTTTTGCATATCCCATATTAAATTTATTATTTAGTTCAAGGCCAATAGGAGTAGGAATAGCAGTCCCTTTGTTGACAGTGCTTTCATTAGCGGTAATTCCTCTTTGTTTAGCTTGTATAACTAATGCAATTTTTCTAAGCATTGGAAAGCCTTTTATTCCTGTGTTTAGCATTTTAATTGGTGGGGCTGTAAAATTAATTGTAAATTACATTTTAATTGGTATTCCAAGTGTTAGAATGATGGGAGCACCAATTAGCACAAATATTTGCTATATAATAATTGTTATTTTGAATTTTTATTGGCTTTATAAATACACGAATGTTTACCCAAAAATAATAGAAGTATTTGTAAAACCGATTATTTGTGCTTTGGGTTGCTGTTTGGTTGCTTATTTTGCGTATTATTATTTGGGAAAATTTATAAATTTTAAGGTTTCCCTATTGATTGCAATGCCAATTGGTGCTATAATCTATGTAGTTTTATTGTTTTTGAGTGGTTTAGTAGATAAAAACGATGAAATTATTAAAAAAATCGTAAAAACTTTTCAAAAATACTTGAAAATAAAGGATAGATAGTATAAAATGAATAAAGAAGTAGATTTTTTGCTAAGAAAATCCAATTATACTTATGATGACCTTGTTAAGATAATGTCAATTCTGCGTTGCCTTTGCCCTTGGGATAAAGAGCAAACGCATAAATCAATAAGAAATAATTTAATAGAGGAAACCTATGAGGCTATTGAAGCCATTGATTCTGATAATGATGAGCTTTTAAAAGAAGAATTAGGGGATATTCTTTTGCAGGTTGTTTTCCACTGCGAAATTTCTTGTAATGAAGGCAAATTTAATATTGATGAAGTTTGTGATGGAATATGTAAAAAGTTAATTCTTCGTCATCCACATATATTTTCAGATGTTCTTGCCAATACAACAAATCAAGTACTTAAAAATTGGGACGAAATCAAAAAAAATGAAAAAGGGCATTCAACTCATAGTCAAGTTTTACAAAGTGTTGCAAAATCCTTGCCGTCACTTATCAGAAGTCAAAAAATCCAAAAAAAAGCGGCTAAAATTGGCTTTGATTGGGATAGTGTTGACGGAGCCATTGATAAAGCCTATGAGGAACTTTTAGAACTTAAAGAGGCTATTGTTTTAGGAGATAAATATCATATTAAGGAAGAATTGGGAGATTTGCTTTTTGCAGTTGTAAACATTTCTCGGTTTATTGATTGTGATAGTGAACAGGCTTTATATTCTGCTTGTGATAAATTTACATATCGTTTTTCCAAAATGGAGCAATTAGCATTAAACCAAGGCAAAAATTTAGAACAATTATCTTTAAAAGAAATGGATATTCTTTGGGATAAAACAAAGTTATTTAATCTTTAATGGGAAACCAAAAAAGATTAAAATATAAAAAAATAGGAGGATAAAAAATGAATAAGTCTGAGTTAATTGCAGCGGTTGCTGAAGGAGCAGGATTATCAAAGAAGGATTCCGAAAAAGCAGTAAATTCATTAGTTGATGTCATTGAAATGGCACTTAAAGCTGGGGATAAAGTACAGCTTGTTGGTTTTGGCGCATTTGAAGTTAGAGCAAGAGGAGCAAGAAAAGGCAGAAATCCAAGAACTAAGGAAGTTATTAATATTCCTGCTTCAAAAGTTCCAGTTTTCAAGGCTGGTAAGGCTTTTAAAGAGGCAGTTGGTAAGTAATTAATTATAGTCATAAGGAACGGGGGTTTTGACCTCGTTCCTTATGAAAATATCTAATTATTATTTAATAATTTTTAATGTGGTGCTTAATGAGAATTGATAAATATTTAAAGGTTTCAAGAATAATTAAAAGAAGAACTATTGCAAATGAAGCTTGTGATACAGGCAGAATTTCAGTTAATGGAAAGGTTGTTAAGGCTTCATACGAGGTTAAAATTGGAGATATATTAGGTATTACTCTTGGTGGTAAAACTTTTAAAATTGAGGTTTTGCAAACCGTTGAGCATATTTTAAAAGGGGATGCGTCCTCTTTATATTGCATTATAGAATAAATAATAACCCCTTTGCATATATATTAATATATTGTTTAAGGGGAGAGATATTTATGATAGAAGAAAATAAATTTAAAAAGGCACATAATATTATTATGGAAAATCGCAAAAACCTTTCAGTTTCAGGAATTGAAGAAGTTGATAGTTTTGATGAGGCTTCAATAGTACTCTTTACAGATATGGGAGTTCTAACTGTAAAAGGAGATAACCTTCATATTAATAAGTTAAGCGTTGAAAGTGGCGAACTTAATGTTGAAGGTGATATAGTTAGTATTAATTATTCTGATGAGGACACTAAAAAAAATAGCGGGTTTCTCTCTAAACTATTTAAGTAGTTTGTGGAGGAGTTATGGAGGTTTCAGTTGCACTTCAGTTGAAAGAGTTTTTGTTTTCTATTTGTTTCGGATTGTTTTTAGGTGCTGTTTATGATATTTTCAGAATATTAAGAGTGGCTTTTCCTTCAAGTAAGGGTGCTGTTTTTGTAGAAGATTCATTATTTTTCATTTTAGCAAGTGTTCTTACATTTTCATTCATTTTCAATATTAACAATGGGCAGATAAGATTATTTTTGTTATTAGGTACATTTTTGGGAGCAACAGTATATTATTTTACAATTGGTATTTTGGTAATTAAAAGTGCAAAAACAGTAATTAAGATTTTAGATAAGTTTTTTTGTGCAGTAATTAAGGTTATATTTTATCCAATAAAGGTAATTTACAATTTTGCACACCCTATTTATAAAAAAAACGCACAAAATATGCGAATTATTAAAAAAAATATTGCAAATCACTTTATTTTTAAAGCAAAACAGTATAAAATGAATATTAATACTATGTTTTCAAAAAATAAAGATAAGAATAAAAGAAATTCAAAATTAAAGAGTGAAAAAGTCAAAGGAGTTGATTACTATGGCGAAAAAAAGAAGAGCAAATCCAATAATTCGGATAGGCTTATTCAGCATAGTTCTCGTTTTAGTAATTAATTTAATGATGGGATTAATGCAAATAAATGAAAAGAAAAAGGAAATAGATATTTTTGCAGAGCAAACTAAGGACAAAAAAGAAGATATAATCGAAATCAATGGTATATTAGGTGCTAATGATAAAGAAATTATTGAAAAATATGCAAGAGAAAAGTTAGGCTTTGGAGCATCTAATGAACAAGTGTATATAGATATTTCGGGTAATTAGATTTTACTGAATAACTCGCTTTGCGATTTATTCAGTAAATCTTAATTTTTTAGTTTTATTAAGGAGGATTGTGTTATAATATGTCTTTAGAGGTTGACCAAGTTTTTGAGGGTAAAGTAACTGGAATTACAAAGTTCGGGGTATTTATTTCATTGCCAGAGGGTAAATCTGGCATGGTTCATATTTCTGAGGTTTCTTCCGATTATGTAAAGGATATTAACGAACATGTTGTAGAGGGACAGCCTGTTAAAGTTAAAATCATTGGGATTGACGATAAGGGGCGAATAAGCCTTTCAATTAGAAAAGCTCAAGAGACTCCTAAAAAAACTGTTTCCTTTGAAGATTTGATGAACAGATTTAAGCAAGACAGTGAGGAAAAAATGTCCGACCTTAAAAGAAGCGTTGAATCAAAGCGAGGTGGCTTTTCCAAGAAAGGAACTAAATAATTGATTAATGTCAAATAAATTAGAAATGCGTAGCATTTCAACCTTAATTATTCATCATTCATTATTCATTTTTCATTAATTTTGGGTTAGGGGTTTTTATGCCTCTAACCTTTTGAAAAAAATTGCCACCTAAAAATTTTAGGCGGCTTCAAACAAATGAAATAAAATTAGGGGTTAATGAAGGGAGTAAAACATCTCCTACATTATAGTATAAATGCCAAATATTGTCAATAGATTTTTTAAAAAAAGTGAGGATTTTTTTATGTTTGATATAATTATTATTGGAGCAGGCCCAGCTGGCCTTACAGCCGCAATATATTCTGCAAGAGCAGGACTTAAAACTTTAGTTATTGAAAAAGCTTTTTTTGGTGGACAATTGGGATTAATATCTAAAATTGATAATTATCCCGGTGTTCCACACACAAGTGGATATGATTTAGCTATTAGAATGGATGAGCAGGCAATAGAAGTTGGAGCAAAAATTGTAACCGAGCAAATAACAAAACTATCTCTAAATAGCAATATAAAAACTATTGAAACTTCTAATTCAAAATACGAGGCAAAGAGTGTAATAATTGCTACAGGAACAAAAAGAAAATTATTAACCTGTGAAAATGAGGCTAAATTTACAGGTTTGGGAGTATCATATTGTGCTGTTTGTGATGGTTCGTTTTTTAAAGGGGAAACGGTTGCAGTGGTTGGCGGAGGAAATACTGCACTTGAAGATGCCGACTACCTTTCAAATATATGTGAAAAAGTTTATTTAGTGCATAGAAGAGATGAATTTAGAGGAGAAAAGCATTTGCAGGATTTGTGTATGAAAAATCCTAAAATTGAGATTTTATATAACTTTATAGTTAATAAATTAGATGGAAATGTTAATTTGGAAAGTATGGAACTTTCTAATGTAAAAACTAATGAAAAAATATTAATAAATGTAAATGGTTTATTTGTTGCAGTTGGTATAATTCCACAAACTGAATTAATAAAGAATGTAATTGATTTAACTGAGGACGGTTATATTATTACCAATACTGATTTACAAACAAATATTATGGGTGTTTTTGCGGCAGGGGATGTAATAAACAAAAAGGTTCGCCAAATTGTAACTGCCACAGGGGATGGGGCGAATGCGGTAAATAGTGTGAGGGAGTTTTTAAACTCAATTGACAATTAAATTGTCATTGCGAGCGAAACGTGGCAATCTCAAATTAATTCACAATTAAAGAATAATAACTAATTGTCATTGCGAGCGAAGCGTGGCAATCTCAAATTAATTCACAATTAAAGAATAATAACTAATTGTCATTGCGAGCGAAGCGTGGCAATCTCAAATAAATGGACAGTGCACAATTAAAAGGAAGTGAGTTTATGAACAGAGAAAAACAATATCATATTGATTGTAAAATTGGTGATATTGGAAAGTTCGTTTTATTAACGGGCGACCCTAAAAGATGTGTGGATATTGCAAAATATTTAGACAATGCTAAATTAATTGCAGATAATAGAGAATTTACAACCTATACAGGTTCTTTGCTTGGTGAAAAGGTTAGTGTTATGTCAACCGGTATAGGTGGTCCTTCTGCGGCTATTTGCTTAGAAGAGGCTGTAAATTTAGGAGCAGATACTTTTATTAGAATTGGCACTTGCGGGGGAATTGATATAGATGTTAATGTAGGGGATTTGGTAATTGCGAAGGCTACAGTCCGACAAGAGGGGACATCAGTTCAATATGCTCCAATAGAATTTCCAGCTGTTGCTGATTTAGATATTGTTATGGCATTAAAAAATAGTGCAAAAGAGTTGAAATATAAATATAATTTAGGTATAATACAAAGCAAAGATTCTTTTTATGGTCAGCATAGTCCTGAAGATATGCCTGTTTCTTATGAGTTAATTAACAAGTGGACAGCTCTTAAAAAACTCGGAGTTTTAGCTTCTGAAATGGAATGTGCGGCTCTTTTTTGTGTGGCAAGTTATAGAAAAGTCCGAATTGGTGCTGTCTTGCTTTGCGTTTGGAATCAGGAAAGGCAAAAAGCAGGTCTTGATAACAAGGAAGTTTTAGATACTAAGAAAGCAATTGAAACAGCAGTTTTAGCATTGAAAGAACTAATTAATAAAGAAAAATAAATTGTCATTTATCAATTATTTTATGGAGGAAAATTAATGAAGTCAATAGTTTTAGGAGCAGGGAAGGGCAAGCGGTTATTGTCGGAGCAGAATAATATACCAAAGGTTTTAAGAAAGGCAAACGGAAAAACACTTTTAAGTTATGTTTTAGAAAAATTAGATTTTTTAGAGCCAAAAGATATAGTTTTAGTAGTAGGCTATATGAAAGAAAAGGTTATAAAAGAAATAGGAAATGACTACATATATGTTACTCAAGAGGAGCAATTGGGAACAGGACACGCAGTTGCAATGGCAAAAGATATCTTAAAGGATTTTGAAGGCGATGTTTTAGTGCTTTATGGGGATATGCCTATCATTAAAAAAGCAACCTATGAAAATATTTTTGCTGAACATAAAAAGAAAGGTAACACTTGCACAGTTTTAACTTGTGTTACTGAGCATCATCTACCATATGGTAGAATAGTAAAAAACTCAGATGGAATGATTATTAATATTGTTGAGCAAAAGGACTGTAATGAGGAGCAAAAAGCAATAAAAGAATTAAATGTTGGAGTTTATGTTTTTGATTGTAAAAGTCTGTTTAGTGTTTTGTCCTTATTAAAAAACAATAATTCTCAGGGCGAATATTATTTAACTGATGCCCCAAAATTATTGGCATCTATGGGCAAAAAAGTTGGTGCTTTTCCAATTTATGACCAAACTGAAATTGTTGGAGTTAATACCTTAGAGGATTTGAAATTTGTTGAAAAAGCAATTAAAGAAGGATATTAATCAAGTTGAAAGTTGAAATTTGAAATTTGTTCAATTCTATATTCTGCATTTTTCCTTTCTGACATCTAACTTCTAAAAAGGGTGTTGAATATTATAACAAATAAATTTAAACCTTTAAAAAAGGAAGACGCATTAATGTATAATTCTCTAACACTTGCATATTTAGGAGATGCGGTGTTAGAGTTATTAGTTAGAGAGAAACTATTGTTAGTGGGTAATAATACTGTTAAAGACTTACATAAGCAAGCATTAAAATTTGTTTGTGCTAAAGCCCAAAGCGATGGAGTGGAGAAACTAATACCATATTTAACTGACGAGGAATTTAAAATATATAAAAGAGGAAGAAATGCAAAAAGCACTGCCCCAAAAAGTGCCGATGTTACCGATTATAAAAGAGCAACAGGCTTAGAGGCATTATTTGGTTACTTATATCTTGTTGGAGAGCAAGAAAGAATGTATAAATTATTTGAAATTTCATTTGCATAAAAAAGGAAAATTTGAACAAAATAATTAAGTATAAGGATAACGGAAAGAGTAGATTTTCCTGTTATCCCTTATTTTCCTCTTGTATTGGAGTGATTATTTTGAAAAAGTATTTTCCTTTTTTAAAACTTTCAGAGCTGTTAGTTATAACTCTGGGCTGTGCTATTTATGGAATATCAGCAAATATTTTTATTATTCCTAATCATATAGCTCCCGGTGGTGCCACAGGACTTTCTATTGTAATTAATTATCTAACAAAAGCTCCTGTAGGAGTAATGATTATTTTATTAAATATACCACTATTTTTCTTTTCTAAAAGAATGCTTGGCAAAACATTTTTGTTAAAAACTATTATTGCTACAGTATTGTTTTCAGTTTTTGTTGATATATTTGTTTTTTACCTTCATATAC
>Ga0265595_1002997_pt1 | contig 10785 bp, 4 predicted proteins | sample saktaG_15_FD_190148 | JGI IMG/M metagenome (GOLD analysis project Ga0265595, IMG submission 190148) | Saline water microbial communities from Sakinaw Lake, British Columbia, Canada - sak_2013_06_06_50m | ecosystem: Environmental > Aquatic > Non-marine Saline and Alkaline > Saline ... | reverse complement strand
TCCTCGGCCAGTCCGGCCGGGCACTGCTGCTGGACTGCCGGAGCGGCGAGACCCGGCAGATTCCCTTCGACGACCCGGACCTGGTGCTCCTCGTGGCCGACACCGAGGTCAAGCACGCCATCAACGACGGAGGCTACGCCGCCCGCCGCGACCAGTGCCATTCCGCCGCCGCGAAACTCCAGGTGCCCGCCCTTCGCGACATGGACCAGGCCCGCCTCGACCAGGCCGGCCGGGACGGGGTCCTTGCGGGCAAGGAGCTTATGCGAGCCCGCCACGTCGTCGGCGAGATCTCGCGGACCCTGCGGGCCGTCGATGCCCTTTCGGCCGGCGACTACGCGGCGTTCGGGCGGCTCATGTACGGCTCGCACGAGTCCCTTCGCGACGACTACGAGGTTAGCTGCGAGGAACTCGACGCCATTGTCGAACTGGCCCGCCCGCTGGCAGGCGTCTACGGCGCCCGCATGACCGGCGGAGGGTTCGGCGGCTGCGCTATTGTGCTGGCCGGGGCAGGCCAGGCCAAGGCGATCACCGACACCATCGCTACGGGCTTCGCGGGGCGCTTTGGCCGGCAGTGCCCCATCTTCGCCACCCGCGCCGCACAAGGCGCAAGCGTGGTGGAGTAGCGCTTGGTAGCCAGTGGTCAGTAGCCGGTAGCCAGGGGAAGAAAACGGCGGAGCTCGGAACCTGGAATCGGGAACCCGGGACAGCAGGTCCAGCCCTGGAATGTGTTTCTTATCCTGTACCGGGTTAGCACTCAAGGGCATGATTCGCGCCCTTTGAACGCATTCAACATTCTTCTATTCAGCCCCGTTCACGGGGCTTCGCCCCCGCGATAGCGGGGGTTTAGACCAGGCCTTTCAGGCCTGGGTTGGGCGACAATGCGCCACTCTTTCTTTTCTTCTTCAAACCAGCACGCTTCAGCGCGCTTACCCCTAGCTGGCTACCTTTAGGCTAAAGCCTTCTTCAAGCGTGCTGAACAAGAACATCAGGAACATTCCAATTGCCCCAGGCCTCAAAGGCCTGGTCTATACCCGCCTTCGGCGGGCAAAGCCCCGTTTACGGGGCTGAAGAGAACCCGCCCGCGCGAACTTCATTTTGGATGCGTATCACTTGATCTTCTTTGGCTCGCAGAGCCTGGACTTTTTCTTGGAGATGGCGCCGCAGTTCTTGCAGCGGAAGTTTCCGGGTTTGTCCTTGGCTTCCTTTTTGCCCTTCAGGCACATAATCGGACCTCACAGGCAATCATAGGCCATCGTCTGAGGCGTATCGCCCGACGGAGAGCGACCGCGGGCCGTCCAGGCCCATCGCGGCCAGGCGGCGCTCGCGGCGGAATGAGATTATGACGGCGGGCATGCCCGCCAGCCAGATCGCGATGCCCGCAAGGTGCAATGCGTCATGCACGGGCCAGTACCGGAAGTTTGCGGCCGCGGCAACGGTTGCGATTCCGGCGACGGTCAGCAGGACGCCGGCGCCGGGCAGGCGCCGGCCCGTGCCGCGTGCCTCGACGTATCGCCCGAACGCCAGGTGTACCGCGATGACCATTCCCATCAGCACGAGCATCTGCAAATCCCATCCCAGGTGCGGTGCGGGCAGGTTCCACGCCTTCTGCCGCCAGATCGTGCAGATCAGCAGCGCCGAAGGCAGGCTCAGGCCCGCCAGCAGTTCCCGTCCCCGCCGGCCGAGGAACAGCCCGCCCGCCAGCAGCGCCGCGGCCGGGATGCGCAGGTCGTCTATCAGCCGCGTCGGCACGGGCGCCAGGCCGTTATCGAGCAGGAACGCCGCCCCGCCCAAAGCCGCCAGCAGCCCCGAGGCCGCCAGCGCAGCCGCCAGGCTCAGCCGGCGCGGAAACTCCTTGCCCCCCCACACCGTCTTGTCCACCGCCGCCAGAAACACCACAGTCGCCAGAAACACCGCCGAGACCATCAGCACTCGAACGGCCAGCACGCCGGAGTTGTGCCAGAAGTACGCGTCGAAGGCCTGCTCGGGCACTGTAATTTGCCGGCCTGGGATGAGCCAGCCAAGCAGCCAGATCACGGCCATGCCCGTCACGGACGTTACCAGCAGGCTCGGCAGGCCGACAAGTCCGACAAGCACCCCGTTGAGCAGCCCGATCGCCAGCCCCGCGGCGCCGGCAACGGCAAAGGCGGGCCAGACGCCGACGCCGGAGTTTATCAGTGCCGCCGCCACCACGCCGCCCAGCCCGGCTACCGCCCAGACGCTCAGGTCTAGCGCCCCGCATCGCAGAGCCAGCAGGAACCCCAGCGAAGCCAGCAGCAGGCTCGAAGCCATGTGGGCGGCCACCATGGACAGCAGGGTGTCCTTGGCCATGTCCCAGGAAGGAATGAGCACCGACGCCAGTATCAGCAGCAGCGCCACCGACAGCACATCTCTCGAGTACGGGTCGGCCGGCATGGGCGGACGCAGATTGTCTTCTATTCGTAGCGGGATCATTCGTCGCCGGTCACCAAGGGCCTTTGTGGAACACGACACAACAAGCCCCGCCATCGTACGCTCTTGGGGGCCTTGGCTGCAACCACGCTTCGGCGACAATCGGAGATCGTTATCCGACGATGACTCGTCGTTGCATTTCACCTAGGCGCGGGGCATAATCTTACCGTCCATGCGGATGCTGTTCGTTTTCCAGTACGAACCAGACGGAAGGGCGGGCGCCGATGAAACAATTTCAGTCGTTGGACGACCTTATCGGGCCGAGGGCGGTCGAGTTCGCCGCCCAGATGAAGCGGACCGCGGCGTCGGCGGATAAGGAAGAGGAAATCCGCATCGCGGCCGAGCGGCAGCTTGCCTTCATCGAAAAGGAGGCCGGCGTCAAGCTGGAGGGCAGGCACGAGTTCACCGTCGCCAGCGGGCGGGTCGATTCCGTCTACCAGCGCGTCATCATCGAGTACAAGAACCCACACGGCCCTGACTGCATCGGCCCCAAGCCCGACTCGCCCGGCACGAAAAAGGTCGTCGAGCAGATCAAGAAGCGGTTCTACGACCTGCGCAACGAGCACGGCCAGCCGCTCAACTCGCTCTTCGGCGTCGGGCTGGACGGCAACTTCTTCGTCTTCATCCGCTTCCGGGATGACAAGTGGCAGGTCCAGGACCCCGTCGAGGTCAACAAGGTTTCCGCCGAGCGGTTCCTCTGGGCGCTGTTCAACCTGGGCCAAAAGGGCAAGCCCTTCTCCCCCGATTACCTGGCCGGGGACTTCGGCTCCGTAGCCAAGCTCGCCCAGGACGGCATCCACGCGCTGTACGAGGCCATCGCCACGGCCACGCACCCCAAGGCGATAGTCTTCTTCAGCCAGTGGAAAATCCTCTTCGGCGAGGTCTGCGGCTATGATGTGGACAACCCCTCCGACAAGATCAAAAAGCTGGCCGACTTCTACGGCGTGCAGCTTAAGGGCCTCAAACCGGCCGAACTGCTCTTTGCGGTTCACACCTACTACGCCCTGTTTATGAAGCTGCTGGCCTCGGAAATCGTCGGGTTCTTCCATAAGCTCCCAAGGCCGCTCCAGAGGATGATGCAGGCCACCACCAGCGCCAAGCTCAAGCGGGAGATGGAGGAACTGGAGGCCGGCAGCATCTTCCGGCACCTGAACATCACCAACTTCCTCGAAGGCGACCTGTTCGCCTGGTACATCCCGGTTTGGTCCGAGCGCGTCGAAGAGGTCGTCCGCAAGATGGTTGTCAAGCTGGACCAGTACAACCCGGGCACTTTGTCGGAAGACCCCCCAACCAGCCGCGACCTCTTGAAGAAGCTCTACCAGCAGCTCTTCCCAAAGAGCGTCCGGCACGACCTGGGCGAATACTACACGCCCGATTGGCTGGCCGAGCACGTGCTGAACGAACTGGGCTACATCGGCGACCCCGACAAGCGCATCCTCGACCCGGCCTGCGGCTCAGGCACGTTTCTCGTTATGGCCATTAACCGCATCCGGCAGTGGTACGATGAGAACCGCGAGAACTGCGCCTTCGGCGAAGATGACTTGTGCCGCAAGATTCTCGCCAACGTCATCGGCTTCGACCTCAACCCCCTGGCCGTCATGGCTGCACGAACCAACTACCTCATCGCCATCCGCGACCTCATCGGCTATGGGGGCAAGGTGGAAATACCCATCTACCTGTGCGACTCAGTAGCTACGCCCGCCAATTACGGCGGGCAGTTGTTTGCTGGCACCAAGGGAGATGCGCAAGAACTCCGCACGGCCGCAGCGAGTTTCCTCGTCCCGGTGGAGGTCGCAACCGACCAAGGCTTGCTCACGCGGTACGCTGACGTGCTGGAGGATTGCGTCCGCAACGGCCACCCCGCGAGTGAATTCCTGCAACGGTGCCAGGATGAAGGCCTTCCTGTTACCGCCCAGAAGATACACCTTGATCTGTACCGCAAACTGGTGGCGCTGGATAAGGCGAACAAGAATGGCGTCTGGGCCAGGATTATCAAGAACTCCTTCGCTCCACTCTTTGTCGGCCGCACGGCGGATTATGTGGCCGGCAATCCGCCGTGGGTGAACTACGAGAACCTTCCGGCCGACTACCGCACGGCTATCGCGCCGGTATGGGAAAAGTATGGGCTATTCCCCACCGGCGGCTGGCGCGCCAGGTTTGCCAAAGGCAACACCGAACTGGCCATGCTCTTTGTTTACGCCTGCATGGACGAGTACTGTCTGCCTCACGGAAAGCTGTCCTTCGTGATAACTCAGAGCGTGTTTCAATCCAAGGATGCAGGGCGAGGTTTTCGGCGATTTCGGATTTCCTCGGAGAAGCCTATCAGGGTTCTCAAGGCTCACGACTTCACCGCCATCCAGCCGTTCGAAGGGGCTGTTAACCGAACCGCCGTTGTGACGGTAGACATGCAAGGGGAAACTCAATACCCGTTGCCTTACACAGTCTGGGTTGCGAAAGGCGATGACCTTTTCGACTCATCAACCCCGCTGGACCAAGTCAAGAGGCGCACATCGCGCGAAGAGAAGATGGCAGCGCCGGTGGGTGACGCACAGAGCCCGTGGAGCATCATGTGTTCCGCCGCATCTTTGTCTGTCCTCCAAAAAGTTACCAAGGGTTTGAGGAACTATCGTGCATGGAAGGGAGCGGACACTCGTGGAGGCAATGGGATCCTGTGGCTGCAAATGCTGCAGAACACCAAGTCAACATACCTTTGCCGCAACACACCTGAGTTCTCCAAGAAAAAGCCTCCACAAAAAGAGTGGGGCTTCGAGAAGGAAATGGTTTTCCCCCTGCTTCGGGGGAAGGAAACGAGGAGATGGGCCACTGCCCCAAGCCTTTTCATCATCTTCCCCCATGAAGGCGACCATGCGATACCTGAGCCAGAGATGAGGCGCAAGTACCCAAGAACCTACGCTTACTTCCACGAGATGCGAGATCACTTGGAGCGACGAAAGATGTACGACTTGTCGCGTCGCCAGTTGGCTTTTTACTCCCTGTTCGAGACAGGGCCGTTTTTGACAGCCCCATACAAGCTTGTATGGAAGTACATCGCCTCCGAACTGACCTGTGCGGTTCTCGGACGGATAGATGACGACTCCCTCCGTCAAACGATCGTGATCCCAGATCACAAGCTTGTTGTTGTCCCATTCGACCAGCCCAATCCGGCCCACTATCTTTGCGCCGTTCTGAATTCCTCTGTATCACGGTTTGTCGCTGGGACATATGTCGTTGGGACTCAGATCAGCACACACATACTGGATTACATAAAGGTCCCCGCGTATTCCCCAGGAAGCAGCCTGCATAAGAATCTAGCTCGCCTTTCTATGGAGTGCCACAAAGCTACGGCGGCGGGGAAGAGCGAAGTCGTAGCCGAGTACGAAGACAAAATCGATACCCTTGTGAGAGAATTGTGGGGCCTGACCTGGAAAGAATTGGAGACTGCCAGGGAAGCAACACGGGCCGCCCGAGACTCAGGGGAAGGTGAAGACCAAAAGGATTGAGAGGTTGCCGTGCTTCACGTTGACTACATCGACAACTTTGAGACGAAGGCTTTGGATGTTCTGCGGGACCTGTCGGACGAGGCCGAGCGGGCGGACATCGCGGTGGCCTTCCTGTCTTGGCCCGGCTGGCTGGAACTCAGGGGCTGCCTGCTGGACATGCTCGCCCGGGGCGGGCGGCTGCGTGTCATCGTCCGGGGCGACGCCCAGCAGACCAGCCCGGACGCGGTCGAGGCGCTCTTCCGGCAGGAGAACACCCAGGTCGCCTTCGGCTTGACGGACACCACGTTTCACCCCAAGGATTACCTGTTCTATTGTGCCGGCGGGAAGCGCCTGAGCGTGCTGACCTCCTCCGCCAATGCAACCTACACGGGCCTAAGCCACAACGACGAGGGCGGGGCGGTCATCCGCCACGACGATGCGCCCAACGACGAAGCCGCCCAGAAGGCCATCGGCATCTTTGAGCGTCGCTGGGCCAACGCCCGCTTGGTGGATGAGAAGGCCCTGGCGGAGTTCATGGCCCAGGCACCCGATCCGGGCTTTGCCGAGGGCGATCTGGTCCGCAGCACAGAGCCGATCTTCATGGATCGCGGGGTTGGACGAGTGCAGAAGGTCAAAAGGGGGATCGCCAAGGTGCAGTTTGATCCCTCCGTCTTCATGGCGCCGCCGTACCGAAGCGAGAACCTGCTTTTTACGCTGAGCGAAACAGAGAAGGTGGACTCTCCCCTGGGCCGGGCGGCGGCCGGGCGGTGGGAAGAACCGTGGCGGTTTGAACTGAAGATGCTGGCCGCGCGGTTCCTGACTGGCAACAAGGGCGGGCAGCTTTCCAACGCCCGGACGGAAATCCTGCCGCACCAGATATTCGCCGCCTACCGAGTTATTTCCAGCCCTCGCCGGCGGTTCCTGCTGGCCGACGAGGTGGGACTTGGCAAGACCATCGAGGCGGGCATGATCTGGCAGGCGCTTGCCCAGCGCGGTCAGGCCCGGCGGACGCTGATTATCACCCCGGCCGGCCTGACGACGCAGTGGCAGGAGGAATTCCAGGACAAGTTCGGTGAGACCTTTGAGATATTCGGGCGTGACTTCTGGGCGGTGAACCCGCGCGTGTGGGACCTGAAGGCGAAGGCCATCGCCTCCATCGACACGCTTAAACGCAAGGTGCATAAGGATGTGTTGTTGGGAAACCGCAAGTGGGACCTGATTATCTTCGATGAGGCCCACCGGCTTAGCGCCACCGAGTACGGCTTGAGCAAAGTCGAGAAGACCCAAAACTACCGCCTGGCGGAGGAGGTCAAGAATAACCAGTATTGCGAGGCGATGCTGCTGCTGACAGCCACGCCGCACCAGGGCGAGGAAAACCACAGCCGCTTCAAGAACCTGCTGGCGCTGCTTGACGACGATATTGATTTCAGCGGTTTGGAGCAGCAGGGGCTGTTCTCGGGCGCGGGCGGCGGCAGGAAGTTCACCGAACTGGTCATCCGAACGCCCAAGAAGGACGTTACCGACGCCAACGGGCACAAGGTCTTCAAGGGCCGGCAGACGCACCGTCTGCCGTTCAAGATGTACGCCGACGAGGAGAAGTTCTACAAGGCCGTGGGCGAGTACATCCGCGACGGCTATCAGATGCTGGAGCGCGTGGCCGACCCGATGCGCCGGCGGGCGGCGGGCTTCCTGCTGACGACGTTCCAGAAGCTAAACGCCAGTTCGACGGAGGCTATCCGGGTGTCGCTTTCAACCCGCCTGGCGAGACTGAAGGGCGAGTTGTCCGACAAGCCAGATCGCGAAGATGAGGATGAGCTCCGCGACGAACGTTTCCAAGGCGAACTGGATGAAGAGGATGCACTGAAGGACGACCAGGCCATCCTCAAGGGGGAGGTTCGGACGCTTGACACACTGCTGGCCATGAAGGTTAAGCGGGATAAGAAACTGGACGAATTGCTCAAGCTCGTTGCCCACATTGCCCAGGTAAGCCCGCGCGGGGATGTGGAAAAAGTCCTTATCTTCACCGAGTACCGACGGACGCAGCGGCACTTGGTTGAAGAGCTAGAGCGGAAGTATGGCAAAGGCAGCGTGGTCGTCATTCACGGCGGGATGAAGCTGGAGCGGCTGGGAGAGGCCGAATTGGACGTTGATACGATTTGGGGGCCATTCCGCAAGGATGGCGCCCTGGTCGCCCCGACGACGAAACGCACTAGCCAGCGGCTCTTCCGCGACCATGAGAAGGTCCGGTTCCTGGTTTCGACCGAGGCCGGCGGCGAGGGCATCAACCTCCAATTCTGCCATATCTGCGTCAACTACGACCTGCCTTGGAACCCGATGCGGGTGGAGCAGCGCATCGGCCGCGTGTACCGCTTCGGCCAGGACAAGGTCGTGCAGGTGTACCACTTCTTCAACAAGGGCACGATCGAAGAGAAGGTCCAGTCGTATTTTGAAGACCGGCTGGAGCGGGCCGCCGCGGCGCTGGCGCAGGTGACGGGCGAAGATCCCGAAGAGATCAAGGGCAGTCTGAATGGCCAGTTGGAAATCGAGATCGAGCCGGCGAAGATTTATCAGCGGGCGCTGGTGGATGGCAACCTGAACAAGGAAACGCAACGGGAGATTCAGGATGCAGTCGCCCGCGCCCGGCAGGCATATGAAATCGCCACGAAGAGCCTGTTCCGGGACGTCTCCAGCTATTCGTTCGACAGCTACCGCCGGGAACTGGCAGCGGACTTGACGCTGGGCGACCTCCAGCGGTTTACCGAGCGGTTCCTGGCTGCGAACCGGCGACAGCTTCAACGGAAAGCGTCATTCGTCGAATTCATCGTGCCGGACGTGCTGAAGCCCGCCGGCCTGCCGGAACGGTATCGCACAGCCACATTCGACCGGGAAGTGGCGATCAAGCGGACCGACGCCGACTTTATGGCGATAGGACATCCGTTCGTGGATGCGATGTTCGAATATGCGGGGTCGTATGACTTCGGCGGACTGGCGGCGGTGCGGCACATCGTGTCGAAAGAGTTCGCTGGACGGTCGGGCTACCTGTTCGTCTTCATCGTGCGGGAGCGGATCAGCCGGGAGGACGGCGACGAGTGCCTGTTCCGCTTCTCACCCGTGTTCGTGGACGCTGCGGGCAAGGTCGATGAAGCCCTGCTGGCCCCGGCCGTGACCGAATCGGCCGTCGAGGACGCCAAGGCTTCCGCCCCGCCGCCCGATCCGGCCAAGCCATTTGAAATCGCGCGGAAGTGGCTGGAAGAAAAGGCCGGCATCTGGGACTGGGACGATGATGTTGAGTTCATCGGGACAAGCTGGGTCGAGTTCCGGCCGGCGTGAATATCCGATTTCTTGGCTGTTTCGGCATGTGCGGGGATGTGCGGGGCGGTGCAAAATGCACCATTCAGCCAAACGGGGCTTGAACCTTGGGCGGTGGATGGACGATAGTAACAGAGGCCCCTCCGGCTTGGCCTGGGCCTGGGCGCACCGCGCGGGTGGTCTGCAATACTTGAACGGCGGCCGGTGAACCACTACAATGAAATGTGCGGACAGGAGGGATCCAGGGCGTCCTGTCGGCAAAAGCTTTTTGGCGGAAGCTCTAAAGCTTTGCATGCAGCGATGATAATCAGGACCGCATAAGCGGCGCCCAGCGGTGGGCCAAGAAGCTCCCCAGGGAGCGAGGATAATCAGGATATGTTTGAAAGATTCACCGAACGCGCGCGAAAAGTGATGGCGCTGGCCAATCAGGAGGCCCAGCGTTTCAATCACGAATATATCGGCACCGAGCACATTTTGCTGGGCCTGGTGAAGGAAGGTTCGGGCGTCGGGGCGAACGTGCTGAAGAACCTCGGCGTGGACCTGCACAAGGTCCGCATGGAAGTCGAGAAGCTCGTAAAGCCCGGCCCGGACATGGTCACCATGGGCAAGTTGCCGCAAACTCCGCGTGCAAAGAAGGTTATCGAATACTCCATCGAGGAGGCCCGCAACCTCAGCCACAATTACGTGGGCACGGAGCACATTCTTCTGGGCCTGCTTCGCGAGCATGAAGGCGTGGCGGCACAGGTGCTGATGAACCTGGGCCTCAAGCTGGACGAGGTTCGCGAGGAGGTGCTGAACCTGCTGGGAGCCGGCGTCGAGCCGACGGAAGAGGCGCCCCCGCCCGGTGGATTGCCCGGCGAGGGTCCGCAGCGTCGCGGCAAGAGCAAGACCCCGGCGCTGGACAACTTCGGGCGCGACCTGACGGAACTTGCCCGCGAGGGCCAACTCGACCCGGTTATAGGCCGGCAAGATGAGATCGAGCGCGTCATCCAGGTTCTCTGTCGGCGGACGAAGAACAACCCGGTTCTGCTGGGCGAGGCCGGTGTGGGCAAGACCGCCATAGTCGAGGGCCTGGCCCAGAAGATAATCTCCAACGAGATCCCGGAGATCCTCCACGAACGGCGGATCGTCGGGCTGGACCTTGCGATGATGGTGGCTGGGACCAAGTACCGCGGTCAGTTCGAGGAACGGATCAAGGCCGTGATGAACGAGGTGCGGCGTGCGCGCAACGTGATACTGTTCATCGACGAGCTTCACACGCTGGTCGGGGCAGGCGGGGCCGAGGGCGCCATCGACGCGGCCAACGTGCTCAAACCGTCACTGAGCCGCGGCGAGATCCAGTGCATCGGCGCCACGACGATGGACGAGTACCGCAAGTACATCGAGAAGGACGGCGCGCTGGAGCGGCGGTTCCAGACGATCATCGTCAACCCGCCGAACCGCGAGCAGACGATGGCGATTCTCCGAGGCCTTAGGGACCGCTACGAGGCCCACCACCGCGTGCGGTTCACCGACGAGGCCCTTGACAGGGCCGTCGAACTCTCCAGCC
>Ga0265595_1002994_pt1 | contig 10791 bp, 6 predicted proteins | sample saktaG_15_FD_190148 | JGI IMG/M metagenome (GOLD analysis project Ga0265595, IMG submission 190148) | Saline water microbial communities from Sakinaw Lake, British Columbia, Canada - sak_2013_06_06_50m | ecosystem: Environmental > Aquatic > Non-marine Saline and Alkaline > Saline ... | reverse complement strand
TCTCGTTCCTTTTCCCTATGCTCATAGCGATGTTGCTGACCCCAAGTATAGCCCTCATTGTAAATTTCCCATTCCTCTTCAGTAAAAGGTAGTCCCCATCTTACATTAATAATATCGGCGATATCGTCAAGAAAAACGCTTTCTAAACCATCCTTAACACCCATTTCATAAATTTCATCATTACGCGTCTTTGGCATCTTTCAATCTCCTTATTTGTAAAGAACTTATTCTAAAACTTTAAACACTATCTATCAATATATCCTAACGCTATGTCCTAACATTCTTTCTAATGGGATTATACGCCAAAAGCTTAGCTTTGTCAAAAATGTAATTTTTCAATATTTTAGATTCAAACAACCGGACTTTACTCTATTGTGTAAAAAAAATTTTGTGGTTGCGTTTGTTTCTTGGTATAATAAAAGAACATTTTTAAATTTAATGAAGAGCGCACAAAAAATGAAAAACTTTCTAAAAGGGCGGAAGTTAAAAAGCCGTTATTTTTTGCTTGGCGGTTTGTTTTTAGCGGCCGCTTATCTGGCAATCCCCCAGCACGTTTGGGCTGTGCCGTGGTATTTGAACCCCGCGGTTGATCTTTTCTCAAGCTTGTTCGGCAGCTTATTAAAAGTGCTTTTGCAATTAGCCAACGCTCTTTTGGGCTGGATGACTCAAGCCGTGGGCTGGGCTATTGGCAATCCATTTAATATCTCTTATACACGTCCGGGGATTACAGCGCCCGATAATTTTATTATTGAAATCGGCTGGACGCTTTTGCGCGACTTAGTGAATATGGGCTTTATTCTGGGCTTGGCCTATATTGGCCTATCAACCGCTTTGGACTTTAACATTAGTAAGGGCCAGTTTGCCACTAACAAAACATTCTTCAATCTTATTCTCATCGCCTTGTTGATCAACTTTACCCCGGCCATTTGCGGAGCAGTGGTTGATATGGGCAATATTATGGGCAGCTTTTTTACCCAAGGCACTGATTTCTCAACCATTAACGAGATATTCAACCGCCAAGAAAGCAAGCTTAGCGCTGATTGGGAAAATATTCTCACTACCAGCGCTACCTTGCTCAATGCGGTGGTGCTAATCGGTTTTGGCTTTTTCGGCGCTTTAATTTTAGGCGTATATTTTATACTGTTCTGCGCCCGCGGCCCGATTATCTGGATTTTGGTTATATTTTCCCCGGTGGCTTTTTTCGCTTACATTTTTGACAAAACCAGGAAAGAATTTAGCAAATGGTGGGATATGTTCATCCAGTGGGCGCTAATGATGCCGATAATTTTAGGGTTTTTCCTTTATTTATCGCAGCAAATTTTAGTTAGGGTGAACGAAATAATGAACGCAAGCGGCAGCAGCCCAAGCGGCTTTATCAACCAAATTGTACCCTATGCCCTGCCACTAGGATTTTTGGCCTTGGGTTTGTTTTTAGGCACCAGCAAACTAATGCCCGCTGGCGGGGGCGCGCTTGTGGGCATGGCAAAAACCGGCGGAGTAGCCGCCTTAGGGGCGGCGGGAGCGGGCGTTGCTTTGGCTGGCAAAAAAACAGCCAGCGGCACTCGCAATCTCTATCAGCGACTCAACGAAGAAAATCTGAAACCCGGTGAAGCCGGCTATGACACATGGAAAAATCAAAATTGGAGGAATAAAACTAAAGCCGCCGCGGGCACAGCCGGACGATTTATGTTTGGAGGGGCAACCAAGGAAGAACGGGCGCAATGGAATAAAAAGGGAGGAGGAACCCTTCGTGTCGGTCGCGAATTAGCTCGAGCCGGTTTGGGCGCGGCCACCTTAGGGGCCACATATTGGGCCAACCCATTAGCGCAACGAGTGGGACGCAAATTAAATTCAGCGGTTGAAGAAAGCACAAGCAAAGACATAGCAGACAATGTCGGGAAGCTCAAGGGAAAAAGCGTTGTAACCAAAGAAAAGGAAATGAAAAACGCGCTGCCCGGCGTCCTTGGCCGCAAGAGAAGAGTTTCCGCTATGATAGCCGCCATAGAAGACGGCGATGATTTAAAAGATTACAAACACATCACCCGCCTTGATAAAAAAGAAATTATCAAGGACACCATTAAATACGCGCCCGAAAAAATGTCAACTATTAAAAACATTGACCCGCTATTAACCGCTGAGGTAGCGGGACAAATGGCGCTTTCCGAGCGATCCCGAAAACAAACCGGAGTTTATCTGGACGACAAAGACAAAGAAAAATATCAGGGATATTATAAACCTATGGCTGAAGGCGCTATTCCTCTAAATGTGGTAGAGCAAATGAAGGCAACGGGCTACGCCCCCGACCAATTTAACGAATATGAAAAAAGCTTAAAAAAAGGGTTGAGCGCTGTTCAAGGGCAGATAAAAGGAGAGCAGGACAACCCCGGCTCTACCGGCTTTGACGTAAGCCAATTAACCGAATCGGAAAGCACAATAAAAGCAAAGCTGGACGCAATTAAAGAAGCAACTGAAGAATTTAAGCTGGATCCCGTGGCCGCCAAGCTAATTGCTGAAATAAAGCCCAATAAAATGAACGCCTGGACAAGCGACGTCGCCGAGAGCGCGGCCGTTTCCGATATTGCCAATAAATTCTGGAGCGGAGCTCAAGCGGGCAAGGCCGCCGAACAATTTGGCAATAAATTTATAGAAACATTCAACAAAAACATTAAACCAAGAGAATGGTACGCCAAAGAAAACCCCAAATTAGGAAACTATCTTAAAAACAACACGGCTTTGGCGGCGGGCTTTGGCAACGCAATATTCTCCACCGAAAAACCGCTAAAAATAGAATCCGACCAGCTGGAGGCCCAACTGGAAAAAATGAGAGCGGACCTCAAAGAAATGCAACCCGCGTCAAGCCCTGCGCAAAAATTAGCAAAGGAGATAAGAGCGACCTCGGATCGTTTGGAAAAAATGCAAAATCAAACGGCAGGCCAACCAACAACAATCGCAAAGCCCGGCGGACAGACAAAAGAACCAACACCTGGCGCGACCAGTGCCAATACCATCAACAGCCCGGAAACACCCAAACCGACAAACATCTTTAGTCGTAAAAAAACATCCGAAAATACTGACGATAAACCCCTGAATCTATTTAAAACGATTAAATCTGGAAAGAAAAACGACAAAAATTGAAAAAATCAAAGTATTTTAAAAGGGATGGTTTGCGCCATCCCTTTTTTGATTGTTAAATTAAAAGTTTTATTACTCCGATCTCTTGAAAAACTTCGCGAACAGTCCCTCTGCCCCGCTGACGACTTGAACATCCTTGACCTTACCACGCTCTATTTGGACAGCATAGATTGCGTCCTTCAGAGTCATTGTCGGGTCTTTCTCTATCATTTTGCTGGCATACTCCAACAGCATATCCAGCTCTATTGTTTCGCCAGCCTTTTGCTGTTGTTCCACAGCTTGGAGTTCAGCCGCCTTGGCTAATTCTCCTTGCTCTTTCACTCTGCCAACATTTAGCCGATAAATTTTTATCCCCAAGTCCATCACCACGGGCAAACCATTCGCCATCTGCCGCTCCTGATTCTCGGTAATCACTTCCCCGGTTAATCTTTTTATCAAGGCATCCCTTATTTTGTCTCTATTAAAGGACACCTGCTCCCAGGAGTATTGCGCCCCCATTTCTCTCATTTCTTCTTCTAAAACCGCTAAAATAATTTTTACTATGCCCTTCTCGCCTCCACTATTTAAATAAGCTATTAGAGAAGCGCCATCCTGAACAGGAGCCCATGTCAATGAAACGTCTATTGACACTTCGCCCCCAGCCTGTTGGTCACTATCCTTCTCACCCTTAATTCTCGTTCTTATATCTGGAAAGGTTTTCTCAAGAGTTTTCTTCTCTACATTTACTAATGTTGCCGTATAGAAATACGGCAGCAACAAATACCATCCTTCCAGTAAAATGTTTGGCCGACGCTTGCCGCGTACAACCTCTAGTCCAACATGGGGCGGCCTGTTAGGAATTTGACTCCAGGAAACTAAAAACTCTAATATTGATAGTATTCCAACTACAACTCCCCAAAAATATCCCCACCAATGATGGCCGAGGAAATTCTCCAGCCAAAAAAAGGCAGTTAAACCCAATAAAAATAAAACAACAATCTTCGGAACCGCTTTCATTTTTGCCTCCTGTTATCTAAAAATTTCCGGAATGATTTTACCAGCTCCATGGCAAACGGGGCATGACACTTCTACATCATATTTAGTTATTGATCCTGCCGCATGTCTATCCCAAGCCCTCATAGTTCGTCCTAATCCCAATTTTGGAGGTGGGCCAGAAATATCTGTCATAGTTCTACTAACTCTTCCTTTTCCACTACAAAAGCTACAATAAATCCAGCCACCAACATCAATAAATTTTCCTACTCCATTACAACCAGGACATATTCCGCTGTTATAGTGGCCAGTTCCACCACAAAGTGCACAGCATATTATCTCTTTTTCCTCTGGCATTTTATTTCCTCCAATCATAAAATAATCAAATATTAACTACTTAATGTTCAACAACGCCTATATTTAACCACAAAACAGCAAAAAACGCAAGCCCCCACTAAACAAAAACCCGCCTTCAACAGATTTAAGGTGGATAAAAATATTACAATACAACAAAACTCTGTCTAAGTATAGAAATACGGCTTTAGCTCCTCCTCTGTAATATACCACAATGATTGATTAAAAATTCGGGCTGGTGCCCTCAGAATGACAATTTAGGGGCAAACGCGTAATTCCTAAGTATAAAGCTTTTTCTGAAAGCTTTATATTACTATTATCACACTTTTATAATAGTCCGATTGGTCTTGCTATGTCAAATTTTTTATCCACCCCTTGATTTGTCAACTTAATCCGCCGTGCTATAATAATAAAATATGCTTTATCCAAAAGAACAAACAATGGAACTCTTTGACAAGCTACCCCGTGAACTAAGGGCCGCTATATTTTCGGAAGACAACGCCGAGTTTATCGGCCAAATCGCCAAGCGATACAAAATGGCCGAAGATAAAGTGAGCCAGTTTGCCATTTTGGTGGGCAACATATTGCTGGGGCTTCTATCGCCCGATCTCCTGCCCAAAGCGTTGGAGCAGGAGCTTGGCGTTTCACCCGAACAAACCGCTTTTATCAGCCAAGAAGTTAACCGTTTAATTCTATACCCGGTTAAAGACAAACTGGTGGATTTTTATAAAGAAATCAGCTTTGCGCCAAGCGGCGTTATCACCAAAACCTCTTCAAAAACAGTTATCAGCGCCCCAGCGCCAGATGATAACCAGCCCCTGCCCGATGACGGGCCGACCGGCTTGGGCGACACATACAGAGAAACAGTGGAATAAAACTATGTCGCAATTCTTGCGATCGCAAGAATTGCGACATAGTTTTATAACCAAAAAAACCCGCTTATAAGCAGGTTTTTTTGGTTTTATACTTGTTACGGCTTTACTCTTCGGTTTTTTTAATCGGAAAAATGGCAATGGCTGAAGCGCAATTCTTTTTATCACCAAATCCGAATCTTTCCCGACCGCCACAACCGCTAATAGAATGCGAGGTTAAATCGCTCACCGACTGAGTAAAAACCTCGGAATTACTGCCCGGCCCGCCACTATTCCAACATTCCTTGCATTTAGAACTAGTAAAGTCAAGCGTGCAGGAGTCACAATTCTCAAAACTTTTCACCGCATTTTCAAAAAGAATCACCGCGCAATCGCCCTCAACGCTGATTGATTTTATTTTATTGGCAAATTCAATCTTTTTCTTTTCTATCACGGTAGCGCCATCATCGTTATAAATTTTTACCCAGCTCTCTATCTCATTGGGAATATTAACCGGCGCGTAAAAAGGCATCGGTAAGACCGTAGAATTATAGCGATCGCTAGCCAAAAATTTATTTTTTATGTAGTCAGGGATATTGGGCACAAATACCAAACAATCGCCTAATAGCCCCTTTCCAGTGCACAACTTGACCTCACGGCAGACAATTTTTTGTTTTGAAGCGACAATGGGCTCGGTGCCATCACTAATGTTAGTATTTGTGCTATAAATACCTTGGCCCATTTCTAACTCAAAAATCTCTAATGAAGATGCCCTATCATCAGTTCTTAAGCGACCAAACTGGTCCACAGAATTAACCGGGGTTTTAACAGAATTAACCGTGGTCCCGCTATATGACAGCAAAAGATTGCCAAAGCTCGGTAATGGGTCGCTTGGATAAAAGAAAAAACCCGCAACACTAATACTATCTGAAGGTTCACCCAAAGCGAGGCCCGCGCATTTGCAACCCTTACTCTCATCATCTTTATCTACCTCACAAGGCGCCCCGCAATATTTAGGAACAGTGGTATCGCCCGTCCGGCCGTTACCAAAATACTGCGGTTTTTTTTCAAGGTCAGTAAGATTTACTTTAACAGTATATTGCTCAAGCAAACCGCCTTTGTTTTTCCAAAAACTTTCATCTTTATAAATCTTTGGCAAACGCAGATAAGGATCATCGTCGGCTTGCAGAGGATGTATCTTCTCAAAAAAATATCTTACATCGCCGGTATAATAATAACCGCTATGCAAAATAGCTAAATAATTATGGATTTTGCCTTTTTTCGGTTCAATATTTCTTACTTCAATTTCATCGGCCAAATTATCAAATTTAACGTTGCTCAAACTAAAATCCTCGGCATTAGCGGCAAACCTTTGACTGGCGCCGCTCTCGCTGGCGTATAGAACAACGCCCGAGCCCGCCCCCTGCATTTTGATGGAAAGAGGCGGATGCACTATTGTCTTTCTAACCGGCTGGTCGGTAATATTATTGGGGTCAAAGCTATAAAGGGTTTGCTCATCATAATAAGACACTTCTGAATTAAAAAAATCATCATGAATGGTTATGATCTTCATCTCAAGCTCGTTGGCTTCAGAGCCGGGCGTGTCGGCCTTACATGATGGCCTGTCGTTATTACCCGGAACAGTCGGGCTAGATACAGTGCCATCATCGCCCACCTTTCCCTCCATACGATATTCTACGGCGGCTGTCGCGCCTACGGCGGTGTTATATTGCGTGTTAGGGTAAGCGAAAATTTTCGCGCCAACGACTAAAGCGCCTCCCTGCGTTGTGTCATCGCCCCAAAAGCCAATGGCATAAATTGGAAATTTAGTAAAATTAACTATGCTTCCCGTGATTGCTTCTTCATTTACCATATTGCCGAATTCCGCGGTTAAGTTGGGCATATCATAGCTTAAAAACCTTGCCTCGCCGGCTTTTATCAAACTTTCTAAAGTGTCGCTGTTGGCGGTATTAAGGCCATTAACCATATTTGGATTATAACAATCAATGATGTTCACGGTATTCACCGCGCAAGACCCATCGGCAGCGGGAGTTGGAGGCGCATAACACTTATTTGTTATTGCGGTAGCGCCCACCTTGTCTGTGCCATAAAGCCCGGCCTGGGTGAACATCACAATGCCCGAGCCCACTTGCTGTCTTCTGATAGTCATTATGGTCAGCTGCGGATTAATCGTTTGCAAAACTAAATAAGAACTGGCGATTATCAACAATCCTAACAGGCATTGCCCGATACGGCTTTTGGCGGCAGCCATGGCGTTAGCCCGGCCCACAGAGGTAAGGTATTGCACGCCTGCGTACACCAAAGAAAAAGCCGTGGCCAAAGCGGCGATAATAATAGCCCAATTCACAACATAGCGAATAATGTCGGGCAGTTTTGCCCGGCCGGTAATCACCTGCTCGGCCCCGGGGATTGTCGGGTAGATTGTTTCCAAGTCAAGATTAGCGGCCAAAGCCAAAAACGGCAAAAACAACGCGGCAACGGCTGCAAACAGAAAAATTTTATGATATTTTATTCGCATTTATTTAATTGAATTACCATCCAGGCACGGGACAAGTTTTTTTACACAACTTGCCGTCTTTATAAAACTGCTCTCTAAGCTTCTCGCAAGGGTTATCATTGGGGTCATAAACAACTTCTAAACTAGCCCATTTCCTTCCCCAGCCAAGATCAGCGCTTGGCAACCACATATCTATCCAATAACCGGTTTGATTGATTCTGTCGCAGGCGTAAAATACTTTGCCTACAACATCTTCACCATCAACCATAAACGAACCTAAAGCGGTACCCGGGGCATCACTGCCGTTATCATCCCATAATGACAGCACCTTCACTCGCGAACCAAAAGGAATAATGTCCGCATCAACGGCGATTATACCGAAGTAAACGCCCAAATCACCATACCCTTTGGCCATACCTTTCCTCCAGTGAGCCGTAGCTACGCACTTGCCTTCACAATGAGCCGGTGGGATATATTGAGTAACCTTAAATGTTCCTGCTGTTGGGCCAGGGGTTGCGTCTCCTCCAGTATACTCCACCGGCGTTGGCGAATAAGAAATCGGCGGGCCGCCGTAAGGACTTTCGTCTCCTAAAAATTCAATGGGCGCCTCGTGGCAACAAGTCCAGTTGTGGCTGCTGCCCCCGCAAAGAAAAGCCAAACACGCCTCATCGCTCATTTGGCGAACTTCTATTGTGTCATTTCCCTGCCCCGTAACATCAATTGCAGTGACCACGGCTTCACTGCACAAGCACTCCAAACACGCGCTGTTTAATCCCCAATCGCCGCTCTCTTGGTCTTGGCATTTTTCGCCGCAGGCGTTATAAATCTTGTAATTCAACCGTCCCAAAATAGACGCCTTTTTCAAATCAGGCGTTTTTTTCTGCAAACATTTAATGCAGGGCTCGCTGCCTTGGCCATCATCGCACTCGGCCTTGCACACTTCGGACCAGGGCATTGGCCAATACTGGCCCGCTTCAATGGCATCCTTACAGCGCATCGGATATTTATCGCCCAGACGGCCACTCAAAACCATTTTCTTTTCCAATTCCGACAAGCTACACTCTTTAACCATTACCGCGGCCTTGGTAGCCATACGGCGAATGGCCTCTTGTTGAGTTATTTTTTGACCCAAGTCGCTTACGTAGCCCTTACTCAAGTTATTCGGGTCTGCTGGAACTAATTGGGCTATATCCTCATAAACCGTTACCGTGGGCTCTTCAAAAATTGTTTTTACCCTGTTGCGCGATTCCTCTATAGCAGCCAACCAGCCAGCTAAAGCGCCAATCGGCCCGGCTTTTTCATCGCCCAAATCCGGGCACGGGCTGCCCGCGCAATCTTTGTTTGCTGGAATGGGCGCGTGCCCGCCCAATGTAATTTTTTTTATAAGCAAGTCCAACTCCAAAGCAAACTCCGGCCCAAAATCAACCGCAACCGGCAGGCATTTCGTAAAATCGCAAACAAATTCATTATCTTTATTTAATAAAGCAAAAATATTCTGCAAATTGCCCGAAGCGCTTTTAACATACCCGCCGGCATTTTGCTGTTCAGATAAAACCGCGACCATAAGGTTAACCGTGTCTTCTAACGGCTTGCCGATGGGAATAATACGGTCGCATTTTGCCTCGCCAAAGCCGCCCCCTTGCGGCTCAAACTGACCCAAATCCTCAACCGCCTGAACAGGCGATTGAACGGCCGGCTGGAAATAACTCCAAGATAAAAACACAGTCAAGAACATCACGGCTAACAATCCGAAGATAAAATGAAGGGAAAGTTTCATAAAACACCTTTTATTAAATCCGAAGCACGCTTAAATTTCTAATTGACCTAATTTCTAATTCCTAAATAAGCACCAATGTCTAATAACCAATGTCTAAACGGGAAATGCTGTTTCTTTGTTCATTGGACATTTCGTCATTAGACATTATTTAGAAATTAGTACTTTTTAAGGATTACTCCATTTTACTTTATCTTAATGGTTTGTTCAAATCCTGCTCCAAGCGCTCGGCCATATTAACCATAGGCCCTCTCAATGTCCAAACCAAAGCGCAATACGGGTCTGTAAGGGGCGCCAAGGTTAAAGGCAACCCAGAAATACAAAAGGGAATCTTGCAATAGCTCATACCGCACGTGCAATTTTCGCTGGCAAAGTTCAAGGCCGTGGCTAACGCCCAAACAAACTGGGCTGATTGCTTGAGCTCCTCGGCTCGGTCATACATTGGCTTAATGGAATCGTATGTTTCGCTATAGGTAGTTCCTAACTGTATAAAGGCCTCGTCCCAAGGCAAAGGAACAATCACGTCTCTGGCCTTATGGTAGGCCTTGTCAATCTCGTTTAAGTGCTGGCGAATCTGGCTGAACTGCGCTTGTAGCTGCGAATATAGGCCAGAGACATCCGGGCAAACCTGCCCGCCCTTACCTCCGGTTAATGGCTGGCTTTTATTACCAGCATAACTTTCCGCCGGAGCGGCCACACACTTAAACGGCGTAATCTTCAAGCCGCCGCTTGAAGGGGCGGCTTTTTTCATCTCATTATTGTACGCCTCTTTCATGGCGCCTTCTAACCCCTTAATCATTTTAATAAACTTGCCGGCGTTTTCATAAAAGGCCTTTGAGCCCTTGATAGAAGTGGTGATGCCCCCTTGGGCCGCCGTGCCCGACTGAATGCCCATTAGCACCGAAAGCACCTTCATAACCTCGTTAAGGGGTGTGGCGATGTCATTGCTTTCCACGCAAAGCCCTCGCAATTTTCTCATACCTTCGGCATTACTTTTATTAACATCGGGATTGGGGCTTACGCTAATAAGATTTTTTATGTTATCACCGTTGCAATATTTATCATCGTTGAATATTCTTCGGTGGGATTGGTTTTCAACAGTGCAAATTGAGCTCATATTATTTCTTATATCGCGGCAAGCGGAGCCGTCGTCGCTGGAATTGCACTGGTTTCTTATGGCAAACTTAGTT
>Ga0265595_1002993_pt1 | contig 10794 bp, 11 predicted proteins | sample saktaG_15_FD_190148 | JGI IMG/M metagenome (GOLD analysis project Ga0265595, IMG submission 190148) | Saline water microbial communities from Sakinaw Lake, British Columbia, Canada - sak_2013_06_06_50m | ecosystem: Environmental > Aquatic > Non-marine Saline and Alkaline > Saline ... | reverse complement strand
CAAAAAAACCGATTAGTAAAAAGTGAAAAAAATATCTTTTATCAAATAATATTTTCCAGTTCCCTTTAAGGACAGCTAATACAAAAAGAAAGATACCGGCTATTAGGCTGCTGAAGGTAGCGAAGAACAGAGGATTTATTAATCCTGTGCCATATTTAATAATAATAGGCAGAGCCCCGGCTATAAAAATAGTGATAATTACAAATATTATTCCTTCTTTTTCTTTCTTTTCCAATATGTTTACTCCAATTAAATTAGTGAATAGTGTTAAAACAGGTTTGCAGTTTACAGTATATTATGTTTTATATTATTGCTACGAATCTGATGTAGGGGGCGGATTCATCCGCCCCGGGTTTTAGGCACCTTCTTTTAGCGGGTTCGATGAATCGAACCCCTACTTTAATTCAAAGACAGACAGGCCTGTTCCCTGTTTTCACAGGGACAAGCTCTGTTAAAACGGGGAGTCTGTCCTACGTTTTTACATAGATCATTAGGGCGTATGCAATACGCCCCTACTTCTGGCTTCCGAATACTGGCTTCTTTTTTCTTCTTTCTTCACTATATACTACATACTATATACTTGATACTATATAGTTAATACATTCTACACTTATTTTGAAATTCCTGCTATTTTATAAAAATTATGATATAATTATTATAAAGATAAGAATTTTTTCTTTTCCGTTCTAACTTTCTCCCAACAGGGGAAGGAGAGATGAACATGAAAAAAAGAACAATTATCTTCTTTCTGCTTTTAATATCAATTTTCTTTTATTCTCTAACAGTATATTATACTACTCCCAAACCGTCTATTTACCTTCTTCAACTAAACGGTATTATAAACCCTATTACCTCTCAATATGTAGTTAGCGGAATTGAAGATGCTGAGGCAGAAGAGGCGGAATGCTTAATCCTGCAATTAGATACGCCCGGTGGATTGGATACCTCGATGAGAGACATAATAAAAAAGATGTTAAATTCCACTATTCCTATTATAGTATATGTCTCTCCTTCCGGCGGCAGGGCGGCCTCAGCCGGAGTATTTATCACCTTGGCCAGTAATATTGCTGCCATGGCTCCGGGGACCAATATCGGAGCTGCTCATCCGGTTGTAATGGGTGGAGAAGAGATTGATGAAGTAATGAAAGCTAAAATGGAAAATGATGCCGCTGCCTATATCAAGACCATTGCTGAAAAGAGGGGAAGAAATACCCAGTGGGCGGAAAAGGCGGTAAGAGAAAGTGTATCTATTACTGAACAGGAAGCCATCGAAATCGGAGTAATAGAATTTATCGCCAATGATGTTAATGAATTAATAGAAATTATTAATGGAGTAAGAGTGACCACCGCAAGTGGGGAAAAAGTACTTAATACTAAAGACGCAGAAATAATCCCCGTGAAGATGACCTTTAAAGATTTATTTCTCCATTCCCTGACCAATCCTAATGTAGCTTATATCTTATTATTCCTGGGGATTTACGGCATCCTGGGTGAATTCAGTAATCCCGGTTCTTTCTTCCCGGGAATTGTGGGAGGAATATCTCTTATCTTGGCCTTTGTAGCTTTCCAGAGCATACCTATAAACTATGGAGGATTCCTGCTCATCATCTTCGGTATTGTGCTCTTAGTTATAGAAGTATATACTCCTACCTTTGGAGTTTTTACTGCCGGTGGAGTGACTTCCCTTGTTTTAGGTTCTTTTATGCTGTCTAAGTCCACAGCTCCTTTTTTAAGGATTTCTTTGGGATTAATTATCTCTATGTCTCTTGCTACTGCAGCTTTTTTTGTCTTTGCTTTAAGTAAAGGAATTAAGATTCAATGGAAAAAACCGGTTACCGGCAGAGAAGGTCTTATTGGAAAAATAGGGATTGCCAAAACTGACCTTTCTCCGGATGGCACCATCTTTGTACGCGGAGAGAGGTGGCAGGCTTCTGCTGAAGATGAATTAATTAAAGTAGAAGAAGAGGTAGAAGTATTAGAAGTAAAAGGTCTTCAGCTTATAGTCAAAAAATATATTCGAAAGGAGTAAATTAAAATGAATATAATTGCTAATCTACAAATATATCTGGGAATTTTACTAATAGTTCTCCTAATATTATCTCAGGCTGTAAAAATACTACGAGAATATGAAAGAGGAGTAATCTTCAGATTGGGAAGATTAGCCGGCGCCAAAGGTCCAGGGTTGATTCTGCTTATACCTATTATAGATAGAATGGTAAGGATTAGTCTTCGGATTATCACTATGGATGTCCCGTCTCAGGAAGTAATCACTAAAGATACGGTTCCGGTTAAAGTTAACGCGGTAATCTATTTTAGAGTAGTTAACCCAGAAAGTGCGGTGGTAGAAGTACAGAACTTTGTCAATGCTACCTCCCAAATTGCCCAAACTACTCTGCGCAGCGTTTTAGGTCAGATGGAATTAGATGAAATATTATCTCAGAGAGAAAAAATAAACCAGACTCTGCAAAAAATTGTGGATGAACATACTGGTCCCTGGGGAATTAAGGTTACTGCAGTAGAAACTAAAGACATTGAATTACCGGAAGGCATGAAAAGAGCTATGGCTAAACAAGCTGAAGCAGAAAGAGAAAGAAGGGCAAAGATAATTCATGCTGAAGGTGAATACCAGGCTTCAGAAAAATTAGTCAAAGCTGCAGATAGAATTGCCAAAGAGCCCATTGCTTTACAACTCAGATACTTGCAAACATTAACCGAAGTGGCAGTTGAAAAAAATTCTACTATCCTATTTCCTTTACCAATTGATTTATTGAAACCTTTTCTGGAAAATTATGCTCAAAAAGAAAGTAAAAAGAAATAAATAAAGGTCATTCCTGAGGAAACAGGAATGACCTTATATATAATAATAATTTAATCTAAGCGGTAACTTTATATACTTTGTCGCCATGGCGAACTCTATCCTTTACTTTAATTCCTATCCCATCGCCAGTTTTGGCAGAATCTACAGCCTGGTGTTCTGTCTGCATAGAATTTATCTTTTGTTCAAAATCAGTAGTATGTCCAACAAAATGAATGGTATCACCCAAATTTAATTCTCCATTTTCGATAACTAAAGCAGCAACACCTATTTTAGCAAAGTAATCGGTTACTTTTCCAATCATCACTTCGGCCATTTTTTTACCCTCCTTTATCTTATAATTTTTAATAAGCTCGGGCAAAATACACTAAAGTAGAAGACTCCTTCCCACAATAAATACATTTTCCCGAAGCTTCTTCCTGCTCAAAAGGAATGCATCTTATGCTTGCCTTGGTCTCTTCTTTTATCTTATCTTCACAATCTTTATTTCCACACCAGTAAGTCTTAATTAATCCTCTCTGTTTTTCGATAATTTTTTTGAATTCATTATAATCGGAGGTCTCTCGAATGTTTTCTTCTAAAAATTTCTTGGCTCGGGTAAAAAGATTTTCTTGAATATTATCCAGTAATTTTTTCACTGTCACTGCTAATTTTTCCTCTTTTACTGCCATCTTTTCTCCGGTATCCCTTCTTATCAACATCACCTGACCTTGCGCCATATCTTTAGGCCCGATCTCCAGTCTTAAAGGAACTCCTCTCATTTCCCATTCGTTGAATTTCCAACCAGGGGTATATCCGTCTCGGGTATCAACCTCAACCCGAAAATCTTTCTTTAAAATGGTGCGGATACTTTCGGCTTTCTCTAAAACTTCTTTCTTGGTTTTATCGAACATAATGGGCACTATGATTACCTGAACAGGGGCAACCTTGGGAGGTAATTTTAATCCCCGTTCATCACCGTGCACCATAACCAGGGCACCGACTAATCGGGTAGTCGTCCCCCAGGAAGTCTGCCAGACATATTTCTCTTTCTGGTCTTCATCTAAATATTTAATATCAAAGGCTTTAGCAAAATTTTGCCCTAAATTATGCGAAGTTCCGGCTTGCAGCATTTTACCGTCGCTCATAAGGGCCTCTAAAGTATAAGTGTGTAGTGCCCCGGCAAATTTTTCTTTTTCAGTCTTTCGCCCTACAATTACCGGGATAGCCAGGTCTTTTTCAATATAATCCCGATAAACCTGATTTAATATTTTTAAGGTCTCTTCCTCTGCCTCTTGCTCGGTCTTATGGGCAGTATGCCCCTCCTGCCAAAGAAATTCGGTAGTCCTTAAAAACAGACGGGTCACTTTCTCCCAACGTACAATATTTACCCACTGATTTATAAGGATAGGGAGGTCTCGCCAGGACCTTACCCATTTAGAATAAAGACTGCAAATAATGGCTTCAGAGGTAGGACGGACAGCTAACCTCTCTTCTAATTTCTGATTTCCTCCGTGAGTAACCCAGGCTAACTCAGGGGCAAAACCTTCCACATGTTCTGCCTCTTTCTTTAATAAGCTCTCGGGAATAAACAAAGGGAAATAAGCATTCTTATGTCCGGTCTCTTTGATCCTTCTGTCTAAACCTGCCTGCATATTCTCCCATAAACCATATCCGTAGGGTCTTATTACCATACAACCTTTTATGGTAGTATAATCGGCCAGTTCTGCTTTTCTTACTACATCCACATACCATTGTGAAAAGTTTTTCTCTTTTGAGGCAATTTCTTTAACAAATTCTATATCTTTCTCCACCGATGTTCCTCCCTTATTTGGTCCTTATCTTATGACAGTCTTATAATATATTTATTAAAGATTTTACCATAATTTAATGTACTTGTCTAAAAATTTACTAAAAAAGGAAATATGAGGTTGGTCATTATCGTTGTATTATAGATTGGCTTTTTGAACTGCGGCTTTAGCTAAAACCTGGGTCGGGTCTATTATTGGGGCAGAAATATCTCCCTCTTTTAGGATTAGAGGAATCTCGGTACATCCGGTAATTATTGCTTCTGCTCCCTTATCGATTAATTTTTGCGCAATTGATATAATGTTTTTCTTGACTTCTTCAGATAAATCTCCTGCCTTTACTGCATAAATTACCTTCATAATTTTTTCTTTGTCCTTCTCTTCGGGAGAGATGACCTCGATATTAAATTTTTTAAAGTGTTGATGATAAATTTCCGACCTATAGACACCAATAGAAGCTAAAAGTCCTACCTTTTTTATTTGGGGAATTCTTTTTTTGGTTTCTTTAGCAGTCTCTTCTATCATATTTAGTACTGGTATGTTAACACTTCCTTGAATTGAAGAAAGGAAATAATGAGCAGTATTGCAGGGAATAACTATAAAATCGGCTCCAGCTTTTTCTAAATTTTGAGCTGTCTCTTGTAAGGCTGGAAGAGGGTCTTCTCCTTTTCCCAAGATAGCAGCAGTACGGTCCGGTATCTTGGGGTTATTATCAATAATTATTCTTAAATGATCCTGGTCTTTTTCCGCGGGAGTAAATTTAATTATCTTATAAAATAAGTCTATAGTGGCCTCAGGCCCCATTCCACCTAAGATTCCGATAATCTTTTCTGGCATTTCTATATTTCTAACTTCCTTTATAAAAGATATGCGTTTTTCTTTATTTTGAAAGCCAATTTATTATACTATAAAAAGATTACAAAATCTTCTTTTTTTCATTTTTTATCCTTTTCTGTTTTTTTTAAAATTATTCTTCATTGCTTAAATCTTACTCTGTATTGTTTGCTTAGAGTACGCTGCGATTTCAATATTGTTTTAAAAATTATTAAGAGCTCTAAACATATTATTATATAGATAATTATATTTTTTTAACTATCTATAATCTTTATACTCCATATAATAAAGATATTTTTGCAACACTAATACCAAATACGAATGAAAATAAATTTGATATATTATTAAGTATACGATATATTAGTATTGCATATTACTCATAAGGATAAGGAAAAATAATGGACATTAATAATAACAATAAGGATTTAAGTGAAGAAATATTAATAACCTTGAGGCAAATTAACCGGGCTATGTCTATATATTCTAAGTCTCTGGATAAGCACTACGGATTAACTTCTCCCCAGCTCATTATTTTACAAGAACTTTCTCATTCTAGCCAAATAGCAATTGGGGAAATAGCCAGAAAAATCAGTTTAAGCCAGGCAACAGTCACCGACATTATTGACCGCCTTGAAATCAAAGATTTGATAACAAGAACAAAAAGCAGCCTTGACCGAAGACAGGTTCTGATAAAAATTACCTCAAATGGTAAAGATATTATTAATAAAAAACCATCATTGCTACAAAAAGAATTTTTAATAGAATTTGATAAGCTGCAAAAATGGGAACAACATTTGCTCTTATCTTCGGTTGAAAGAATTGCTTCTATGATGAAAACAAAAAGTTACTTGAAAAATTCAGTGAAGACACCTTTAAAGAACGTCAACTTCGAAAAAGAAAAACCCAACTTATAATGTTTTTGTACTTATAAGGAGTAAGGAGGCATATTATCTCTCTTTCACTTTTTTTAGAATATTATCATACTAAAATTATCCTTGAACTTTTTAATCATATTAAAATAGTTGCTATAAGTATACCTATTTCAATATTGGTTAGTGTATCTTTGGGATTTTATATTTCTTCCCGGCCTAAAATTGCTAAATATGTTATCAATGTAACCAGTATTATGATGACTATTCCCAGCCTGGCACTGTTTGGTGTTATGGTAGTCATCTTCGCTCCTTTTAAATTAGGCCTGGGAATCGTACCAGCTGTTTCAGCAATTACTATTTATTCTCTCTTGCCTATCACCCGTAACACTTATCTTGCTTTGAATCAGGTAAAACCGGGAATGATTGAAGCAGCTCGGGGAATTGGAATGTCAAAAAATCAGATTCTCTGGAAAATAAAAATCCCTCTCTCTGTTCCAGTCATTATGTCCGGCATAAGAATTGCTATTGTTATGGGGGTAAGTGTAGCGACTTATGCCTCCCTTGTTGCAGCAGGCGGATTAGGATATTTTATTTTTGCCGGGATTGGACGGGCTAATTTAACCATGGTATTGGTAGGAGCCATTCTTATTTCCGCATTGGGCATAGGAATAAACTTTTTTTTGTTGAAAGTAGAAGATTGGATAACCCCCAAAGGACTTAAAGTAAAAAGCTAAACAGGAGAAATAATCAATGATAAAGTTAACTAATATAAGCAAAACATTTGGGAAAAAAATAGCGGTAAATAACCTTAACCTTCATATTGAAAAAGGTTCCCTAACTATGTTTATCGGTCCTTCTGGCTGCGGGAAAACTACCACTTTAAGGATGATAAACAGACTGACTACTTTTGATAAAGGAAATATTTTCGTCAACGGTACATCAATTATTGATATTGACCCGGTGGAATTAAGGCGAAATATAGGATATGTCATTCAAGAAATAGGTTTATTTCCTCATTTTACCGTTTTTGAAAATATTGCAATTGTGCCCCGCTTACTTAAATGGGAACAAAAAAAAATTGAGCAAAGAGTAGAAGAACTTCTTGAACTAGTCACTTTGAACCAGAGTTTTGCCCAAAAATATCCACTTCAGCTTTCCGGAGGGGAAAAACAACGTGTAGGATTAGCAAGAGCACTTGCTGCCGAACCGGAAATACTACTCATGGATGAACCCTTCGGAGCAATTGATCCCATAAACCGACTTAAACTGCAAGATTCATTCTTGGAAATACAGGAAGAAATTAAAAAAACTGTTGTCTTCGTAACCCATGATATCAACGAAGCCATAAAATTAGGAGACAAAATTGCCATTATCAATGAAGGTAATTTGATTCAGTATGATAATGTTTCCAAAATACTTAGCGACCCGGCAAATGAATTTGTAGAAAGCCTTTTAGGGCAAGATAGAAGCATTAAAGCACTTTCTCTTGAAAAAACAAAAGATTTTATAACAAAGGATGGTTTTATAACTGTTTTAAATACCGAGCTCCCCGAAAATGTAATGAAAAAATTACAAGATAAGGATGTTAGACTTGCCTTTGTATTAGATGAAGACAATCATTTAACCGGGCGTTTTTTATTTGAAAAACCAACAAAAACCAAAAAACAAAAATTTATTTACGACCCTGATCCCTGGATTGCTGAAAGGCAGAACAACCTCAATGAAACCCTTTCTAAAATGCTGGAAGCGGGTGAAAAACAGCTTCCCGTAGTAAACCGAAAGAAAAAATTTGTTGGGCTTATCAGATTAAGCGATATTTTTGAGGAAGTTAATAAAAAATAAATCTTTTCAAAAAAGGAAGAAAAGCAATAATAATATGAATATAGTATCTTATTATTTTAACAATTTTTGGAAAATTATGTCTGCTCTTGAGGTGCATGTTTTTATCTTTTTAGTAGCTCTATCCTTTTCTATAATTATTGGGATGGCTATAAGTATCTTTATCACCCAGGAAGGCAAGAAAAAAATCGGAAGAGTAATCCTTTCTGTTATGGGAGCGGCCCAATCAGTACCCTCTCTGGTGATTATTGCCTTGATATTTATTTTTGTGGGCATAGGCATGAAACCGGCTATTATTGCTCTAGTCATTTACGGTCTGGTTCCTATTATCTTTAATACTACTTCCGGCATTCTCAGCGTCCGCCAAAATATTATAGAGGCAGGCAAAGGAATGGGTTTAACCCAAAATCAATTACTCTGGAAAGTAAAAATACCGATTGCTCTTCCGGTCATCATGGGGGGAATAAGGAGTTCTGCCACAATTATTATCGGTTCGGCAACGGTTGCTGCCGTAATTGGGGGTGGAGGTCTGGGAGATTTTATATTCATCGGCCTTAAATTACAGAAACCGGAAATGCTGATATCCGGTGCAATAACTGTTTCTTTGCTGGCCATAATAGTAGATTATATTATGGCTATGATTGAAAGAAAAGTAGTCCCCAAGGGACTACAAATAAAAAAAACTTAAGGAGGTTACTATTATGAAAAATCGCATATGTATAATTGTTATTATTGTAGTAGTTTCTTGTTTGGCTTTAGGTAGTTTGGCTGCCAGCGGAGCGGAAACTAAAAAAATTGTGGTGGGAGCAAAAGATTTTACTGAACAATATGTTTTAGGGAATTTAATGAGCCTATTACTACAGGAAAATGGTTTTAAAGTAGAAGAAAAATTTGGGACAGCTTCAGCTATAACCAGAGCGGGATTAACCAGCGGACAAATTGACCTTATGCCTGATTATACAGGAACTGCCTGGGCAGCATATTTTAAACATACTGAAAAAATAAGCGACCCGATAGAACTCTACGAAATGGTAAAAAAAGAAGATTTGGAAAAAAACAATATGGTGTGGCTGGGAAGAACTACTTTTAATAATACTTACGCCCTCGCCATTAAAAAAGATATGATTGATACTATGGGAACATCTATTTCCAGTTTAAGCGAATATGTAAATAAAGATCCGGAAAAAGTTCTTTTTGCGGTAAACCATACTTTCTACGAAAGAGAAGATGGTATTTTTGGAATGGCAGAAACTTACGGTATGAACATTTTGAGAAAAAATGTAAAAACTATGGATACCGGATTAACTTACGAAGCCATTGACAGAGATCAAGTTGATGTAGCTATGGTCTTTGGCACTGATGCTAAGCTTATAAAATTCGACTTATTAGTTTTGAAAGATGATAAACATTTCTTCCCTATCTACAATGTTTCAATAGTAGTCAATAAGGATGTTCTTGACAAATATCCTGAAATAGAGGAAATCATGCTTCCCATTACTCAATTAATCGACACAGAAACCATGATTGCATTGAATTATGAAGTCGATGGAGAAGGCAAACCGGCTAAAATGGTAGCAGAAGAATTTCTCAAAGAAAAAGGATTGATAAAATGAAAATTGGAATAATCTCTGATACGCATGATAATCTGCCCCGGATAAAAAAAGCAGTGGAAATTTTCAACCGGAAAAAAGTTGAACTGGTCCTGCATGCGGGAGACTTTGTTTCTCCATTTACTTATTTGGAATTTAAAAATATAAACTGCCCTCTAAAAGGGGTGTTTGGGAATAATGATGGAGATAAACTTTATCTTCAGGAAAAATTTAAGGTGATAGGAGAACTTTATCCTGCGCCATATATTGTGAAGATAAATAATAAAAATGTTATTATGCTTCACAAAGAAAAATTAATAGACGCCCTGGCAGAAAGCCAGAAATACGATGTGATCATATACGGCCATACCCACCGAACTGATTTGCGTAAAATCGGAAAGACTCTCATCGTAAACCCGGGTGAATGCAGTGGTTGGTTAACCGGGAAGAGTACCATTGCCTTACTGGATCTGGAAACTTTAAAGGCAGATATTATAGACTTAGCGGACAGCGTTTAGAAACAGTTAGCTGGTTAGATAGTTACTTGGTTAATATAGAGAAATCGTATCTCGAGGAGAAAATAATAATTTATAATATGTAGGGGCAGATCTTGTGTCTGCCCATGATGAGTAATGTGTTGTGGGGTTTCGATTCATCGAACCCGCAATAGTTTAAAATATCATTATGACCATAAAAAAACGGGACGGATAAATCGCCTTCTATAATAGCTGAATACTGATAACTAAAAGGGCAGACACAAGGTCTGCCCCTACCAATTTAATAATCAAAGCTGAAAACGGATTGCTTTTATCTAAAAACCAAAACTATAAACCCGTTTTATACTAACGACTATTCACTATTCACTAACGACTAATTTCATTCTCTCTCGCTTTCCTCTTCTAACAACTTCAAAGTCTGTTCAAGTTTCTGCAGTTCTTCTCCGTATTCGCTCCAGTTTCCTTCGCGAGCAAACTCTTGAGCACTTTCGTAATATCCTGCTGCTTCCTTAATTAAATCTTTAAGAGTTTTTTCTTCGCCCGCCACTACAATTTCTCTAT
>Ga0265595_1002991_pt1 | contig 10798 bp, 5 predicted proteins | sample saktaG_15_FD_190148 | JGI IMG/M metagenome (GOLD analysis project Ga0265595, IMG submission 190148) | Saline water microbial communities from Sakinaw Lake, British Columbia, Canada - sak_2013_06_06_50m | ecosystem: Environmental > Aquatic > Non-marine Saline and Alkaline > Saline ... | reverse complement strand
CATTGGACCGATCATCTTGACCAAAGATTGGCAGCAGTATATTATAGGCCTGGAAGGCATAGACCTAAGCTACATAAGCGGAGGATTCTGCTGGTCTACAAATATCGATGTAAATCCCGAAGGCGCTGCCTTTTATTTTGATGATATGCGCTACGAATAAAAGTAGGGATAGAGCCTACTTTTCTGTCATCCCCGTGCAAACGGGAATGACAACCCTAATAATAATATTGCATACACTAATTGTATTTGTTATAATGTGATTTCATTGTTGTTAATCAGATAAGGGCAAGGGATCCCTCAACAGCTATCCGCCTGCGGCGGGCTTAACGCTGTTTCGGGATCAAATTTGCACACAAATTTGAGGAGGTAGTTAATGGAGCAAGCAAAGAGCAAGCCAGAGCACCATGTCACAGCCCCTAAAGACCGCGTTCCCATATTTCAAAAAGCTGTCTACAGTATGGGAGGACTGGTCAATAGTTTTCAGGCCGCTGCTCTCGGAGCCATGGTCATTGTCTTGAATCTAGGCTTGGGTGTAAACCCAGCCTTGGTTGGACTGGTAGGATTCATACCCCGCATCTTCGATTCCATAACAGATCCAATAACCGGTTATATATCAGATAATATCCGCACCCCATGGGGCCGCCGAAGGCCTATTATAGCCCTTGGCGCTATCTTTGGTGGGCTCTTCTTTGCCGCGATGTTCCAGCTGCATGCGGGTCATAGCGAAAATTTCTATTTCTGGTATTTCTTGACTTTCCAATGCCTATTTTTCCTGGGATTTACCTGTTTCTCAATCCCATGGATCGCGCTCGGATACGAATTGACACCTGATTATCATGAACGGACACGACTACAGGGTATCACCAATTTTGTTGCTCAATTTGCCTGGGTGATCGCTCCCTGGTTATTCAAGATCATGAACAATAAGAATTTATTTACAGATATTGTCCATGGGGCACGAAGCCTTGCGATATTAATCGGTGCCTTTATCGTAGTTTTTGGTATGCTTCCGGCTATCTTCAGCAAAGAGCACTTTGCTGACCTGCCGAAACCTGATACAGGAAAAGGCGCTTTAAATGTCAGTAAAGATTTCTTTAAAAATTTTGTGATTACATTCAAATGCCGTCCCTTTGTCAAGCTCTGCGCGGCAACATTTTTGATATTCAATGGATTTATGCTCGCTTCCGCCTTCTCTGCTTATGTTATCTTCTTCTATCTCTACCAGGGAGATTATTCCAAAGGCGGGACACTGCTCGGCTGGTTTGGTTCTATCAGTTCTGTTTGTACTTTTATCGTTATATTTTTCTGCACATGGCTCTCTACAAAGATCGGAAAACGGAAGGCCTTTTTGATCTGTATATCACTTTCAATCATCGGTTATGCTTTGAAATGGATAGGGTACAACCCCGATCAGCCTTATATGCTGTTGATTGCCGCTCCTTTTATAGCATTTGGCCTGGGTTCACTTTTCACATTGGTCAGTTCCATGGTAGCCGATGTCTGTGACATAGACGAACTGGAGACCGGCACACGCAGGGAAGGTATGTTCAGCGCTGTCTACTGGTGGATGGTAAAACTGGGATTAGCGATCTCATCACTCATCTCCGGGTTTTTAATAAACTTGAGCGGTTTTGATATTGCATTAGGTGCTAATCAGACGGCCAAGGCCTTATTATATATGAGATTTTTTGATATAGGCATTCCTATTGTAACCTCTTTAGCCGCGGTCTTTATTATTTTGAGCCTCGGACTGACAGAAGAAAAAGCATATGAGATCCGCGCACAGGTCGAAAGACGAAGGGAAGAGAGGCGTAATGCGGATAATAAGCGAGAAGAGGAAAGACGAAAAGGAGATAGGCGTAAACCCGAGTAAGGCATTCTTTTAGGAAATATATATTATGGCAAAAAGAGAAAAATACTATCTTAACGAGAGTGGTGAGTTTGTAATAGAGAACTACCATATGGCGAAGCCATTTTCAAGCTTCTTTCCCGGCATAGCCGGTGTCTGGGGAGTGCCCATATGGGCTTTCTATGTAAACAGGGGCCAGGCTATATCGTCGTTTGGCATCAAGGACAAGGATCATCCTGTCATGGAGTTTCAGCCAGCCAACAAGGCATATTACCTTACCTCGCTTGTTGGTTTCCGTACGTTCATAAAGCTGGATTCAGTCAAGGGCCCTGTATTCTATGATGCTCTTCATAACGGTGCCTGTTCGCGTGAATTTGATACATCAAACAAGATGACTATTAGTTCGTATGACCTGAAACTGCATGAGATAAACCATACCTTGGGCCTTGAGGTCTCCATAGAATATTTCCCTATAGCAAATGACAACTACGGCGCCCTGGTAAGAAAGCTCACCATTACCAACAGGTCCACAAAGGCTAAAAGGATAGAGCTCTTAGACGGCATGCCTCAGATCATACCTTACGGCTTAAATAACATGTTCTTAAAGAAGCTATCACGTACCGTAGAGGCATGGATGGGTGTTGAGAACCTTGAAAATAATGTGCCGTATCTGCGCCTTAAGGTGGATCCTGCCGACACCTCCGAGGTAGTGCATATAAAAGAAGGCAATTTCTATATGGCATTTGATAAGAAGGGCCTTAAGAAGCCTATCGTTGATCCCGAGGCCATATTTGGAAAGGTGAACAACTTTACATATCCTGTATCTTTTATGGAAGGCGGCAGGTTTATGTATCCCAAACAGCAGTTAACAAAGAGCAGGACCCCTTCGTGCATGAGCTGTTGTGGAAGTATAAGTTTAAAGGCTAAAGGCGGTTCATACACACTTTATACGGTAACGGGCAATATGTGCAGCATGCAGAAACTAAGAGCAAACACCAGGCGCATAGCGGACGAAAGATATATTATTAAAAAAGAACAGGAGAACAAAGAAACGATATCGTCGCTGCAATCGGATGTATTCACTCGTTCATCATCGAAGAATTTCGATTTCTACTGCAAACAGAATTTCCTTGATAATATAATGCGCGGCGGATATCCGCTCTTCGTAGAACACCCCAAGGGCAAGACCCATATCCAGGTCTTCTCCCGTAAGCACGGTGATATGGAGCGCGATTACAATAGGTATTTAGTCGAGCCCACATTCTTTTCTCAGGGCAACGGAAACTACCGCGATGTCAACCAGAACCGCCGGTGCGATGTATGGTTTAATCCTGAGCTTAAAGATGAGAATATCATAACCTTTTTCAGCCTCATCCAGACAGATGGATACAATCCGCTTATCATAAGGCCTGATCGTTTTACCTTCAACGATAATATCAAAGCCATATCAATGTTTTTTTCAAAGGATGATCTGATTAAGGTAAAGAATCGCTTGATGGAGAGCTTTACTCCAGGGGAGCTCTTCTTTTTTTTAGAGCAGAACAATATCTCTATCCATGGCAGAAAGAGAGACCTTTTGGGGGCTATACTTGGTAATTCCGAGCATTCCTACGAGGCGTGGCATGGTGAAGGCTTCTGGATAGACCACTGGCACTACTGCCTTGATATGCTCGAGAGTTATCTTAACCTCTATCCAGAAGAACTGCGCTCGCTGCTTTTTGAAAGGGGCGATTTTACATATTATGATAACGGGTTTTCGGTAAAGCCAAGGTCTAAAAAGTATATATTAAAGGATGGTAAGGTATACCAATATAATAGCGTAGAGGAAAACCATCATAAAAGAAAGGTCATAATAAGGAGAAAGAGGCTCCCCTATCTCTCAAGGCAAGGAGGGCATGGCAAAGTTTACAGGACAAACCTTATAGTGAAGATGCTTACAGTTATTGTCAATAAGGCTGCAAGCCTGGATCCTTCAGGCATAGGTGTGGAGATGGAGGCAGACAAGCCTAATTGGTATGACTCACTTAATGGCCTACCTGGCCTGCTGGGGTCATCTACCTGTGAGACCTTTGAGCTTAAGAGGTGGATAATATTTTTAAAGAGAAAATTTGCAGAGCTTGATCTGGCCGGCGATTATTATATATCTGTCCCAAGTGAACTGCTTCTATTTTTAAAGGGCTTAAGCGCTTTATGTGAGGCGAGGCTAGGTAACTATAGCTTTTGGGATAAGTCTTACACATTAAAAGAGAGATATCGTGAAAAGACTTTGCTGGGATTCTCCGGCAAAAACAAACAGATATGCGTAAAAGATCTTGGCATTACACTTGATAGATATCTTAAAAAGATAGAGTGCGGTTTAAACAGGGCACGCGATAAAAAGAGTGGACTCTACTTCTCATATTTCATCAATGAGGTGACAAGATACAAGGTTATTGAAAAAGATAAGTACAAACACATAACATATGTAAAGGCCTTACGGTTTAAGCAGATGCCCCTGCCGCTGTTTTTGGAGGGCATGGTACATGCCTTAAGGATTACGGATGATAAGGTTAAGTCAAAGAGATATTTTAATGCCATACGTAAGAGTCAGTTGTTTGATAAGAAACTTAAGATGTATAAAGTGACCGCGTCTTTGAAGGATATGCCTGAGGAGATAGGCCGTGCACGCGTATTTACACCTGGCTGGCTTGAGAATGAATCTGTCTGGACGCATATGGAGTACAAGTATATGCTCGAGCTCTTAAAGAGCGGTTTATATGATGAGTTTTACAGGGATTTCAAAAATGTTATTATCGCCTTCCACGATCCTTATCGTTATGGCAGAAGCATATTGGAAAACTCTTCATTTATAGCCTCGAGCGTATTTCCTCACCCAGGCCTGCAAGGAAACGGTTTTGTGGCACGCTTAAGCGGCGCGACAGCGGAGTTTATCAATATTTGGCTTATTATGTGTACAGGCACCAGGCCTTTTTACCTTGCCAGGGAGGAGAGGCTCTGTCTTGAGCTTAAGCCTGTTTTACCTGGTTGGCTTTTTTCAAGGCATGCTGGTGAAGATTTTCTTGATAGCATAGGAAATGATAGAGCTATCAAGGAACTTTCCAGAGCTAAGCCTCACAGCACATGGTTTCCTAAAGACAGCTTTGCATTTAAGTTTTTGGGAAATGTATTGGTTGTCTATCATAACCCGAAGCGCAAAGATACATTTGGCAAAGATGCTGCCAGGATAAGAGAGATAAGGCTCAAGCCCAAAAATGGCGAAGAGATAAGACTCAACTCACCGGTGATAACCGCCCCCTATTCTTATCAGGTGCGCAAGGGCGATATTGAGCGTATTGATGTATATATGGATTAAATGAGCACATCAGTTACGACAGCATTAGCTGGAGTAACTGATAAGTGCGAATTTATCCTGAGGGCGCGATGAGCAAGAGTGTCCGAAGGATCTAAGGTTAAAAGGAGGATAAGATGGGTAAGAAACGATTCTTAGGTTTAATTGTTTTTGCGGCACTTGTTTTTACTACTATGGCGCTTAAGGCGCAGGATGTAGAATTTTTTGAGCCATTCAATGTCTATACAGACAAGAATGCGCGCGGCAACCACTTCGCGCCATCGGGCTGGATGGGTGACTACAGCGATGTCTCGTTCAACGATTCGTGGAAAGAAAGCCCGCATTCCGGGGCAACCTGTATTAAGATAGCATACAGTCCGAATGTATCTCAAGGTGCGCGCTGGACCGGCATGTACTGGCAGAACCCCCCGAACAACTGGGGAGATAGGAAAGGCGGTTTTGATTTGACAGGCGCTAAAAAACTCTCTTTCTGGGCAAGAGGTGAAAAGGGTGGAGAAAGGATCGAAGAAGTAAAGATAGGCGGCTTAAGCGGGACCTATCCTGATTCCGATACTGCCAGCATTGGACCGATCATCTTGACCAAAGATTGGCAGCAGTATATTATAGGCCTGGAAGGCATAGACCTAAGCTACATAAGCGGAGGATTCTGCTGGTCTACAAATATCGATGTAAATCCCGAAGGCGCTACCTTTTATTTTGATGATATGCGCTACGAATAAATAGAAACTAAATAGGGACAGCGCCCTATTGTCTGTGAAAGTTTTCACGAAAAATAGGGCGCTGTCCCTAATAAGATGTTGCCGGTATGTCACAAGACTATACAGAACACAGACAATATATAAGGCTGAACTCATGTTTTCCTGTTGAGTTTAGCCTTTATTTTGACCAGGATAATATTCAGCCGCAGGAGTATCAAGCCTTTACATGCAATATCTCTGAAGGAGGGCTCTGTCTTGACGCAAAGAATCTTAAGCCAGAAGATATAGAGCTTATTCTTAATAAAAAACCTCACCTTGACCTTACCATAAATATACCTCTTTGGGGCGACCCGGTAAGGGCAAAATCAGAGATAGTATGGGTAAAAAAAGATACCAGCGCAAAAGGGAAAGAAAGGCTTCTCCTGGGACTCTTATATATTGAAATAGATGATAAAGATAAGAAAAGAATTTTAAATTATGCGCGTCGTTTAAAGTGGATACCCAAGGCAGCGTCTGTCCTGCTTTTGGTCTTTTTTATTGGTTTCTTAACAGTATCTTTACTGAATATACAGTCGAGGAGAAATAATACGCAGCTCATAAATAAGCTCGTGCATGTCTCTGAGATAAAAACAGGCCTTGAGAAGCGTCTTAACGAGTTAAAAGTCAGGAAGGAGATGCTTGAAAACAGGTTTGAGGAAGCCAAGAATAGCATACACAAGCTGGAGACAGAAGCGGCGAAATTAGAAAAAAGATCGAAAACAGAAAGAGAAAGGTTGGAAGAGTCTCTTAAGGCGGCAGAGACTCAACGAAATGATTTAAAGTTAAAGATAGCCAAGATCTCTGTCGAAAAAGAGCCCATGGCTTATCAGGTTACAGAATCAAGGCTTACAAAGCTTAACAAAAATATAGACAGCCTCGAGATTGAGCTTTCTGAAGTTATAAAAAAAGGAGAATCTGAAGCAGCATCTTTACATAGCCAATTAGAAAAACTACAGGCAGAGAACAGGATATTAATAAATAAGATATATGAGATAGACAAAGGAGAGGTGATGTTAGAAGAGCAGCTCTCAAAATTAAGATTAGATAGCGGGGATATAGAACAGGCAAGCATTGAGAAGATGCTTGAATGGTTGAAAATACACCAGACAAAAAGGACAGGCCTTGTTGTAAGTTATGAAGGAGATAAGAATATAAAGGATTGGGCTTTTACATATGACCAGGCCCTTGTAGTCCAGGTCTTTCTGATATCAGGAGAGATAGATAGGGCATCAGAAGTCCTCGATTTTTATAAAAACAAGGCAACGCATTCAGATAACCTTTTTTATAATGCATATGATGTAAAGACAAGTTTACCATGTGAATATACTATACACAGCGGCCCAAGCATATGGCTTGCCATATCTGCATGCCAGTATACATATAAAACAGGCCAGCAACAGTACCTCTCTTTAGCAAAGAATATAGCAGCCCAGATGATGAGATTACAAAAGTCCTCATCTGATGGAAGCATAAAAGGCGGGCCAGATACAAACTGGGTAAGTACAGAACACAACCTGGATGCATATGCGTTGTTTAATATGCTTTATGAACTTACCAAACAGGAGGAATATAAAGAAGCTGCCTCCGCTACTCTTAATTGGCTAAAAACCGTTGGTTATAATGAACCAGAGAAGAGGTTTATGCGCGGCAAAGGGGATGCTACCATAGCGACAGATACCTTCTCATGGGCAATAGCAGCCATAGGGCCAAAAACTCTTTTAGCGAACGGCATGGATCCTGATGCTATTATGGAATTTGCGGAAAGAGAGTGTAGAGTCCAGACAAAATTTTATCGCCCTGAAGGCAGGTCTGTAGATATAACAGGATTTGATTTTGCAAAGGCAGCCAACATAGGAAGAGGAGGAGTCGTCTCAACTGAATGGACAGCACAGATGATAGTCGCTTTTGAGATAATGGCCCAATATTACAGAGACAGAGATTCAGAAAAATCGAATATATATAAGGCAAAGGCAGGATATTATCTTTCAGAATTGGGCAAGATGGTGATATCTTCTCCGTCCCCGACGGGACAAGGTGAAGGATGCCTTCCTTATGCGTCCATTGACGATGTTGATACAGGCCATGGATGGCGTGTTGCAAAAGGAAGACGGACAGGCTCTGTAGCTGGTACAGCATATTATATATTTGCCTATAAGCGCTATGATCCATTATCTTTTTAAGTTGCGCATAATCGAAAATTCTGTTATATTCTAAAATTGAAAGGAGAATATTGAAGAAGTGAATCTGAAAAAATACGGACATTTTTCTAAAAACGGCACAGAGTTTATAATCACAAACCCGGTGACTCCCCGGCCCTGGATAAACTATCTTACCAACGAGGATTATTGCGCTGTAATCTCGCATAATGCGGGTGGCTATAGTTTTTATAAGGATTGCAGGAGTGATAGGATACTGCGTTGGAGCCCAGAGAATTGGCACTTTGACCGCCCTGGCCGCTACATATATGTTAGAGATAAGGCCGCAAAAAAATCATGGTCAGCTTCTTATAGCCCGATGCGTATAAAGCCTCAATTCTATGAAGCGCGCCATGGATTAGGTTATACAATCACAAATACTACGTATTACGGCATAAATATAGAGATTACGTTTTTTGTTCCTGCCCATGATGCCTGTGAGATATGGTCTGTTAAGGTGACCAATAAAACAAATAAAGTTAGACATCTCGAGCTTTTTCCATATGTCGAATGGCTGCTTGGCGACTATCAGCAGGAGCTTCGCTACCGTAACATAATGAATCTTTATAACAGGGTATGGTTTGATAAAACAAGCGACGCGATATTTGCTAAGAAGACTGCCTTTTGGGGAGATATGCATATAAAACCATACCCCTATATCAATTTCTTTGCCTCGAGCCTTCCTGTGGCAGGCTATGCAACCCAGAAAGACTCATTTTTAGGCCGATATAACACAGAAGAAAGCCCGGAAGCTATCGTAAAAGGTAATTTTAAAAACTTTGAACTTACCTCAGGCGAGGATTCTATAGCATGTCTAAAGCATAATCTGTCTTTAAAACCAAAGGCATCGAAGGAGTTTGCTGTTATACTTGGTCAGACAGATAAAGACGGCCGCTTATCAGCCTTGTTGTCAAAATACCGGAGTATGAAGAAAGTCTCTCAAGAGCTTGGAAAAGTCAAGGCATTATGGAAGAGCAGGATAGTTGATAATATAGAGATAGAAACTCCGGATGCGGATTTCGACCGGATGATGAATTGCTGGGTGAAGTACCAGGTCTATATATGCAATTTCTGGTCACGTTCCCCAAGCTATTATCACGAGGGTTCAGGCGGCCGTGGATATCGGGATTCATGCCAGGATGCTGAAAGTATAATGGCAATAGACACTGAGCACGCCAAGAAGAAGATAAGGCGCATAGCCTCGCTTATAAGAAAAGACGGTACATGCGCACCCGGCTTTTCAGATACAACAGGCCCTGCCAGCCACAGGCCTAACAAGGATCACCCTGTATGGCTTACCATGACGGTTGCCGCTTACGTAAAAGAGACAGGCGACGCGGAGATACTACAGGAGTACGCGCCTTATTTAAAAGATAAATGGATAAATGGCTGGGAGATAGATCCGGAACACCATGGAGGGGCTTCTACTGACGGGGAAGGCACAATATTTGAGCATCTTGAAAGAAATTTAAACTTTACCTTTAATGATGTTGGGCCAAAAGGCCTGCCTTTGATAGGCCATGCCGATTGGAATGACGCAATTGACGCGGCAGGGATAAAACTTAAAGGAGAAAGCGTCTGGCTCGCGATGGCCCTGGTAAGAAGCTTAAGGACACTGGCGGAGCTTGCTGCATTAACAGGCAATGAGGAAAAGGCAGATCAGCTTCTCCATAAAGCCAGTACTATGACAGACAGGATAAACGACCTTTCATGGGATGGAAACTGGTATGTTAGAGGTTTTACCGATGATAAATTTGTCTATGGTTCAGCCAAAAATAAAGAGGCAAAGATATTTATTAATTCGCAGAGTTGGGCGATACTATCAGGCGTTGCTGATAAAGGACGACAGGAAAAGATCTTGAAATCCGTTGATAGATATCTTGACGGCCCGCATGGCATAGCACTTTTTTATCCTGCATTTTCCAAATGGGATAACAGGCTGGGCAGGATAAGCATGTTTTCAGAAGGCACAAAAGAAAACGCTGCTGTATTCTGCCACGCAGTGACATTTCAAGTAGTGGCAGAGTGTATTGCAGGAAGGGGGACCAAGGCATACGAGGCAATGAAAAAGATTATGCCATGCTCTCAGAAAGATTACGATCTCTACAAGACAGAACCCTATGCGTATGCCGAATATCTTGTAGGCCCACAGCACCCTTATCTTTATGGAGAAGGCGCTTTTACCTGGATAACAGGTAATGCCGGCTGGAATTTTTTAGCGGCAACAGAGTGGCTTTTAGGCGCGCGCCGTGAATACGCGGGCCTAAGAATAGATCCCTGTATACCCAAAATATGGAAACGGGCGCGAATAAAAAGGCCTTTTAGAGGCGCTGTCTATGATATCACAATTAAAAACCCTAATGGCAAGGAAAAAGGCGTAAAAAAGGTACTTGTCGACGGGCAGGAAATAGAAGGAAATCTGATATATCCGCATTCTGATGGTAAAGTCCACAAAGTTGAAGTCTTTATAGGCTAGGAACGGTTCTCAAGCACAAGTGCTCCTGCCTACCGGCAGGCAGGTGTGCTTGAGAACCGTTCCTAAGCGTCAAAAAATAATCGGTGGAAAAATGGTGGGAGAGAAAACAATATGTTTTTTTAAAACTTTAATAAATCATACAAAAAGCTTGACAAAAGTACCATTGTCTGGTATATTTACATTATAACAAAG
>Ga0265595_1002990_pt1 | contig 10800 bp, 14 predicted proteins | sample saktaG_15_FD_190148 | JGI IMG/M metagenome (GOLD analysis project Ga0265595, IMG submission 190148) | Saline water microbial communities from Sakinaw Lake, British Columbia, Canada - sak_2013_06_06_50m | ecosystem: Environmental > Aquatic > Non-marine Saline and Alkaline > Saline ... | reverse complement strand
TATACGTGGGAGCGATTACCGTGAACTCAAATAAAACCTTAAAAGCGATTGCCTGTTATGTTTCAGACAACAGCGTTCCTTCCACTGTTTCAACATATACATACGCTTTTGTCTGCGCCACAGCTTCTGTTACCAACGGAACGGTAGGAGCTTATTCGGGGTGCGCCATTACCTGTAATTCAGGGTATGTTTTAAGTGGCAACTCTTGTGTTGCACAAGGCGGAGGAGGAGGCGGAGGAGGATCATCCATACAGCCTTCAACAACAACGGTGCCGGTTACCGGGATGACCATAGCCCAGCTTCAGGCTGAGGTTGCCAGGATCCAGGCTTTAATTCTTCAGCTTCAAATTCAATTACTCCAGATGTTAGGCGGAGAGACGACAAATATTCCTTTCTTGACAGATCTTCAATATGGGATGGCTAATAACAGCGAGGTTAAGCGCCTTCAGGAATTCTTGATAAGCAAAGGATTCTTGGCGGCAGGATATAATACAGGGAATTATTACCAACTGACGGCAAATGCGGTAGCAGCTTACCAGGCGTCAAAAGGAATAACTCCCACAAACGGCAGGTGCGGTCCGAAGACCAGAGCCGCCATTAACGCTGATTTAGGAATCACTCTTTAACGAATCTGTTTAGGCCTGGCCTAAACAATCTAACAGGCCCGCTTCTGCGGGCCTGTTTTGCTCTTGTGGTGTTTCTTCTGTCGCGGTAAAATGTATTAATATTTAATAATTTTATGACATTTGAAGATTATCAAAAGCTTTCGAGAAAAACAGCTATATATCCTGACAGGGATAATAATTTTGTTTATCCTACTTTGGGGCTGGCAGGAGAATCAGGCGAGGTGGCCGAAAAGGTTAAAAAGATTTTAAGGGATAACAACGGGGTGGCTGATGACTCAAGAAAAAAGGAATTACAAAAGGAACTTGGGGATGTTTTGTGGTATGTGTCTCAGCTGGCTACCGAACTGGGATTGTCTTTGGACGAAATAGCATCTTTGAATATTGAGAAGTTGTATTCCCGCTTTGACAGGAATAAAATTTCAGGGAACGGGGATAACAGGTGATTATGTGGAAAAAATATATATCTAAAATTATTTTAATATTTTTGGCTTCGGTAATTATTTTATCCGCTTTTTATTCTTTTAAAACCAATTCAGACAGGAATCTGAAGAATGAAATAGGGCAGATGATAATGATAGGTTTCAGGGGGACTACAGCTGAACCCGGTTCATACATTACGAGAGTCTTGAGGGAAGTGAAAGTTGGCGGGGTTATTCTGTTTGATTATGACGTCCCTTCAAAGAGCTATGACCGCAACATTGTTAATCCCGAACAGCTGGAAAAGCTTGTCTCCAATTTAAAAAGTTATTCTTCAGAGTCCTTATTGGTGGCCGTTGATGCAGAAGGAGGCAAAGTTAACCGTTTAAAGGAAAAATACGGGTTTATGTCCATTCTTTCCCCTCAGGAGATGGGTGAGGCAGGAAATACCGCAAGCGCTACAGAAGAGGCCTTAAAACTGGCTTTTGAGCTAAAAACAATGGGTTTTAACATGAACATGGCGCCAGTAGTTGATGTCAACGTTAATCCTGAAAACCCGGTTATTGGAGCCTTGGGCCGTTCTTTTTCTGCCGATCCCCAGCAGGTATTCTTGGATGCGTCGGCTTTTATTAAGGCTCATGAAGAGAACAATATCATCGCGGTGGCAAAGCATTTTCCGGGGCATGGTAGCTCCCAGGATGACAGCCATTTGGGAATGGTTGACGTTACAGACACCTATAAAAAGGAAGAGCTGATTCCTTATCAGAAACTCCAGGAGGCGGGACTTTTGCAGGCAGTAATGACAGCCCATATCATTAACAGGAATATTGACGAGAATTATCCGGCCACTCTTTCTTCCAGGTTTTTACAGGATATATTAAGGGGAGGAATAGGATTCAAAGGAGTCATAATCTCTGACGATATGCAGATGGGGGCCATTACTTCAAATTACGGGTTTGAAGAGGCGATAATCATGGCTATTAACGCAGGCTGTGATATTTTGATAGTTTCCAACAACGGGTCAGCAGGATACGATGAAAATGTCCCTTATAAAGTCAGAGATGCGATTTATAACGCGGTGAAGGACGGTAAAATATCCAGGGAAAGGATATCTGAATCGTATGAGAGGATTAGTTTGTTAAAAAGTAATTTGGAGCAAGACATATAACAAGATATAATTAATTAATATGGAAAAAGTCGGTATTATTACGGACGAAGGCGCTGATTTGACTCAGGAGATAATTGAGAAAAATCAGATAGCCGTAGTCCCCGTGAAATTAATCTGGCCGGAGATGGACAGCGTGTCAGGAGATAATATTTTTCAGAAGATGAGGGAATTGGAAAGAAAGGGGGTCAAAAGCTTCGGGAAAACATCTCAACCTTCATTCAAGGATTTTTTGGATAGATATAACCTCCAGCTGGCAAAGTTTGAAAAAGTCGTTTGTGTCACTTTAACCTCTAAATTGTCCGGAACGTATAATTCGGCAGTGCAGGCAAAGAATTTCTTAAAGCCGGAAGACAGGGAAAGGATTTTGGTTGTGGACTCTTTGAGCGCCAGTGCCGGCGAGGCTTTGCCTGTTTTAAAAGCGTTAGATTTGATAAAGGAAGGGAAAAAAGCCGAAGAGATAAAAGAAGAGCTGGAAAGCCTTGTCCCGAAAGTATCTCTTTTCTTAATTATTAAAGACCCCAAATGGATGGAAACTTCTGGCAGGATATCTCATACTGTGGCTAATTTGATAAGGAGATTGATAAAGTCGGGTATCAGACCTTTACTGGCTTTTAAAAACGGGAAATTGGTTCCGGCAGGTTTTAAAGCTGACGCCGGAGATATACCCACTGCCCTTTTTAAGCAGTTTGAATCAAAAGCAGGAAAATCAAAAGGTAAAAGCAATATAAGGATTGTCATTACTCACGGAGATGATTTAAAAGGAGCCCAGAGATTGAAAGAGATGATTGAGAGCAAATTCGATAATACGGAAGTCGTTTTCATGAATATAATTAATGATATCGTCGGAGCCATATCAGGCCCCGACACGTTAGTTCTTTCTTGGTGTGAAAATAATCAATAGCTGAATATTTTAAAGGCCGACTCTCTCAAGTAAAATCATAAATTTATATTTATGAGAATAGCAGAGAGCAAAAATTTAAAATACACCAAGCAGCCATTTTATTATTATTTTGAGGGCAGCGAAAAGGCCAGTCCCGATAAATGCATCCTCAGCAGTTTCCACGAGATAGACGAAAATCTTGAGCTCCATTTCAAGAACGGCACGGTGGCTTTCATCAACGCCCTAACTCCGCAAGGAGGAAGAGAATTGGATGTTGTCGAGAAAAAGTTGGGGAATTTTATAGGAAAGAATTACGAGGAAATTTTGTCTGCCGATTTCTGATTTAATTTAAATGACTACTTTATATTGGATAATTTTTGCCACTTTTATAATAAGCCTCATCTCTTTTATTGGGGCTTTGGTTTTATTTTTAAAGGAAAAGATACAGGATAGGGATCTTCTCTTTCAAAACATGGAGAGCGGTAATTTTGCGCCTTTTAGTTTTTTTTGGTCGGCATAGCTTTAATGTTATTAATTAAATTTTGATTTAATTTGATATGGCAGATAAATTCAAGGTTAATAAAGACAAATGTATAGGCTGCGGATTATGCGCAGCTACCTGCCCGGGAGGAACTGAATTAAAAGAAGACGGCAAAGCGGAGGTGATGGATTCTGGGAAGCTATCTCAATGCGGGGGAGAGAGCGTTTGTCCTTATGAAGCAATAGAAAAATCATCTTAAAATGATAAATTTAACGGACGATAATTTCGAAAAAGAGATTTTAAGCTTCCAAAAGCCGGTTTTAGTTGATTTTTGGGCTGTTTGGTGCGGCCCCTGTTCTGTTTTAGGATCGATTTTAGAGAAATTATCTGAGGAGTACAAAGACAGGATTATTTTTGCCAAGGCCAATATTGATGAATCTCCTTTAATCAGTCAGAAATTTAATATAGACAGGATACCTAATGTCGTTTTATTCAAATACGGTAAGGTTTTAGGCGGGTTTGTAGGAGTTCAACCCGAAGAGGCTATTAAGGGGTGGCTGGAAAGGTTTTTAAAGGGGGGAGACGGAGAATCAGACAAATTGGTAGGTGAATATGAAGAGTATGCGGCAAAGGGCGGGTTTAAATTGAATCCGGACAGAAAAATAGTTGAAGGAGTGGTTAAATCTTTGTTGGACAGGGAAAAGAAGTTTGGAGAAAAATATTGTCCCTGCCGGAGAATAACGGGGGACAAGGAAGAGGATAAAAAAATTGTTTGTCCCTGCATTTATCATAAGGAAGAGATTGAAAAACAGGGTTTTTGCCTTTGCAGGTTATTTACTAAATCTTGACAGGGGTTTTTGCAAAAGGTAAGTTAAATACATAGATAGTCATCTATGTATTTTTATTAAACATATGAGAAAGAAAAAAACTTGTCCCAATTGTCTTCGGCTTATAGGGGACAGCGCCAGGTCGAAAATAATAAAGCAGCTTAAGAAACGCCCGAACAACGCAAAAGGCATTGAAAAGTGTCTTGCTTTGACTCAGCCGACCGTCTCCTATCATCTGAATGTTTTGAAAAAGCTCGGAATTTTGACCAGCAAGAAAAGAGGAAGGGAAATTTGTTATTATATCAATGAGAAGTATCCCTGTAAGGATTGTAATATATTAAAGATACCGTTTAAAACATGAGCTCCATTAAGAAGAAAATCTATTTTGAGCGAAGCGAGAAACAAGGTTCTCGCAAAGAGAGGTTCTTAATTCCGAAAGGAAACAAGGTTCTCGCGAAGCGAGGTTCTTATATGGACTACGCCTCTACTACCCCGGTTGATCCGAGGGTTTTTAGAGCTATGTCTCCTTACTTTACTGAAAAGTTCGGAAACGCCATGTCTTTGCACGGTTTCGGCCAAGAGGCGAAAGAGATATTGGAAGAAAGCAGGGAATCCGTGGCTTCTTTGATTGGAGCTAAACCTGATGAAATTGTTTTTACCGGTTCAGCCACAGAAAGTAATAATCTGGCTGTTAAAGGCATCGCCTTTGCCAATAAAAAGAAAGGAAACCATATTATAATCTCCCAGATTGAACATCCTTGCATTATGGAAAGCGTAAAGTGGCTGGAAAAAGAAGGGTTTGAGATAAATAGGGTAGGGGTTGATAAATACGGGCTGGTTAATCCGGAAAGCGTCAGCAAGCTTATAAAAAAAGAAACGATTTTGGTTTCCATAATTCACGCTTCAAACGAGATAGGGACAATTCAGCCGATCAGGGAAATAGGAAAGATTTGCCGGGGAAATGGAGTGTATTTTCATACTGATGCCGCTCAAAGTTTCGGGAAGATTCCCATAGACGCGAATAAGATGAACATTGATTTATTGTCCGCTTCTTCCCACAAAATGTACGGCCCAAAAGGAGCAGCTTTGTTATATGTCAGAGAAGGGGTAAAGATTGAACCTATCTTGCATGGGGGAGGCCAGGAAGCGGGATTGAGATCTTCAACGGTAAATATTCCGGCAATTGCAGGGTTTGCAGAAGCCTGCAGTATCTGTAAAAAGGAGATGAAAGGAGAGAGCCAAAGATTAAAGATTTTGAGGGATAAGCTCATAAAAGGAATCTTGAAGAAAATTCCCGATTCTTATCTGAACGGCCATCCTGAAAAGAGACTGCCCAACAATGCTAATTTTCGTTTTGATTTTATTGAAGGGGAATCAATGGTTATCCGGCTCGATTCTCTGGGCATTTCCGTATCTACCGGCTCTGCTTGTTCTTCCGTGAAACTGGAACCAAGCCATGTACTTTTGGCTACGGGCTTAAAACACGAGCAGGCTCACGGTTCTTTGAGGGTGACTTTGGGAAGGTGGACCACTAAAAGCGATGTTAATTATTTTTTAAAGGTTTTACCGCCGATTATTGAAAAATTAAGGGATATTTCTCCCTTCAAAAAACATGCCTAAAAAAATATCAAGAATGGGGCCTTATACAAAGAGGGTTTTTGAATGTTTCAACAACCCGAAAAATTACGGCAGGATGAAAAATCCCGACGGCGTAGGCAGGGTCGGGAACAAAATTTGTGGAGATGTGATGTGGCTTTATATAAAGGTTGGGAAGAATAAAAAAGGGGAAGAGATAATAAGCGACATAAAGTTTGAAACGTTCGGTTGCGTTGCGGCAATTGCGACAAGCAGCATTCTTACCCAATTGGCTAAGGGGAAAACGCTGAAAGAAGCGGCGAGGATTGATAAAAATAAAATAGTTAACTCTCTGGGAGGGTTGCCGCCGATAAAAATTCACTGTTCTGTTTTGGCCGCCAGCGCCTTGAATAAGGCGATAGAAAATTATGTCTCCAAAAAAGCAAAGAAAAACAAAGGGTAGAGTTTTGGTGGCCATGTCCGGAGGGGTTGATTCTTCGGTCGCGGCAGCTTTATTAAAAAAAGGCCGGTTCCTGCCTGCCGGCAGGCAGGTTGATGTTATCGGAGTTTTTATGAAGTTTTGGCTTCCAAAAACCGGCAGAGGTTATTCTGCTGAATCTGAAATAAGAGCCAGGAAGGTGGCCAAGATTTTGAATATTCCTTTCTATATTTTTAATTTCTCTAAAGAATTCAAGAAGATAGTTGTAAATGATTTTTTGAGAAAAAATAGGAGGGGATTAACTCCAAACCCCTGCGTTTTGTGCAACAAGGAGATAAAGTTCGGACTTTTATTGCAAAGATCTCTTAAGTTAGACGCAGATTTCGTAGCTACAGGGCATTATGTCAGGAGAGCGGGGAAGAAATTATTTAAGGCAAAAGATGAGAATAAAGACCAGAGCTATTTTTTATGGAGATTAAATCAAAAAAAGATAGGGCGCGTTTTATTCCCGATAGGAGATTACACCAGACCCGAAGTTGAAAAAATGGCAAAGAAGTTTAAATTTCCTTTTGCCGGAGTCAAAAAATCTCAGGAGATTTGTTTTGTTGAGACGAATGTCGGAGATTTTCTTAAAAGATATTTAAAACAAAAACCGGGGAATATCATAAATGCCAGAGGAGACATCCTGGGACGGCACGGGGGATTGTGCCTTTATACTATCGGTCAGAGGAAAGGAATAAATCTTGCCGGAGGCCCCGCCTTCGCTAAAGCTACGGCGGGCAAGCCTTATTATGTTTTGGATAAGGATTTGAATAAAAACACTTTAATCGTCACCAGAAATGAAAAAGATTTGGGTAAAAAGGAATTGATGGCAAGGGGCGTCAATTGGATTTCCGATAACAAGCCGAAATTCCCTCTGGCAGTCAAGGTAAAAATCCGTTACCGCAGCAAATCGGTTCCGGCAATCGTAAAACCGGCAAACAAAGGAAAAATCAGAGTCATTTTTAAAAGAAACCAGCGGGCCGTGACTCCCGGCCAGTCTGCGGTTTTCTATAAGGGCAGGGAACTTTTAGGAGGAGGAATAATCTGCTAAAATACCATTACTTATGGCCAAAAAGATAATTTTGCCAATTCTGCTTTCCGTTCTTCTTTTTACCGGTTTTGGTTTTGATTCGGTTTCGGCTCAGTCTGATAAAATCAATATCCAGATTGATTTTTTTTATAGCGCCATATGCCCTCACTGCGCAAAGGAGGAAGAGTTTTTAAAGACGTTGGAGGCAAAGTATCCTGAGATTGAGATAAAGAGATACGAAGTGATGTATAATTCCGATAACCAAAAAATTCTTAGTGATTTTTACAAGAAATATAATATACAGAAAGGAGAACAGGGATACGTCCCTATCACTTTTACTCAGACGGAATACTTCATCGGATTTAATCAGAGCGTTGCAGACGGCCTGGAGAAATGCCTGGAAGAATGTTTAGGGAGCAGCAAGGTGGTTTCTGAAAAGATTAAGATTCCCATTTTGGGAGACGTAGATGTTTCAAAGACTCCGATTTTTCTTTTGACCGCGGTTCTGGGGACTTTGGACGGATTCAATCCCTGCGCAATGTGGGTTTTAGTCGTTTTAATTTCCATGCTCCTGACATTGAAATCAAGAAAAAGGATACTTTTGGTCGGAGGAACTTTTATACTTGCCGAAGGCTTGCTGTATTATCTTTTTATGGCTGCCTGGCTGAACGCATTTTTGGCTTTGAGTTTCGTTTCCGTTGTGAGGATTCTTATCGGGATTTTCGGCATTGTCTTCGGGATTATTAGAATAAGAGACTTTGTTACTTGGAAGCCGGGCGTTTGCAAAGTGACAGAGGGCACGAAGTCGGAGGGAAAGATAATGGACAGGATAAACAGGCTGATGAAGCCGTCTGCGGTTCCGGCTACGGTTTTGGGGGTTATTGCTTTGGCTTTCGGAGTTAATCTGGTTGAATTTTTTTGTTCAGCCGGGTTTCCTGTCATGTATACCAAAATTCTGACTGCCCAGGGAATAGCTTCTGCCCAGTATTATTTATATCTTCTTCTGTATGTGTTGTTCTATATGATAGATGATTTTGTGGTCTTTGGAGTGGCTTTCTTCACTTTGAAACATTTCAATTTTTCCGACAGATACAACAAGTATTCAACGCTGATTGCCGGATTGCTTATATTAATCTTGGGAGCTTTGTTGATATTTAGGCCGCAAATTTTAATGTTCGGTTAAAAAATGATTCCCATTGCGATGGGGTCATGTAAATTTTAATCGAATCACAACGAAAATTTAATAAAGGTCGATTATTATTCAAATCAATCCAATTATTTTTATGGATTTAAAAGAAAAAGTCGCAATTATTACCGGAGCCAGAAGGGGAATGGGTAAAGCAGACGCTTTATTGCTGGCTAAATCCGGAGCAAAGATATCGGTCGTTGATATTTCTCTGGAAGAATGCCAGCAGGTGGCAGACGAAATTAAAAAAGAGGGAGGAGAAGCTATAGCCATAAAATGCGATGTCACCAAGAAGTCGGAAGTGGAAGAAGCGGTAAAGAAAACCGTTGACAGGTTCGGAAGATTGGATATCCTGGTCAACAACGCCGGGATATGTCAGTTCAAACCGTTTTTGGAAATGACCGAAGAAGAATGGGACAAAACCCTGGACGTTAACCTGAAAGGATATTTCTTGTTTGCTCAGGCAGCGGCCAAAGAAATGGCGAAGAATAAATCGGGAGTAATCGTTAATATCGCTTCAATCGTGATGGGGCAGATGGGAAAGGGAATGGCAGGTCTTAGCCATTATTCTGCTTCAAAGGGAGGAATCGCGGCCCTGACTAAAACTTTGGCCCTGGAATTAGCTCCGTACAATATCAGGGTGAATGCAATCGCTCCCGGCTCTATAGACACGCCAATGGCGTCTTCCACTAAGGCGGATCCTAAAGCCACAGAAGCTATTATGGCCATGGTTCCTCTTCACAGAATGGGTAAAGCCGAAGAAATAGCCAATACGGTTTTGTTCTTGGCTTCAGATGCTTCTTCATATATAACGGGAACAATAGTTGTCGTTGACGGCGGCTGGCTGGCAGGATAATTCAGCCTAAAATGAAGAAAATAACCAAAGATACAACTTTATCGGAGATTTTAGAGTTAAAAGGGGCTGAGAAAATCCTTGCTAAGCATAATTTACCCTGTTTAACCTGCCCAATGGCTAAATTTGAAGCCAGCAAATTAAAAATAGGGGAGGTTTGCAAGGGTTACGGTATAAATTTAGAGAAACTCCTTAAAGATTTGAACGGGGCTCCGAACAAACCCTAAATTTTAAAGGGGCTTGACTATAATTTACGTATAAATTAAGCTATATTAAGCTGTGGAAAACTTAGATTTCCCCTAAAGGTCGATTGTAAAAACATTTCTATACATATTCATATGGCAACAACAGCATATTGCGTAAAATGTAAGGCAAAGAGAGATATCAAGGACGAGAAGGTAGTATCAATGAAAGGAAAAGGCGGTGTAGCAAGAAGAGCTATGACCGGAACCTGCCCGAAATGCGGAACAAAAATGTTCCGAATTCTCGGTAAAGCCTAAGATTATTTCAAACACAAATAAACGTAGACTTTTAAAACGCTGGAGCATTTCTGTTCCAGACGTTTTAATTATATAGTAATAGAAAGGGGATTTATTCGTATTCCGCTTAAATGAGCAGAAACCGTAAAATCATTCTTGTAATTCTATCCGGTTTATTCCTGGCAGATATATGTTTGGCTGTTATAGCTTATGACTTGGATAAGAAGAGCGGGTTGCTTGAGGTTAACTTTTTTGACGTGGGGCAAGGGGACTCGGCTTTCATTGAAACGGCAGGATACCAGATTTTAATTGACGGAGGCCCTGATAATTCTGTTCTGGAGAAATTAAGCAGGGAGATGTCTTTTTGGGACAGAGATATAGACTTGGTGATTTTAAGCCATCCTGAATCCGATCATTTGTCAGGCCTTTTGGAAGTTTTGAAAAGATACAAGGTTGAGAATATTCTATGGACAGGGATTGTGCGTGATACAGCTGTTTTCAGAGAATGGGAGGATTTAATTGGAAAAGAGGGAGCCAGGATAATAATCGCCCAAAGTCCGTTGAGAATCGACCTCAACAATTCATACATTGATGTTTTGTCTCCTTTTGGAAATCTAACCGGGAAAAAATTCAAAGACAGTAATAATACGTCTGTCGTTGTAAGATTGATTTTTGGCGGGACTTCTTTTGTCTTTACCGGAGATATGGATAAATTCTTAGAAAAAGACATTGTAGAGAGAAATGCGGAATTAAAAACGGGTGTTCTGAAAGTGGCTCATCATGGAAGCAAGACTTCA
>Ga0265595_1002988_pt1 | contig 10808 bp, 14 predicted proteins | sample saktaG_15_FD_190148 | JGI IMG/M metagenome (GOLD analysis project Ga0265595, IMG submission 190148) | Saline water microbial communities from Sakinaw Lake, British Columbia, Canada - sak_2013_06_06_50m | ecosystem: Environmental > Aquatic > Non-marine Saline and Alkaline > Saline ... | reverse complement strand
TTTCTTTAATCAAATTTTTAAATTTGATTCTATGAGATTAAATCTATTTTACAGATTTCATGTCCTTCCAAGCCAAGTCAAATAAACCTTCTAAAGTTTGAGCAAAGAATTCAGTGTTAATCCAAACTCCAACATCATAGTTAGGATGGAATTTTTCATCATCAAGAAGCATAAACATTAATTGAGTCCTATCAATAATCACAAACCTTGCTTTCATTTTTTCCATATTTTTAACTTCAGCAACTTTCTTAAAATCTTTAGCAATCTTCAAATTATTTTTATCAATTGGAGCAGCAATTCTAACTTTCACTCCTCTTTTTTTAACTTTTTCTAAACTAGGCATTAAAGCTTCAAGTTTTCTATTTAAACCTTCAGCAGTTGTAACAATTGTAATTGTTTTCTCAGCGTCCCTAATCATCATATCAATATGGTTATAAAGGTTTTGTCTTCCTTTTAAACTTCCAGACAAATCAGAAGGTTCAACAAATTTGATTCCTTTTGTAAATAAAGTGCTAAGCTCTTCAAGAACCTCGTCTCCTTTTAATCTTTCAAGTCTTTCTGTTTTTTCTTTTGCTTGAACAACTAAATTTTTCTTAACTCTTTCAACAACTTCTTCTGGTTTCAATGCAACAAATTTAATTGGTTTTCCAACTTTCATAACAATAAATCCTTTTTTCTCAAGGCTTTCTAAAATATCGTAAGTTCTTGAACGAGGCACATCAGAAATATTACTTAACTCCCCAGCTGTAGAAGTTCCTCTTGAAAGCAAAGCCGTCCATACTTTAACTTCATAAAGGTTTAAGTCGAAAATTTTTCTCAACCTGCTCAAAAATTCATCTTTGACTATCATTTTATAGTTTAATATATTGTTTTTACTTTTTAAAGATTGCTATCTTGGAGAAGTGATTTTTTTCGTTACTCCTCTTTAGTTTAACATGATTGCAATCTTTCCTCTTTTATTCTTAATTTTAAAGCTAACCTTGTTCTTAAATTTATCGATTTTATCATCGCTGACAAAATTCATCTTACTTGAATTTGTTCTCTCTTTTATGAAAGATTTTTGGGATAATAAAATATTTTCAAAATTTTTTTCACAAGAAATATAGAGTTTAATCTTATCTTTTTTTTCTAAACCAATATCTTTTCTAAATGCCTGAACTTTTCTAGAAACCTCACGAGCATAACCCTCTGCTTCAAGTTCAGGATTTAACTTTGTATCTAATTTAATAGAAATGTTTTCATTTTTTGATTTATTTAATTTTACTTCTTTAACATTTAATTGAGATTTAATTATTTCTTTTAGTTCTTTTCTCAAATCAAAATTAACATCTAGACTAACATTTTTTAAAGGCCATTTAAGACTAATGTTTTCTTGGTCTCTTTGTTTTAATCCTTTCGAAACAATTTCTCTAATAACTTCCATTTCTTTTATTAGGGAGAAATCAATTAATTTCTCTTCAAAAAGAGGCCAATTTTCTAAATGAACAGATTTATCTTTTCCATTTAAATCTTGATAAATTTTCTCAGTTGCAAAAGGGATAATTGGAGCAAATATCCTAATAATCTTTTCTAAAACATACCTTAAAGTTTTTCTTGCTCCAACATCTCCATTATTAAATCTTTCTCTAGAGTTTCTCACATACCACGTTGAAAGTTCATCAAGATATTGTTTAATTTCAATGCATGCTTTATCTACTTTGTAAGCTTCTAAATTTTCTCCAACAATTTTTACTAAATGTTCTGTTTTAGAGATAATCCATTTATCCATTAAATTAGTGCTTTTCTTATAATTCAAATCATCCTCTTCTTTATTTAAATTATAAAAGTTACTAACATTATATAACAAAGCTAAAACTTTTCTATAGGTTTCTTCCATACCTTTTTCAGAAAAATTAAAATTATCTGCATTTAGTAATGCCGGATTCATCAAATAAAATCTTAAAGAGTCTGCTCCATATTTTTTTATAATTTCCAAAGGATCAGGATAATTTTTTAAAGATTTTGACATTTTCTTTCCATCTTCTGCAAGAATTGTTCCAGTTGTTAAAACATTTTCAAAAGGAATTTTATCAAATAATATTGCAGATAAAATCATCATATAATAAAACCACGTTCTTGTTTGGGCAAGATATTCCACAACAAATTGTGCAGGAAAATTTTTATCAAAGAATTCTTTATTTTCAAAAGGATAATGAAATTGTGCAAAAGTCATGGCCCCACTTTCAAACCAGCAATCTAAGACTTCTGGAATTCTTGTGTATTCTTCTTCATTAACATTTAATTTAACTTTATCTAAATAGTCTTTATGCAAATCAATTTCTCCTTTTGGGAGTTTCTTAGCATATTTTTTTAATTCTTCAATTGAACCTAAAACTTTAATTTTTCCAGATTTAGATTTCCATATTGGAATTGCAGTTGCCCAATATCTATTCCTTGTAATATTCCAATCAGGGGCAGTAGAAATATTGTGCTTCATTCTACCATCTTTTAAGAAATCAGGAATCCAATTAATTTTAGAATTTAATTTTAAAAGTTTATCTTTAATTTTTTGAATATCTACAAACCATGCAGGAAGAGCACGATACATAAGTTTAGTATCACATCTATAACAAAAAGGATATTCATGTTCCATTTTTTTAGACATTATGGCTTTTCCAGATTTCTTTAAATCAGCAACAATTTCTTCATTAACATCATGAATATACTTTCCAACATAATCTTTTACTTCTTTTGTAAAATGTCCAGTTTCATTTACAGGTTGCACCATTGGAATTTTGTATTTTCTACAAACAAAATTATCATCTTCTCCAAAAGCAGGAGCAATGTGAACAATTCCTGTTCCGTCATTTGCAGTCACAAAATCTCCTAAAATAAATTTAAATGCATTTGGAGTATTAGAAAAATAATTATAAAGAGGAGTATATTTTTTCCCTTCTAATTCTTTTCCTTTAACTTCCTTTAGAATTTTATATTCTTTTTCTGATTTATAAAAATTTTTTAATAAGTCTTTTGCTAAAATGTATGTGTTTTTATCTAAATTATCTTTAACATAAACATAGATTAATTTAGGATTAACAGCTAAAGCAAGATTAGAGATTAGCGTCCAAGGAGTTGTTGTCCACGCAAGGGCATATGCTTCTTCGTCAATTAATTTAAGCTTTACTACAACTGTTAAATCTTTGACATTTTTATAAGAATTATCCATAGCTATTTCTGATTTTGCTAAAGGCGTTGAACATCTAGGGCAGTACATTAATATTTTCTCTCCTTCGTAAAGATACCCTTTTTCGTAAAGTTGTTTAAATGCCCACCAAACAGATTCAATATAATTTTTGTCCATTGTTTTGTAACCATTTTCAAAGTCAACCCATCTACCGATTTTATCAATATACTTTTTCCAATCTTTTACATAAGTTAAAACCTGGCTTCTACAAGAATTATTAAATTTTTCAACACCCATTTTTTCAATTTCATCTTTTGAATTTAATCCTAATTTTTTTTCTACAATATGTTCAACAGGTAAACCATGGCAATCCCATCCCCAATTTCTTTTTACATATCTTCCTTTCATTGTAAAAAATCTCGGAAAAACATCTTTTAAAATAGAAGCAAGTAAATGCCCATAGTGTGGAAGTCCAGTTGCAAAAGGAGGTCCATCATAAAAAATATAGGGTTTTCCTTTTTTTGTATTCTCTAAAGATTTTTCAAAAGTTTTGTTTTTTTTCCAAAAGTCCAATATTTTTTCTTCTGTTTCTTTAATGTTTACCATGTTTTAGAATAAAACTTTTTCTTTTATTAAATTATCTAAACCATTCTAAACTCTGCATTTCAACATGGTGCAATTTAGAAGAAGGAATAATTAAACAATAAGGTTTTCTAACTCCTGTGAATTCTCCAAGTTCTTCCATGGTTTTGTAAAATATCTTCGAATTTTTTGTTCCCAATGATTGACAAACAACAATTTTTTTTAATTTAATTTCGTGTTCTTGAGCAGATTCTTTTAATTGTTTTAAAGCGTCTTGAAAATCCAAACCAATGTCAACTAAAATTAAAGAGTGCGCGTTAATAGATTGGTTTTCTTTAATGATTTCCATAAAACTCATTGGTCTAAAACTTTGCATAGCATTCCATTCAGGCATTGAAGCTGTTTTACCAAATTTATAAAATTGTAAACCTGTTTCAGCAACAGCATCAAAAATAGAAGCACTTTGAATAAATTTGTATTTTATTCCTAAATCTTTTGCTTCTTGTATTAAAGAAATGTGTGTTGTCGCAACCAAAGGACTTCCATAAATTAACAAAGCAACATCCATCTTTTTAGCTTCATCAACAATTGTCAAACCCTCGACTTTCTCCCTGTTAGCTGAAATTATTTTTTTTCCAATTTGTTCTTCAAGCTGAATTTTATTATATGGAAAATCCACAGTATAACTTTCAAGATAAACTCGTTTACATCGTGAAACAAGTTCTAAACCTTGCTTTGAAATTCCTTTTTCATTTAGTCCAAGTCCAATTAAATATAACATAAAAATCAAAGAAAAACAAGAGTTTTAAAGGTTATCTAAAGGAGACTTAGTATTAATTAAATTTGGTAAGTATAAAAAAAGGGTTTTGACAAAATAAATAAGATAATTTTATATATAATATTCCCCCTAAATTATATATGGATGAATTAAATAAATATAGAATAATCTTTTGGATAAGAAATATTAAAAAATGATGCATCAAACTAAAAGAATTTTTGAGTTGGCTATTAGTTTTTGGATAGGAATTGGTTTAATGAGTATAATAAATGTTTGGAAAATTAGTCAAAATCAGAATGCACTCTCATACTCTTGGATTATGTTTGGAATTTCAATAATTTTTATAATTATAGCCACAATAATGTGTTTATTTAGAAAAAACAAATAGGGTAAAAAAATGAATAAAGGAATATACAAATATGGGATAAGTTTTTGGGTAGGAGGAGGTATCTATAGTATAATGAATATGATTATGAATTATAAACATACTGCCCAAAGCAACATTTTATTTTATGATTATTTAATAACAGGGGTAGCTATTATTGGTTTTATTTTAAATTTTACACTATTAAAGATAAAGAAAAAATCTTAATTTCTTCTATTAAGAATATCTTTTCTAATAATCACAATTTTTTATTCCAAATTTCAATTAACTTCCAAATCTCCTGAAGTTGTTTTTACAAAAATTAAACATTCTCCATCATTGTTACCCTGTCCCTTAAAATCTCCAGATACAGAATTAAATTCAACTTTAAAATTTGAATTTTCAAGGCTTGTAATTTTAATATCTCCTGAAATAGAATTTATATTTATGTTTTTATCAATCATTGAATTTATTTTTATATCCCCAGAAGTTGTTTTTATCTTATTTGGAGTTGTATTATCTAAATAAATATTTCCTGAAATTGTAAACAATTCAAGATTTTGAGAATTAAGTAAATAAATATTTAAATTCCCAGAAGTTGAACTTATTTTTGAAATACTTGAGGTTGTATTATCTAAATAAATATCTCCTGAAATAGTCAAGACTTCTAAATTATCAAAATTTAAATTTCTTCCAAAAATCTCTCCAGAAGCTGTTTTAATCTTAAAATTCTTAGGGTAATTTTCTGGAATAAATATCTTTAAATTTAATTTATTTCTAGCCATCCCCAAAACTATTTTTCTTTTAGGATATTCAATATTAACTTTAATATCTCCAGCATTATTTTCTAAATTAAGCTTTGGGGAATCTTCATAAGAGTTATTAATATAAAATCCAGTTAATTCAAATTTAAATTCACTTGAATTTGTTTTAATTATTTCCACATCTGTAGATAAAGAATTTATTTCAATACTTTTTGTAGAGTTAACTGGAATTGTCTTAACATCATTAATGTTAATTTTGTTTAAATTTCCAGCATTATATTCAAGGAATCCAGAAGATGTTAAAAATAAAGTTGCACCTATTGTTGAAGATATAATAAAAATGCTCAGCCAAACAAAAATTGTTTTTATTAATTTACTCATTTGATTTTCTCCTAATTTTTTTATTAAATTTCATATATTTTGATATTGCTTTTGAAAACAACTTTCCAATTTGCCAAGAGAAAATTGACATTAAAATACCAATACTCATTACTGAAATTCCTGCAAAAATTCCTATTGGAAGTAATTCTGAGCTAACATAAGGCAAATCCACAAATAATCCAACTATTGATAAAGCAAAAGCAATGACCCCTGAGATGGTTATTGCCCAACTTGAAATAAGCAAACCTCCTATTGAAATATAAACTGTAAGAACAATCCAAATTCCAATAAATAAATTAAATGAAGTTAATATTAATCTTGGAATAAAAGGATTTTTCTTTTGATTTTTTTTAGTTTCTTCTTTTTCTGAACTTTGTTTTGATTTTTCTTCAAGTTTTTCTTTCTTCAATTCTTTAATTTCTTTAGAACAAAATTCTTGTGTTCCTTGGGCAGCCATTCTTAGATAATCTTTAACTCTTTTCCAAATAACTAAAAAAGTATCATTTGCCATACCCCTTAAACTTAAACTATTTTTTAATTCTTCTTTAGCTTGCTTTGCAATTTCTTTTGGATCTCCTAAAGATTCTGCAATTTCACTTTCTTTTCTCTTTTGTTTTTTCCCAATTCTAAAATGTTCTTCATAATCATTCAGAATTTCATCTCTGTCTTGTTTTTTAATTGATTTTAAATTCTTTTTCAATTCATGAATAAATTCTTTTTTGTTCATTTTATTAGTTCATTTACTTTTTTTGCAAATTCTTTCCATTCGTTTTTTAATTTTTTAACATGTATTTTTCCATTTCGTGTTATTCCATAATATTTTCTCGCTGGACCTTCTTTTGATTCTTTGAGATACGTTTCAAGCCAACCTTCTATTTTTAATCTCTTTAAAATGGGGTATAATGTTCCCTCTGAAATCGGAAGGATTTTTGAAATTTTCTGCACAAGCTCGTAGCCATAATAATCTTTTTTCTCTAATGTTGAAAGTACGCAAAGATCCATTGCGCCTTTTTTTAATTGAGTGTCCATTTGTCATTTGTATTGTTTAGTATTATGTTATACATAGTAGTATATAAATGTTTTGAATTATTTAAAAAATAATTTAAAATTATAGTATGAAAGATTTATTTTTTAGTGTTTCAATATTCATTTAAATAGGAAATCTTATTTCCTTTCATTTTTAAAATCATAATACCAACCATTAAGTGTTTTTCTCCTTTATGAATATTTTTACATGCCCATTCAGCAAAACCTATTTTTCCATTTTTAGACACATAACATTTTCCTGTTTTAAATTTTATATTTATTGTTTCTTGTTTTACTACATTATCCCAAAATTTCTTAATTTCTTTGTGCCCACGATATGGTTTTGCCAAGGGATTTTCTTGATAAATTCCATTTTTTGTAAAACATTCTAAGATTAAATTAGAATCTTGCTGTTCCCAAGATTTCCCATATTTTTGCATCACTTTTTTTATTTGTTTTAAATTCATACTATAAATATCTTTTATATTTTTATAAGTCTTTTCCCAAGAAAAATTAATCCTGAATTGGAACAGATTCACCGACAACTTGTGTTCCCTTTTCAGGGTTATATGTGGCTTTTGTTATTCTTGAAGGTTTAATCTTCCAATTTTTTGATTTTCCTAAAATTTCTACAAGTTTTCCTTCGGAATGAACTACTGCATCTTCTGGTATTTCATGAGGAAACCAAAAATAGTCTCTACTAAGATATTTCCCTTCTTGATTTTGTATTAAGTAACCTTATATTTCCATATTCTTTATTAGAAATTTACCTTTATAATAACATCATTTTCCCTTCTTGTAAGAGGGAGGCACTTATTCATTTCAAACTTCGACTTGAGACAATTGCAATAAAAAACAAAGTAAACATTAACCAATCTTTACCAATTATTAAACCAACAATTCCCCCAATAAAACTTATAACAAGAATTAGATAAAACCACTTTCTACCAGATTTAAGTTCTTCTTTTGTTGCTCTCGCCAACAAATCTCCAATGGGAATTCCTAATAACAAAACCCCCAAAGAAATTAATATTTTCCAAATTTCATTCATGTAATAAATAATAGAAATTGATTTAAATAATCTTCCCCTTATTAAAACATGTTCCAAAAATATTTAATAGTTACTTCAAAGCAAGACAAAGCAGGAATGAACATTTGCTCAAACCTTTCTCAATATAATTTGTTTGATTTTCATTTAGTTGATGGCTCAATTCTCGACCAAAAAAATTTAGATTTAGAAAAAATTGAACGCTTTGATTTTATAATTTTTGCTTCGAAACACCAATCAGCAAAAAAAGAAAAAACACTTTCAATTCATTGTCCCGGAAATTTTCATGAGGTTTGGGGTGGCGGAGAAAGAAAAAAACTTTGCCCTGCATCAGCTTTGTTTAATAAACATTTATTTGAAACTTTAATTAAAAATGCAAAAGAGCATGAAATGAATTATAAAACAACTTTAGAAGTAACTCATCACGGACCTTTAATTTCAAAGCCGTGTGTTTTTATAGAAATTGGTTCAACAGAAAATCAATGGAAAGACCGACGCGCAGGTTTTGTTTTAGCAAAAACAATTAAAGATGCAACAAAAACATTTAAACCAAATAAATATAGGGAGATTGCAGTAGGAATCGGCGGATCTCATTACGCGCCAAGTTTTAACAAAATTCAAGAAAAATCAAACATAGCAGTTTCACACATCATTCCTAGCTATGCCCAACCAATTGAAGAAGATTTCATTAAACAAGCTATTGAAAAAACAATCGAAGAAGTAGATTGGGTTTTAGTCGACTGGAAAGGTTTAGGAAAATCAGAACAAAGACAAAGAGTAATTGACATTTTAGAAAAAAACTACATTCAATGGAAGAAGACGAGTGAAATAAAAAAATAAAAAGATTAAAAATAAAAAAATAAAATAAAAACTATTTCTTAGCTGTTTTAGGATATTCTTTTTTCTCCCAAGCAAGTATTCCCAACATAATTAACCTTGCTATTGGAACCAAGAGTAACAATGATAATGCTCCATTATATCCTGCTTTTTTAAAGATTCTCCAAAAGCAAACAATTGCTAAAATAGCTATTGCTACTCCGAATATTCCCCCCACAAAAGGAATAAATACGCCTAAGAATAAAAATACCCATGCCCAATGAAATCCTCCTAACTGAAAGATCATTGCTGTATTCAAAAAAGGAATCCATGCAAACCAAGACCTTTCATAGCCCATCTTTCTTCCAATTGATTGGAGAGCAAGAGCAAGATAAACATAAAGTGCAGCAAAAATTATCAAGAACAAAACTAAAGCTCCTGCAATTAAAGCAATAATAGCACCTCCCGCAACCGCGTTTTCTAAAACCATTTATTTTAACCTCCTTTTATCTACATCATTAACATAATTTATAATACTTTTGATTAGATAAATTCTTAAATTCAAACAACTTTTATTTTTCATGGAGGTGATATCCTTAATAGTAGTTCTTGTGGCAGGAATTAGTGCAGGAGTTGTGACAGGTTTGGTCGGCGCGAGCGCAGTTATGGTCATGGCACCTTTGTTAATAATTTTCACAGGAATGGAAGCTTATGTTGCAATTGGTTTAAGTCTTTGCACAGATGTTATTGCTTCTTTATTTGCTGCAAAAGTTTATTATAAAAATAAAAATATAAATTTAACTTCAATAATTCCTTTATTATTTTTCTCTTTCATTGGAATTACTGCAGGAAGTTATCTTTCACTTTATATTCCTTCGAGCGATCTTTCAGGAGTCACAGGTGTTGCAATATTTTTTATAGGTTTACTTTTCATAACAAAATCTCATAGTAAAAAACAAGAATTTCATTTTTTTGAAAAAATAAAAAACAGCAAGAAAAAAAGAATTTTAACACTTTCAATTTTAGGTTTGGTTATTGGTTTAATTTCAGGAACTTTTGGAGCAGGCGGAGGAATGATGATGCTTGTTGTTTTAGTTTTCTTGTTAGATTATACAATGCACACAGCGATTGGAACTTCTATAGCAGTAATGGTAATAATGGCATTTTTTGGAGCAATTTCCCATTTTTATTACAAACCTTTTTCAATTTTCTTTTTAATAATTGCATGTATCGGGGCATTTTTTGGAGCAGTATTTTCAGCAAAAATAGCAAACAAAATGTCTGAAACAAAATTAAGAAGATTAGTTGGATTTATTCTAGCAATTTTAGGATTAGCATTGACTGTTAAGATTTTGTTTTTTTAATTGCCCCTATTTTAAATAGTATATTTGAGTATAAAGTTTATTATGAAAATAAAAAAAGAAGAAAGAGAGGCAATATCAAAATATAATTTAATAGCTAAATCTTATCATGAATTGAGAAAAAACAAATATCCTCAAGGATGGATGTATAACGAACATCTTGAAATGCCATCGATGCTTAAATTGTTGGGAGATGTAAAAAATAAAAAAATTTTAGATTTTGGTTGTGGGACTGGAATTTATTCAAAATTATTAACAAAAAAAGGAGCAATTGTTAAGGGGTTTGATATTAGTCCAAAAATGCTAAAAATTGCAAAAATAGAAAATCCTTTTTTGGATTTGCGATTGGGTTCTGGAAATAAAATTCCTTTTAATGAAAAATTTGACATTGTTTTTGCTTCTTTAGTTATGGATTATTTTGATGATTCAGTATCTCCGCATGACTAATTAAAATAAGATTGCTCTGCCTAATTCTGAGGCATAAAATAAAGAAGCGTCGCTTCCTCCTAAAGATCACGTTTTCTT
>Ga0265595_1002984_pt1 | contig 10810 bp, 9 predicted proteins | sample saktaG_15_FD_190148 | JGI IMG/M metagenome (GOLD analysis project Ga0265595, IMG submission 190148) | Saline water microbial communities from Sakinaw Lake, British Columbia, Canada - sak_2013_06_06_50m | ecosystem: Environmental > Aquatic > Non-marine Saline and Alkaline > Saline ... | reverse complement strand
CTCAAGAAATCGCATATCATTTTGATACAACAATCTAATATCTGTAATTTTATACTTAATAATGGCTAAGCGATCTATGCCCACCCCAAAAGCAAATCCTTGCCACCCAAGACCCGACTTTACAGATAAATTAAGCCCAGCTGATCTAAAAACATTTGGATGCACCATTCCAGCTCCCATTATTTCCATCCATTTACCATCTGGTGTTTTTACATCAATTTCAAAACTTGGCTCGGTAAAAGGAAAAAATCCTGGCCTTAGTCTGGTTTCAACCTCTGTTTTAAAAAATCTTTTCAAAAAGTCTTCAACAATGGCTTTAAAGTTACTAGCTGAAACCTCTTTGTCAACCATTAAACCTTCCAATTGATAAAATTGGGCTCCATGCTTTGCGTCTGTTGCTTCGTTACGAAAAACTCTACCGGGAGCTATAATTCTCAAAGGTGGTTGATGGGTTTCCATATAACGAATTTGAACCGGACTTGTTTGCGTTCGCATCAATAACCTTTTTGACTTATAATCCCCTTCCTTAATTTTTAATTTTTCATTTTTAATTTTTAATTCGTTTTGGTTGTCCTTCAACCAAAATGTATCCTGCATGTCTCTGGCTGGGTGGTCTTTGGGCACATTTAAAGCATCAAAATTATACCACTCAGTTTCTAACTCAGGGCCTTGGGCAATCTCAAAGCCCATTGTTTCAAAAATTGAACAAGCCTCATCCATAGCTAAAGTTAGAGGGTGAAGATGTCCTCTTTGGATTTTTTTGGCGGGGCGAGTAATGTCAATCTTTTCTCCTTTTTGCTTAACTGTTTTAGTAGTATTTTTTATTTTTTCTTTTCGTTTCTCAAAAAAACTCTCAATCTCATTTTTCAAAATATTAGCCTCTTTGCCAATAGTCTTTTTTTCTTCAACTGAAAAATCCTTTAAAGAATCAAAAATTTGGGCAATTTCTCCTCCCTTGCCCAAATATTTCTTAAAAGATTTTTCAATTTCGTCAATATCAACAATCTTCTCAATTTCCTGTTTGGCTCTATTTTTTAACTCTATTAAATCCATGTTAGAAATCGTTAACGAGCAGAGTGAGTTTAAGAGTTCTTACACCCCGTTAAATAATTTTGCGTAGCAAAATTAAAATTTGGTTAAATCAAATTTTATTTAACGGGGTAAGTCCTTCGTAAATTCAAACATCGCCTCATTTAGCAAAATGACCTACTGGGCTGAGGCTCATTTTCATTAACGGATTACTTATTTTACCCCAAACTCAAAGGGAAAACAAGCGCTAATTATCCCCAATTTCCTCTCCAAAATAATATAAAAGGAGGCACTTTGATGTACCCCCCCCTTAGTTCGTTTTTTAACGAACTTTAGTTGTTTAGTAAATAACTTACCGTTTCTTCGTATTTAGCTTGATCAATTTTGCCCGCTTCAAGATAAATTTTCAGCATTTCCATAATGCCGAATACAGCGTGCAATCTATATCCAGCTTGTGTTAATGCCTCTCTACCACCTTGCTCTCGATCTACTAGAACTACGATATCTCTGACCAGCAATTTGTTTGCCTCCAACACTTTTGCCGCTTCTATCTTACTGTCAGCCTTTGTGACCAAATCATCCACGAGTAACACCGATTGCCCCGAGGTAAACATACCATCAATAGCTCCCTCTAATCCATGTGTTTTAGAGATTTTCGGCGATATCATTGGATTGCCTGATTTGTGACTCATTAGAACCACAATTGGCGTTGATGCTGTTGGTATGTCAGATATTAAATCGAAACCAACCTCATCATCTATTACCTTTGCAAGTATACTGTCAGCCACATCAGCCAATAGCTGTGGAAATGATCTTATTACGCGTAAGTCAACATAAATCGGAGACAATGGAGCATCTGGATTCATTTCATGTAACTTTAATTTAAACGCTCCAAACTTAATGGCTCCTACCTCAAAGAGATCTATGGCTAATTTCCTTAGCTTCCTCTCTTTAAGTCCTTCTTCAATCTCTGCTACAATTTTATCCGCCGCTTCAGCCGGATTTTCCGATTTATAAATCGCACGGCCAACTACGATGTAGTCAGCCCCATCGAGAATTGCCTGCCTAGGAGTAGCTACCCTAGATTGGTCGTCAGGCTTAACTGTAAAAGCTGGAGTAATTCCTGGAGTAATAATCAATGTTTCAGGTCTTAGAATTGCCCTCAACACTTTTGCTTCTTTTGGTGAAGTAACAACGCCATTCAATTTTTCCTTTTCAGCCAAAAGGGCTAAGCGCTTTACTGTTGCTTCAATTTCTCCTGGGATTCCAAGTTCTTCGCTAAAATCTTCCTGACTATGACTTGTTAATATAGTGATACCCAAGATTATAATACTGCTGTTTCTTTGAGCGACTTTTACAACAGCATCCCTCATCATTGCATGTCCACCCAAAGTATGAACGGTGCTCATGTCAATCCCAGCATCAATATCTGCCTCAATAAAATTAACTACAGTATTGGGAATATCATGATGTTTCCAGTCCCTCCACACTTTGAAACCACTATTTTTAAGCACCTCTATAATTTCCGGCCAAGCAGATGCCAAGGAATTCACTTTCACAATGTCAATTTTACCCTTCAAGGCGGTTAATAATGACATAATTTTTTCTTTGTCGCCTGTAGTTTTTCCGGGCAAATCTAAAGCAAGAATCAACCTTTCTTTTGCTTCCATTTCATTTCCTCCAATTTTTAGTGTGCTTGTTTTGAAATCACAAGCAACTATTAGCTATTATGAAAATCCAAAACCTATCTTCTTTTTACTCCTTCCCTACTTAAAGTCAACTGAACTGAATGTATCAAAAAACCTTACAAAACTTACGCGGCCGCGTAAGTTTTGTAAGGTTTAAAAATATAACTTTTGTAATTAAAAAAGCTTGTAATATAATTACATTTTATACCACAAGCTTTTTATTGAATTTTCCCAAGAGAAATACCATCAACTTTTAGGCGCATGTCATGCCAACTGGCAACATTTTCAAAGTCTTTTACCGGCTTTTTACCAAAGATAAAAAGGTGTTCGACCCTACCGTCTATTTCAAGTAAATGCTTAGGGTCATTGTCAAAAAAAATATCGAAACCCACAAGGTGCTGATATTTTTCACCATTCGGACCAACACCCACGACTTCTACTCTAGCAAGACCGAAATATTTTCTGTAAAAGAGCAAAGTCTTCTCTGCTAAGAAAAGCAAAAACTTCCATCTAATTGTAACAACTCTTACTGTATGGCCTTGCTCAACCCATGAGTTCAAAACTTTTTTAGCGTCTTTCATAAGAAAAAACAGAAAGAAAAAAGTTGTCCCATCCAAGTCAACGCCAATTTTCAGTTTTTTCAACACAATTATCTCCTCTCCTTATCCAATTTTTTAATTTTTAAAACAAAACCCAAAAAAAGGGGAGTTGCTTGCACTCAAAACAAACTGTTTTGGCGGGGACGACCGGGCTCGAACCGGCAACCTTCGACGTGACAGGTCGATGATCTAACCAATTGATCTACGCCCCCATATTAATTTTGTAATATTCTTTTGCTTCTTGAAAAATATTATACTTGCGTCTTAAAAATACATCCTCCTCTGTATTTCTGTATACAAATTCACAAAACCTAAAACTATCGTTTGTACTCATTAATAAAACATAGCTTTCCCCCTTCTTATCTTTCTTTGTATAGACACAACCTCCTCGTATTAACGCACACTCTCTTAATTTTTGCAACAAACTAACAAGAAAATCCTTACTGCCAGAACTAAATTGTGTTACAAGAGCTGGGCTTGCCTTTTTTCTTCCTTTTTTAATATACAAACAAAATTTAACACATCCATCTCCGTCAAAATTACCTCTGACGAAATCCGCAAAATATTGCTTTGGAATAGCTGGTAATTTTATAATCTTACTTTTTCTCGGAGTCAACCCTAACTTTAAAAGGTCATTAAACATTTCCTTGCTACCAATTTGCAATCGATATCGCTTTTTATTATTAGGATGATAAATTGAGAAGGACTCTGTAATAGTATGTCTTGAACCAAACATTCTTTTTGCATTTTCTATTAACTCCTTGTCAGTTGAAACAAAATCAATGAAATAAGCTCCTCTTGGACTTCTATACATTGAACCATCGGCTGAAAAATATCCCAGTATATAAGCCATTTCTCTTGTCCAATTTTTAAAAAATGCCGTATTCGCAAATATTGGCTTTTCTTTCCTGATTCTAGGCTTTGCTCTTGGACCATTCCGTAGCCCAACATTCAACAAGTTTAGGTTGGTAAATCTTTTACAAGGTTGTGTTGGCACACCTAATTGACTAAACCACCTAGTTATTGTTGGCCGAGGAACTCCTATTTTTTCTGCAATTTCGCTATGCTTCAAATTTTCTTCCCAGTGCCAATTATAAAATAGTTTTTTAATGTCGCTTTGCCATTTTTGCTCAATTTTCCTTATCCTTTGTGATTCAGATAACTTTTTCATTACCTCTAAAATAACAAAAAAATTCAAGCTTTTCAAGGTTGAAATACAAAATTGCGAGAACTAAAAATGTTTTCAAGCCAAAGGTGCCAAGGGCGAGACTCGAACTCGCGACCTCCGCTTTATGAGGGCGATGCTCTAACCGGCTGAGCTACCTTGGCAAAGTAAGCCTCTATTTAATTATAAATTATGTTGCGGGGGCTGGAATTGAACCAGCGATCTTAGGGTTATGAGCCCTACGAGATACCACTTCTCCACCCCGCGATATATGTAAAAATGTACTACACAAGGCCCTGAGCTTTTTTACGCCAAAAGTATTTGACTAAAAAGCTCGTTAAAAACATAAAATGTTTTTAACCCCACGGTATCATTGCTATTCTAATCAAAAATTAAAACAAAATCAACCCTGTTGCTAATTTCAAATGTTTCTTTTGACTCACTTTCAAGGAGTCAGTTTGAAATTCTACAGCAAGGTCAAAGCTATAATATCTGTAAAGCAATTAAAGTTTTTTCAAAAATTCCAAGAGTATTTTCAGCAACTTCTTTGTTTAGCCTATAATCTGGGTCGCGAGCAATGTCCTGACACAAACTTCTTGCTTTTGTGAGGTCTTGCAAATTTGGAATTTCTTCCATTGAAGCTCTCCCCAATCTATCCTCCATAGTACCACCCCCCAAACCCATTCTTATTAAAATATCATCAATTAATTTTTCTCCTTCCAATAAAGATACCTTCCAATAAACTGCATCATCTTTTTCAAAATTTTGTTTTATTTTTTTCCACTGTTTTTGAATTTTACTTGCCCCAAAATCTTTGTAATTTTTTACAATATCCCAAGTCTCTAAACTGTCTAGATGTAAATAACCTGTTTTTTTATAAAGATAAATAATGCCAGCTAAACAAAAAACTGAAAAAATAATAAAGAAAATTTTAATTAAAAGAACATCGTGCTGAAGTTTATCAGAAACCAAAAAACCAAAGCTGTCTTGAAATTTAGCTACCATATTAACAGCCACGGTTTCAACGGAACTAGCTTGGGTTGTTGTTGCTGTTGTTGTTGAAGGTAGTATGCTTGTTATTGTTGAAGTTGGGTCCATATGAGCTAGCGTTTAAACTATCTCCATTTTAAAGCTTTTCTATCAACTTTGCCAGCTGTAAAATATTTAAGTCTGAAAAATGCTTTCCAATTATTTGTAAGCCAACCGGCAAACCATTGTCCATACCAGCAGGCATTGATAAAGCTGGTACTCCAGCCAAATTAATTGGCACTGTGTAAATATCAGAAAGATACATTTTTAAAGGGTCGTCTATTTTCTCCCCAATATTAAAAGCTGGAAAAGGAGAGGTTGGAGTTAAAATAAAATCAACTTTTTTAAAAGCTTTTTGAAAATCCTGCTTTATCAATGCCTGCACTCTTTTTGCTTTTAAATAGTAAGCGTCATAATAACCAGACGACAAAGCAAAGGTTCCAAGCATTATTCTTCTTTTAACCTCGTCTCCAAACCCCTTCCCCCGTGTTTTTGAATAAACTTCAAATAAATTCTTAATTCCTGATTCCTGATTCTTAATTCCTGAATAGCCATACCTTACCCCATCAAACCTTGCTAAGTTAGCACTGGCTTGGGAAGTGGCAATAATGTAATAACATTCTAAAGCAAACGAACAAGCTGGCAAAGAAACATCCATAACTTCTGAACCCGCTTTTTCTAATTTTTTAATAACACTTTCAATTACTTCTTTTGTTTTAGGTTCAAGGCCTTTACCAAAAAACTCTTTTGGCACCCCTATTTTTAATCCTTGTATTTTTAAATCTAAATTTTGAATGATTTTATCTTTTGGAAAAGAGGTCGCATCTTTTTCATCGCTTCCAATTATTGTTTTAAAAACATCTTCGCAATCTTGAGCTGTTTTAGCCATTGGCCCAATTTGATCTAAAGACGAAGCATAGGCAATTAAACCATATCTTGAAACAGCCCCATAAGATGGCTTTAAGCCAACTATGCCACAAAAACTGGCTGGCTGGCGAATAGAGCCTCCAGTATCTGACCCCAATGCAAAAACCGCCTCCCCCCCCGCAACACAAGCCCCAGAACCCCCAGAAGAGCCCCCAGGCACTTTACTTAAATTATGTGGGTTTTTGGTAATTTTAAAAGCTGAATGCTCCGTAGAAGACCCCATTGCAAACTCGTCCATATTAGTTTTACCCAAAATAATAGCCCCTTGAGCTTTTAATCTATCAATACAAGTTGCATTATAGGGCGCTTTATAATTTTCCAATATTTTAGAACCAGAAGTACAGTTTAAGCCCTCAACTAAAATAGCGTCTTTTATAGCACAAGGCACACCAGCTAAACTACCTAATTTTTCACCTTTAACTATCTTATCATCAATTATTTGAGCTTGTTTTTTGGCTCCCCCAACATCAACCTGTAAAAAAGCGTCAATGCCTTTTTCTTTTTGCTTAATTTGAGATAAATAAAAATCACACAATTCCAAAGCTGAAAACTCTTTTTTAGCTAATCCATCTTGTATTTCTTTAATTGTTTTTTTTGCAAAATCCATTAGGTTAAAATTTCTTTGACTTTTATGTGAGTGCCCTCTATGCCTGGAGCTTGATTTAACATTTTTTTAATTGTTTCTGGATTTTGAGAAATAACAACATCTTCTCTTAAAAAATTTTCTGAAATAACATCTTTGCTTTCTAGTTCAACACTCGAAACATCAACTTTATTCAATTGATCAATATAATCCAAAATACTTCCCAAATCTTTTTGCATTTTCTCTATTTCCTTTTCCGTCAGCTCTAATCGAGCTAATTTTGCAATATTTATTACTTCTTCTTTTGAAAGCATACTTAAGTAAGGTCTTGGTTAATATGAGCTTGAGCTAAAGTTTCCCTTAGCTCCTTAAGGTTTTCTAAAACAATTCCTCCCCCCCTAACAACCGCTGTTAAAGGGTCTTCTATGACTTTTACTTGTATTTTTGTGGCTTGATAAATTAAAGTGTCAATTCCTCGCAATAAAGCTCCCCCTCCAACCAAGTAAAGTCCGCTTGTCATAACATCGGATAATATTTCAGGGGGTGTGGCTTCAACAATAGTTTTAATAGAATCTGTCATTTGCTTTAAAGACTTCTCCATGGCTTGCCTAATATCATCTGATGAAACAATTATTTCTTCTGGTAGTCCGGTTACTAAATTACGGCCTCGCAAAGCTGCCACCTTTTTTTCTTTTCCCGCAACCGCCTCCCCAATAGCTATTTTAACATCCTCAGCCGTTCTTTCGCCAATTAAAAGTTTAAACTTTTGTTGAACATATTGAATAATATCCTCAGTTAGCTTATCCCCTGCCACTTTTAGGCTTTCCGATAAAACAATTCCACCCAAAGATAAAATAGCAATGTCAGTAGTACCACCCCCAATATCAATTATAAAGTTACCCCTGGCTTCTTGAATTGGCAACCTAGCGCCAATGGCAGCTGCTATTGGTTGCTCAATCAAAAACACTTCTTTAGCCCCAGCTGACTTAGCAGCATCCTCAACCGCTTTTTTCTCAACCTCAGTTACACGCGATGGAATACCAATAATAACTCTAGCGAAAGCAAATGGCACATATTTCTTTTGAAAAACATTTTCTAAAAAGTATCTTAACATTTGCTCGGTTACCTCAAAATCAGAAACAACTCCCCTAACCAAAGGCCTAATGGCTTGGATATGGTTTGGAGTTCGTCCCACCATTTTTTTAGCTTCATTTCCAACAGCTAATATTTGACCTGTTTTACTATTAACAGCCACCACTGAGGGCTCGTTAATAATAATTCCTTTGTTCCTCACATAAACTAAAGAATTGGCTGTTCCCAAATCAATAGCTATGTCCTCGCTAAAATACTTAAAAAAATTATTAAACATAAAATTAATTCAAAAATCAAAAGTCAAGATTTCATCGACACTAATTAACTTCGCTTCTTTTTCGTTTCTTATTTTAACTTCAATGCAATTCTTCTCAATTGTTTTTTGGCTCACAACAATCCTTAATGGAATACCAATTAAGTCAGCGTCAGCAAATTTTTCCCCAGCCGATTTTTTAACTCTATCGTCATATAATACCGTAATTCTTTGATTTTGCAAATCATTATAAATTTTATTAGATTGTTTCAAAATTTCATCATCTTGTTCTTTTTTTCCTGATAAAATTGGAATTAAATGGCAAGTAAAGGGAGCAACTGATTTTGGCCAAATAATTCCTTTGTTGTCGTTGCTAGCTTCAACAATTATGCCCATAAGCCTTGAAACCCCCATTCCATAACAACCCATAATAATTGACTGTTTTACGCCATTTTTATCAGTAAAAAAAGCGCCCAAAGGTTCTGAATATTTAGTGCCCAAAGAAAAAATATTTCCAGCTTCAATAGATTTGACTTTTTGCAATTCCTTAGAGCAAACCGGGCACCTAGTTATTTTTTTATCAAAAACCTCTTCGTTTTGGCTAAACTCCCCACAAGAGCAATAATAAATCGTATCCTCCCCAGCTTCTGATACCACTTGAAACTCGTGTGAAAATTCTTTTGAAAAATCCCCTCCAGAAGCCTCTGTTATAATAGCCTTTAAGCCACATCTTTCAAATACTTTTAAATAAGCTTGCTTTGATTTTTCGTAAAAACTTTTAAAATCATCATTTGATGAATGAAAGCTGTATAAATCTTTCATTAAAAATTCCCGTCCTCGCAAAAGCCCTGATTTTGCTCTGGCTTCTTTACGAAACTTTGTTTGAATTTGAAAAGCTGAAAATGGTAAATCCTCAAAAGACTCAACATTATTTTTAACAATATCAGTTATCATTTCTTCGTGCGTGGGGCCAAGCCCAACCTCTGTGTCGTCTTTTATTTTATACATTACATTAAGCCCAATTCCCTTGTCCCATCTATCTGTTTTTTGCCATAAAGCTTTTGGCTGCAAAATTGACAAGCCAACCTCAACAGCCCCAATTTTTTGCATTTCTTGCCTTATAATATTAGCAACATTATTTAAAACTAAAAGCCCCATTGGCAAAAAAGAATAAACCCCTGCCATTTCTTTGTAAATAAACCCAGCTCGTTGTAATAAAATAGCGTTAAGACTTTTTTCGTCTTTAGGAGTTTCTTTTTGTGTTTTTGTAAAAATTTGAGATTGTTTCACCCCCACACCAAACAAGCTTATGTTAAGTGCTTTTATTAAGTTTAATAAATACACTTAATTTCACTCATTAGCCTTAATTCTTATTATTTACCCTCCATCTCCATAAAAAGCGAAGCTTATTTTGGTGTGGGGGTAAATACATTTTCTATTTTTTAATCTTATATCAAAATCCCCTAAAGGGCAATAAAAAAACTTAACAAATTTAACCTCAATGCATTAAAAACTAAATTTTTTAAATTACGAAACAGATAAGAATGTGTTATTCTGAAGGTAATCCCAAAGAATCTCTACTATTGGTTCGCTGGAGATTCTTCGGTCGCTCCACTCCATCAGAATGACAACGAAAGCATACTTCGTAATTTACAAAAAGAGCATAAACTAAATACAAAAAATAAAAACTACACCTTTTGAACTATAGTTCAAAAAGTGTAGTTTTTAAAAATTGATTAATTTAATTGAATAAACTGGCTAGCCTGCTAGTCTAATTGAATAAATTTTTTGATATGTTCTATAAACTCCTCAAAATCGTTTAAATTTTCTTTAATAATCCCCAAAATTTCTTCAGGCTTTATTTCCCAATACAAATGAACCAGCCTGTTGCGATAGCCAGCCATACCACGAATTTTTTGAGCAAACTCTTGGGGAATAACTCCATAATCACCCAACGAAATCAAAACCTGCGTATAGTCCTTATCTTCTCCATTTTGGGGTAGCCGAGAAAGAATATGCGTAGCAATTGTTAATACCGCCTCAATCCCCAAACGCAACCAATAAGAAGCTAAAGGAAAATTATCTTGATTAGCTAAAAAAGCTTCCCTGTCCATTGCTTCATATTTTTTTAATTCATTAAATGCCCTAGAAATATCAGCTATCCTTTGGCTTACTTTCTCATTGTTTATATTTTTTTTATCCATATTTTAGATTTTTAAGCACTCTCTAAAACGCCTTTAAAAAATTCGTCAATAAAATATTTTTGGTCTCGATACAAATTAAAAATGTATTCTTGAAAATCTAAAGACTTTTCTTGGTCTTTACTAAAAATCATTTTACCTTTAGTAAAAATTTGATATTTAAAATGCAAAGGAGCTTCATCAATAAAAACCACATCTAATTTTTGTCCTGAAAAACAATTGCTTAAATCAGCGAAAAGCTCAC
>Ga0265595_1002982_pt1 | contig 10810 bp, 11 predicted proteins | sample saktaG_15_FD_190148 | JGI IMG/M metagenome (GOLD analysis project Ga0265595, IMG submission 190148) | Saline water microbial communities from Sakinaw Lake, British Columbia, Canada - sak_2013_06_06_50m | ecosystem: Environmental > Aquatic > Non-marine Saline and Alkaline > Saline ... | reverse complement strand
CTGAATTGGGCACGTTCGGATCTGTGAGGGGTGGGCTATCAATTAGCCAAGGAACAAATATTGTGACACTTCCATTAAGGAAACGGGAAGAAACGGGGAATACAAAGCTGTTCCTAAAGTTAAGAGTAATCCATCTACTCGACTAGCTCAATAATTCGGTAACTTTTTTCGGAAAACCTATGGGATCTGAGGATTTTCTTAACCGGATGGTTGTGGCTTTAGGTATTATTGTAAATAGACGTCCTAGAGGAGACCTTCCTAAAAGGGAAAATTAAACTGTAGAAAAAATAGGACGTCCATATTTAAATTCAAGAGAATTATTTTAGTAATTTAATAAATTTACTATAGGAGTGAGAGAATAGAGATGTGTGAATTATTAGGGATGTCTCTTAGTGGGGCGATTAATCCCAAAATATCATTTAGGGGATTTCAAAAATTAGGGAAAAAAAATCCTGATGGATGGGGGATTGGATATTATAAAAATAAAAAAGCAACAATTGAAAAAGAACCAATAAATGCATTATCAAGTGATTTTCTTAAAAATGAAAAGAACTTAGAAAATATTCTTTCTAAAATTATTATTGGACATGTTAGAAAAATGAGTCAAGGTAAGCTGAGTTATAATAATACACATCCATTTAAAAGAGATTTAGACGGAAAAGAATATTTATTTGCACATAACGGCACAGTAGACTGTAATAATTTTGATTTATCAGTTTTTAAGCCTATTGGTGAAACAGATTCTGAATATATGTTTTGTCATTTATTAAAGTGCATTCAGAAGAAAAAAATAGTAAATTGGAGTGAAAACGAATTTGAATGGTTAAAACAAAAATTTAATCAAATTAATAAATTTGGCAAATTAAATTGTCTTATGTCTAATGGAGAATATTTATTTTGTTACCACGATATAGAAGGTCATAATGGTCTTTGTTTTATTCAACGAAAACCACCCTATAGAGAGATAAAGTTAAAAGATATTGATTGGGAAGTAGATTTAAGAGAAGAAAAGAACCCAACTAAAACAGGCTTTATTATTGCAACTAAAAAATTAACCAAAGAAAGTTGGAAAAAATTTAATAAAGGTGAATTAATTGTTTTTAAAGATGGGAAAATGATTTATTCAAACCATAGAGATATCTAAAATAATAAGGTCAGGTCTACATATGACAGTGGATGATCCTTTGTCGCACTTTTATCATATTTTAAGAAATTACAGCATGTTAAATGTTGGCAGGCTGATCGAGAATAACACCATTATACAATAAAAAGGTAAAATATAGGAGTCTATAATTAAAAAAAATATATTGTAACTATAAGTCATAGAATAATAAATGAAGAAACAAGATTTAATTACAATGGCATCATATTTTGTAGAAAATTCAGAAGATAACTATAAGGCATGTAGCTTTTGTGTGTGGGCTTGGTATATTATAATAGAGAGTATGAAAATATTTATGAATACTGTTCAATGTGTGGAGCATGTGCAAAGCGATATCCTGTTAATGTAATATCTCTGGAAAACGGAAAAGATCATCTTATATGTTCTAAATTTTCGAAAACAACAAAAGAAAAATATAAACCTCGATATGGTTGTGGAAAATGCCAAATAAATGTCCCTTGTGAAAGCCTTGTTCCTTAATTGATCCAAGTAAGCTTGGTAATAAAATAAATAGAGCAGGTCACACTTTATTTGTAGCAACTTTGATTTGATAAAGGAATAAATAATAATGAACAGAGTAAAAGGGATTTTGTTAACGGTTTTTGCAGCTACCAGCTTAGGATTCATTCCACTATTTGCAAAAATTGCTTATGCTAATGGATTTAATCCATATACATTTAGTTTGTTTAGATCATTATTTGCCACTATAGAACTTTTTATATTATTGAAAATAAGAAAAATCGCTTATACACTTGAAAAAGAACAGTATATTACTTTATTTAAAGCGAGTTTAATGGGCCATTCATTAGCAATGTTAACGCTTTCATCGTCCTATAATTATATGTCTATAGGACTGGCCACAACCATCCATTTTATTTATCCCGTAGCAGTTATGGCGGGTTCAATATTCTTTTTTAATGGAAAAATTGACAAAAGGAAAATATTTTCCCTGATATTATCATTAGCAGGTATGTATTTTTTGGCAGGCTTTAATTCGTTGGGATCAACCAGTATTATTGGAGTACTGCTCTCCTTGATTTCAGGATTTTTTTATGCCTATTATATACTAATCGTTGCCTATGGTAATATAAAAGAGATAAATTCATTTGTATTAATATTTTACATTTCTTTATTTAATAGTTATATATTGTTTGCAATAAGTGTTTTTACGGGAAAGCTTGAGATTGGTTATACCTTTAAGGGAATAGTCAGTACTGTTCTGGTGGCTTTAGTGGCTAATTTAATAGGAATGGTTTCATTTAAGACCGGTTTAAAAGTAATTAGTGCTACAACTGCGGCTATTGTAAGTACCTTTGAACCGATAACAAGTTTAATCTTGGGTATATTAATTTTTAGGGAAATTTTATCCTGGTATCATATCGTCGGAAGCATATTAATTATTACTTCAGCAACCATCGTTGCTTTTAGGAAAAAAAGTTTAAAAATATTATAAAAAATTAGAAAATGTGACGGGGGATGGTTGTTAATGCTCAGTAATTCAGTAACTCTTAGTGGAAAGCTTATAGGGTTTGAGGAGTTTTTTAACTAGACTGTTGAGATTTTAGGTATTATTATAGATAAACATTCTAAAGGTAGACCTCGTAAAAGGATAAATTAAACTATAGAAAAAACAGGATGTGTTGTCCGTATTTTAATTAATCCGGGGATTTCTATTTTAGTAAAAATTCCTTAGTTTTTAGAACATTGGCATAACCTGCCGAAAGTGTTTGTGCCGAGGCAAGCTTAATCTGCTCTTGATTGAGTTTTTCCAGATCCGGCGTTCCGGTTGCGTCTATAATAAAATCAACATAATAATCTCGGTCATGGGCGTCTCGAGCAGTAGATTCACAGCAAAAGCTAGTCATGAACCCCACAATAACCACCTGATTAATCTTTAATTTATTTAAAAGATCAGCTAAGTCTGTATTAAAAAAGGAGTTATACCTATTTTTAATGATTTCCGGTGCACCCTTAATTATTATTAGATCCTCTATATATTCTGTTTCTAATGACCCTTTTCTAAATCCTATTTTTCCTGTTTTTCCGCTAAAATCATACATTCTACCGGCATCAGAGCCATCAGGATCATGTAGATGTCTGATATAAATTATGGGTAGGTTTTTATTTTCAAAATATCTGATTATTTTATTAATATTTTCAACGGCTTATATCTTGTATCGCGTATTGCGTAGGAAATAAGAGTTGTTATAATTATGTTGTAGGGGCACAATGAATTGTGCCCTCGCCATATTATTACCTAATTTCTCCTGTGGGCACGATGCATCGTGCCCCTACATTACCATTTTGTTTACTTTTTGGGTTACAATCATATTATAAAGAAAGATAATAATCATCTCATATTTTAATTATATTTTAATTAAAAAAAAGACCTTCCCGGCGCTACCCCGATTGAATATCATTCTCAAGGGACTGTTTTATATATGGATGGAGAACCCTATTCTTCATCTTTTCCTATTCTTCCAGAGTAAACCTCCATCTTCTAACCATAATTTGTTGATCAAGTTTTATAATCAAATACCTCCTTTAGTGATATAATTATATCAAATTAGTTACCTAATTGCAGAGTATTAACGATGGCTCTTTGCCCATTATGCAAATAGGCATATAATTAAAAAAATTGGCTACAAGGAAATTATTATGCCTAAACAAAGAAGAAAATTAAGGAGGAACATATGAATAGAATTGCTATTGGAATTATTTTTGGCATTACTGCTGGTATAATCGATGTGATACCAATGGTATTACAAAAACTAACCTGGGATGCAAATTTATCCGCTTTTTCAATGTGGGTAATTGCAGGTTTTTTAATTTCCACCAATGGATTAAGAATTCACAGTATGATCAAAGGAATTTTAATTTCATTTTCACTGTTAATACCATGTGCTTTTTTAATTGGTTGGCACCAACCCATTAATTTGGTTCCAATATCTATCATGACTTTAATCTTGGGAAGTTTATTAGGTTTTGCAATACAAAAATTTGGAAAGAATAAATGAATAAGTGAAAAACAGAGGAGCATAAAATGAGTAGATGAAAAAAGTCCAAGAGATGATTAAAGATAATAAAATATGGGCAGGTTTAAACTGTCCTATTTAAATTATAAAAAGGACAATTGTTTCTTGGCCAAAAGAATTTTTCGAATCGTAAATAAAAATGGAGGAAAAAACAATGAATAAAATATTAAAAGCTGAGGCAAAATGGATTCAAGGTACTAAAGTGGAGAGTGAAACCAGAGGGTTCAAACTGACTATCGATAAACCGCTGGAGGAGAATGGCACAAATTTAGGTCCCAAACCTGCTGAATTGTCATTACAGGCTTTGGGAGGATGCATTCTCTTCGCCTATCTATATGCTGCTGAAAAACTAAGGGTTGAAATCGAAGATTTGAAGGTAGACGTGGAAGGAGAAGTAGTTCCCGGGGGATGGATTGATGAACAGAACATAGAGAGAACTGGTTTTAAACAGGTTAAATTTGCAGTTCAGGTAAAAACGAAACACCCTGAAGAGACTATTAAAAAAGTACACCAGTTAGCCAAGAAAGTATCACCCATGTTTGATAATTTTAGCCATGCAGTTAAGTTGGAAGGCACTTTTTCTATTCACTAAATTGAATAAGCCCCAGAATCTGTAAACTTACCTTATTTAGTGTATACTGAAAGAAGGTTAAATTAAAATAATATTGCAACAAACAAGTCAACCAGGGAAAAACATTTTAACTATTATCTTTAATTACGAAAAATATAATTTGAAATATTAGTAAAACTGAGATAAAGCAACTTAGATATTATGTAATTGAACATGATAAAAAATGAGAAGGTTAATTACTTTAATAAGGAGGGATTGGGATGTTTAAAGTCATTTTACTCATGTTATTCATTGTGGGTATTGCAGTCTATGCGAATGCTAAGGACCAATTCGAGACAGACATCATCACCACATCCGCTGGTGAGCTTAAGATCACCTTTATCGGTCACGGAACCTTAATCTTTACTTTTAATGAAAAAGTCATTCATGTTGACCCCTATGGTGAGCTGGCGGATTACTCTATACTTCCCAAAGCTGATATCATTCTGATAACCCACGAGCATAGTGACCATTTTGATTTACCAGCAATCGAGAAGTTAAAGACTGAGAAAACCCAAATAGTCTTCACTGAAACCTGCGCAAAGAAAGTTCCAGGCGGCATAGTTATGAAGAATGGAGATGTGCTAATTGTTCAGGGAATAAAAATTGAAGCTGTACCGGCATATAATATTGTTCATACCCGTGGCAATGGAGAACCGTTTCATCCGCAGAGTGTAGGAAACGGGTATATTCTGACTTTTGGCGATAAACGAGTCTATGTGGCCGGTGATACCGAAAATATTCCGGAGATGAAAGCAATAGAGAATATTGATATTGCCTTTTTGCCTATGAACCTGCCTTATACGATGACCCCAGAGATGGTCGTTGATGCTGCCGAGTTGTTTAAACCAAAGATTCTGTATCCTTATCATTATGGCGACACAGATACTTCGAAGTTGGAGGAATTACTAAAAAATCATCAAGAAATAGAAGTATGCGTTCGTAAAATGGAGTAAATCTATCATCGATTAAACGAGCCAGAAGCGAAGGAAATGGGATCAAATCTTTATTGGCCTACAGCTTACAAGGGTAAAATGGAAGTGGAAAACCCTAATTTAAATAAATAATAAAAGATTATAAATGAGAAAATAATCATCTAAGGATACTCGCGGCAGGTTAGGTGGAAGTCTAAAAAAATAAAATAAATAAGGAGAATAAAATGTCATCAAAAAAAACTTATAGCTACGAAGAAGCTAAATTTATCGGAGAAAAACTTGGAATAAAATGGAATAAATTTGATGTTAAACAATTTAGAATGGGAATGGACGTTGAACTTGAGCATGGGAAGATTAATGAATTAACAAATGTAACAAATGATGATCCACTTTTAACCGGCAAAATTGCACTTGCACATCTTAATGAATTTCCTGATTATTATGATAGGCTAGAAAATATGGAAAACGAAGCTGAAAAATATTGGGATAATAAAGAATAAATAAAATTATTTTGAGAAAATTAAGTAGGGTAATACGGGGTCAATTCTTGCAGTAATCATCTTAACCAAGAGCAAAAAGCAGTCTTCAGCCGATATCATAAGTTGTTGACCCCCTTCTCTTGCTTTTTTAACTAACTTTTTCTTTAAGGTTTAATCCGACGAATTGGCTATTATACAGATCAGCATAAAATCCATTCTGCTTTAGTAATTCTTTGTGGGTTCCTTTTTCAATAATACTTCCTTCGTTCATCACTAAAATTAAATCTGCTTCCCGAATAGTGGATAGACGATGAGCAATTACAAAACTGGTTTTTCCTCCCATCAGGGCAAGCATAGCCTTTTGAATATGAATTTCTGTTCTGGTATCAACACTACTTGTCGCTTCATCGAGAATCAATATGATCGGATCTGCCAAAATAGCCCGAGCAATGGTCAGTAATTGTTTTTGACCTTGAGAGAGATTATTGGCTTCTTCATTGATAATAGTATCATAACCCTCCGGAAGTGTTCTGATAAAGTGATCAGTATAAGCCATTTTTGCTGCTAGAATAATTTCCTCTTCCGTAGCATTTTCTCGGCCATAGGCGATATTCTCTTTAATACTTCCCTTGAACAACCAGGTGTCTTGAAGTACCATACCAAAAAGACTTCTCAATTCACCACGTTTCATATCACGAATATCTATTCCGTCAAAAGTGATTTTCCCGTCATCAATTTCATAAAAACGCATCAGTAAATTAACCAATGTGGTTTTTCCGGCTCCGGTAGGACCTACAATGGCAATTCTTTGACCTTTTTTAACATCAATATCCATATCTTTTATGAGTATTTTTTCTGTATCGTATCCAAATTTAATATGCTCAAGCTTTATATCACCTTTGGCTTTATCTAAATGAATCATATGTTTTTTATCCGGTATTTGCTCAGATTCATCAAGAACTTCAAAGACACGCTCAGCAGCTGCAATAGTTGATTGAATAATATTGGCAATATTAGCTGTTTGAATGATCGGTTGGGTGAATTGTCTGGAATATTGAATAAACGCCTGAACATTACCAATGGTAATAGCTCCTCTGGCAACAGAAATTCCACCAAAAATAACAATAAAGACATAGCCAAGATTCCCAATTGCCATCATCAAAGGCATAATGATTCCCGATATGAATTGAGCTTTCCATCCGGCATCATAGAGTTGATCATTCACTTTATTGAATTTATCGATGGATTGCTTTTCGTAGTTAAAGACTTTGACTATTTTGTGGCCGGTGTACATTTCTTCCACGTGGCCATTTAACTGACCTAAAAGTTTTTGTTGTCTGGCAAAGAATTTTTGTGATTTCTTAGCAATAACTTTAGTAACCAAAAAACTTAAAGGTAAAGTAACGAAAGCAATTAAAGTTAACAGCGGGCTAATGGTTAGCATCATAACCACAATTCCGACCAAGGTTACTATGGCAGTAATTAATTGGGTAATACTTTGTTGAAGCGTGCTGCTGACGGTATCAATATCGTTGGTCACCCGACTGAGTATTTCTCCATGGGTTCTCCCGTCAAAATATTTTAAAGGCAATCGTGATAATTTAGAGTTAATATCTTTTCTCATATCGTAAACGGTTTTTTGAGCAATACCGACCATAATATATTGTTGAATATAGGTAAATATAGCACTGATGACATATAATCCGATTAAGATGAAAATAATATTTAAAATATAGTTAAAATCAATGGCTGCATTAGGTACATTTCTCATTTTTAGAAGAAAACCTTCAAATAATTTGGTGGTTGCCCGTCCCATAACTTTTGGACTGATAATACTGAAAAATGTACCAGCTATAGCTGCCAGGAAAGTAATGACAAGCTTAATTCGGTGAGGTTTTAAATAATCGAGTAATCGTCTTAAGGTTCCTCCAAAATCTTTAGCTTTTTCCACCGGCATAGTCATACTTTGATGACTTCCGGGACCACGGCCTAATCCTCTAATTGGCGTTCCTTGTTTTACATCTTTTTCACTCATATTAATTCCTCTTCTGAGAGCTGTGAAGCCACGATTTCCCTATAGACGTTGCAGGTCCTGATTAAGTCCTGGTGTTTGCCCATACCCACAATTTTACCCTCATCTAAAACAATAATTTGGTCTGCACTCATCACTGTGGTCACTCGTTGGGCAATAATTAAAACCGTATCGTTTTTTGTCTCTTTTTTTATCGCTACCCGTAACTTTGCCTCTGTTTTAAAATCAAGAGCGGAAAAACTATCATCAAAAATATAAATTTCAGGATGTTTGGCCAAAGCTCTGGCAATAGCCAGTCGTTGTTTCTCTCCTCCTGATATATTGGTCCCGCCTTGTGTAATTTGAGAATCGTAAACTTGTTTCATGGTAGAAATAAATTCTGATGCTTGAGCAATTTCGGCTGCTCTGATCATTTCATCGCGAGATAAGTTATGATTTCCGAAACCAATATTTTCTGCAATAGTACCCGTAAAAAGAACAACTTTTTGAGAAACTAATCCAATTTTGGCATGTAATTTTTCTTGAGTTAATTCTCGTATGTCAACACCATCGATTAAAATACGACCTGATGTTACATCATAGAATCTCGGTATAAGGTTTATTAATGTTGATTTTCCAGAACCTGTACTTCCGATAATTGCGGTCAATTCACCGGGATTGCTCCTAAAGGAAATATTTTTAATAGCTGGTTCTTCCGCACCTTGATAACAGAAGCTAACCCCATCAAATTCAAGATAACCTCTTTTGTCTTTTTCTGATATAATGCCATTTTCAATCTCTAACTGGCTCTCCTTGGGTATCATTGGATCCTTGATTTTCGGCTCGACATCTAAAACTTCATTAATTCGAATAGCTGATACTGATGCTCGAGGTACCATGATAAACATCATTGAAACCATAATTAGAGAAAACATAATCTGTGATGCATATTGAATAAATGCCATCAAATCCCCAACTTGCATACCACCATTATTGATTCGTATACTTCCGAACCAAATAATAGCTACAATTGCCAAATTAAGAATCAACATCATTAAAGGGATCAAAACAGCCATCAGTAGGTTGACTTTTTTCGCGGTTTCTGTTAAATCAAAATTAGCCTTATGGAATCTTTTCTTTTCGTAAACTTCCCGGTTAAATGCTCGAATAACCCGTATACCGGTTAAATATTCCCGAAGAACCAGATTAAGCTTATCTAATTTAGTTTGCATTGATTTAAAAAGAAACATGCTTTTTTTTGCGACTAAAAGAATGGTAATAGTTAAAATCGGTAAAATAACCACAAGTACCAATGATAATTTAGCATCTTTTAAAACAGCCATAATAATACCGCCGATAAAAAGCAGCGGTGCTCTTAAAAACATTCTAAGCATGGTTATTACCAATTGCTGAATTTGGGTGATATCGTTGGTTGTTCTGATGATAAGAGAGGCTGTCCCTTTTTCATCGAACTCTTCCAAAGAAAAACTTTCTACTTTGGTAAATACTTTTGTCCGGAGATCTCTTCCGAATCCGGTGGCTACTTTAGCTGCCAGGTAGCTTCCTAAAACGGAGCTAATCATAGCAACGACAGCAATCAGAATCATCCATCCCCCAATTCTTACAATATAGTTAACATCCCCATTGACCACCCCTGTATCCACAATATCCGACATAAGTGTAGGCAAATATAGTTCCGAAAGTGATTGTAAAAAAATAAAAACTATAACCCCCATTATCGATAATCTATAGGGTTTCAAGTTTTTTAATAATTTAATCATTACAAATCTGCTCCTGTTTATGAAAAATGGGAGTCTACAAATAAGTATTTACTTTTATTATTTTAGGAATTTCATTTTACCATTTACTTTTAGTCTGAAGGCATTAATTAAACCGCTTCATATTTCCATTTCTTGATGATTTATATCGATGAAGCCCTTTTTAGTTTCACAGTTAAAATACTTTTTAAGCAATATTTCCAATTCTTCCGCTGCTTTAATCACCCTTTCTTTGTTGGCATGGAATCCATCAATAGGAAAAAAGATATTTTTTGAATTTTCATCAATCTTACCAATATTTGATTGTCTCCAAATCCATCTTCTGGTTCTAATTCTTTTAGAATCAGCGTAGACTAATTCTCCACTATCCAAAACTTCCGCTAACTCTTCTCCCAGAGGGGTAAAGTCATCTCCCTTCTTGGAAAATCTTACCGCAATTTCTCCTTCCAAGGCATCCAGATCATGGGCTCCCATGGGTAGTATATACTTTAAGGAAATACTATTTCCTAAATCTACCACAGGATTTATGGAAGGCAAAACATTCCCCTTGGAAACTCTTTTTAGCATAGCTTCAACTGAACTCATAAATTTATTGGGATTAAGGTTTAATTTATTAAAAGCATCTCTATAGGGTATGATCCCCGGATATTCTTTTAAGTTTACACCTTGAAGGTTATTCTTAACCTTGCTCATTTCATTTTTCATCAGAGCATATATTTCTGGAATATTTTGCTTATTATTAATCTGGTTCCCTACTACAACACCAAAACATAAATCCGGTAATTTTTCAAATACTTCAT
>Ga0265595_1002980_pt1 | contig 10814 bp, 7 predicted proteins | sample saktaG_15_FD_190148 | JGI IMG/M metagenome (GOLD analysis project Ga0265595, IMG submission 190148) | Saline water microbial communities from Sakinaw Lake, British Columbia, Canada - sak_2013_06_06_50m | ecosystem: Environmental > Aquatic > Non-marine Saline and Alkaline > Saline ... | reverse complement strand
AAGCGGATCGAGGTGCTTCGCGGGCCGGCAGGGGCGATGTGGGGCAGCAACGCGATGAACGGCGTGATCAATGTGATAATGAAGGAGCCGGAGGAGTGCCTGGGCTGGCTGGCCTCGACGACCTGGAACCAATACGGCGACAGCTACAGCCATCTGCGATGGGCGGCCAAGCAGGGGCGGTGGAGTTGGCGCGTCTCGGTCGGGTACGAAGGCTACGAAAGCTCCGAGGACGCCATCGACGACGACAACTTCACTTCCTTTGACTTCGCGCGGAACTACCGGTCCGACAGCAAGTTCGTCTACCAGGTCGAGCCGCGCACGAAGCTCTCGTTCGGCCTGGGCGCCTCGCACGTCGAGCGCGGCCCGTACGGGGCGGTTCTCCTGCCGAGCCAGACCAGCCAACTGGAGACCTTCCGCCCCTTCGTTCGACTCGACAGGGAATTCGACAACGGCGCGGCCGGTTACGTCCAGTGGTCGGGCCAGTTCGAGGACACCGACGACGTGACGGGCAGCACCTACCGTTCGGCCAGGAATGACCTGGAGGCCCAGTACAGCTTCCACCCCAGCGAGAAGCACCTCATCACCGTCGGCGGCAACTTCCGGTCGGAGTACCTGGATAGTCGCGGCTTCATACCACAGTACATCGTGTATCCGGACAACCCGTTCCTGGAGTTCTCCTCGGGCGCGTTCCTGGTGGACCGTTGGAAGGTGACGGACCGCCTGACGCTGGAGGGGCAGATTCGGGTAGACTATGCCTCGCCGATGCACGACCGCTTCGACTGGGCGGGTCGAGGCACGGCCCTGTATGCCCTGGACGAGGCCAAACGGCACGTTCTCCGGGCGAGCATCGCGCGGGCGTTTCGCTCGCCAGGCCTGGACCTGCGGGAGATGCTCCAGCGTCGCGGCCCGCTGCCCAGCCCGCCCTTCCCGCCGGACAGCTTCGCGGTGAACCTCAGCGGCAACCCGGATCTGCGAAACGAGCAGTCCTGGTCCTATGAGTTGGGCTACACCGGACAGTTGACCGACCGCCTCAGCCTGCGGCTGGACGGCTATTTCCAGGAGTACCGCCATCTCGTCGGCACGACTTGGCCTGGGCCTGGGTCCTTCGAGTACGACATGGGCGACCTCGGCAGCGCCGATGCGTGGGGCGGGGAGGCCGAGTTGGCCTGGAAGGCCAAGTGGCTGCGGCTGTCGGCCTGGTACGCCTGCAACGCCTCATCCGTGGAGTATACCGGACGGCAGGACAATCGCGGCTACCGCCCCGCCCCGCACAAGATCGGCGCCACCGGGCGGATCAGCCTGCCGGACGACTGGACGATCAACTTGTTGTATCGCTTCACGAGCGTGACACCGGGCGACCCGATCGGCCTGGGCGACGTGAACTCGACCTCGCGCCTGGACATCGCCGTGACCAAGGCGCTGCCCAAGTTGCACAGCGAGTTCCAGGTCGGCGTCAGCGACATGCTCAACGACGGGTGGAACCTCGCTCCCGGCGTGCCCGGCATCGGGGGCAACGAACTGCCCGGGCGGACTTTCTTCATACGCTACCAGGCAAGGTTCTGAGCGTGATGCGACACGGAAACGGGACCAATTAAGTCTTGATTTGGAATGGCTGTAATGGAACCCACATACCAACCTGTTGACGGACATCCCCAGCCGGGGCGTCTTCCTGACGGCCGCCGGCGTTGCGGTTGCGCGCGGGCCACACGCGGTATTCTCGCCGTCGCGACGGCGGCACTGGCGGCACTGGCGCTTACGGCGAGCGGCGCGCGGGCCGCGGAAGTCACGATCGTTCTGAGCAGCAAGGCGGGTCCTTATGTCAAGGCCGAGGAGGAGTTAAGGGCCCGGCTCGTCGGGCTAGGGCACACCACACGGACAATCGAGATCGGCGAACTCGCCAAGAAGCCGGAACCCGGACGCGGCAGTGGCGCGATGTTCGTGGCCGTGGGAACCCCTGCCGCCACCTGGCTCAAGGCCAACCTGCCTGCTCAGACGCCCCTGGTGTACTGCATGACGCTCGATGCCGAGGCCCCCGCCCCGGCCACAGGGCGGAAGGTGGCCGGCGTGAGCACCCACGTGCCCCTGAGCGTGCAGTTCGGCCTGATTGCCGAAGCGCTGCCCCGTGCGACCACCATCGGGTTACTGTACCGGTCCGACAACGAGAATAGCGCCCGCATGTTAGCCGACGCCACGGCCAGCCTTCCCAAGAGTTGGAAGCTCCAGGCCATCGCCGTGGACAAGCACGAGTCCGTGGCCAAGGCCATCGGCGTTCTGCTGGACAGCGGGGTGGACGTGGTATGGACCGCGCCCGACTCGTCGGTCTACGATGTGGCCACGGTCCGCTCGCTCCTGCTGGCGGCCATTCGTTCCCACACGCCGGTGTTCGGCTTCTCCCCCGCGTTCGTCCGTGCCGGGGCGCTGCTGGGCGTGGGCATCGACCCGGCCCACCAGGGGCGCCAGGCAGCCGGGATCGTGGACCTGCTTCTCAAGACCGCCGCGGCGACCTCGTCCGGCGCCACCACGCAACCACGCCCCGAACAGCTCTGTCCGGCCCCCGAGTTCCAACTCGCCGTGAACCTGATCGTCGCCCGAGAACTGTCCATCACGCTGCCCAAGAGCCTCGTCAGCCGGGCCGTTCACGTGTTTGACGCCGTGGATGAGGTGAAAGAATGAACTGGAGGAATTTCATCGCCAAGTCGAGCATTCGGTTCAGGGCGACAGCCCTGACGCTGATCGTCATTGTCGTCGCCCTTGGCATCGCCGCCGGGACCTCCACCTGGCAGACCAGCAACCTGGTCGTAGAGGGCGCGCACCGCGAGGCCGCCGCCATGGCCAACAGTCTCGCCAAAACGTGCGAACTGCCCCTGGCGGTGAAGGACAAGGCAGAATTGTCGCGATTGGCCGGCAACTCTCTCTGGAACCGCGACACGCTCTTCGTGGCGGTGTACGACAACAAGGGCAAACTGATGGCCCTGGCTACCCGGGACAGCGCCGCATGGGGGCGGTACGTACAAAAACATCGCGCGGGCGACGACCTGCTCCTGGGCGAGGCGACGGTGTTCCTGTCCACAGCCGCGGACGAGTTCTCCCCGCTGGACGCCCACGACCGCGCGGCGGCCCCGGCATCGCCCGCCGGGCCAGGCGCCGCACCCTCACGAGCCATCGGCTGCGTCGTGCTGGGCAACTCGACCGTGCCCATCCGTCAAGCCCAGCAACGGCAGGTCCTCATCACGGTCGCCATGGCGGTGCTGGCCGCGGGCATCGTCTGCGGCATCATGCTGTGGGCCGTCACCCGGTGGACCCGGCGGCTCGGGCTGCTCGTCCAGGCCAGCGAGGGCATCTCCCGCGGCGACCTGTCCCACGCCGTACCGGACACGCGACCCGACGAGATCGGCCGGCTCTGCCAGGCCTTCGAGGGCATGCGTCTGGCCGTCCAACAGCGAGACATCGAGCTGCGGCGGTTCAACGATACGCTCCAAGAACAGGTCCGCCAGCGCACCAGCGACCTGGTCGCCGCTAAAGAGGTCGCCGAGGAAGCCAACAAAGCCAAGAGCGAATTCCTGGCCAATATGAGCCACGAGATTCGCACGCCGCTGACGGCGATCCTGGGCTACTCCGAGATGCTGATGGATGAGGGAACCTCGCCCCAGGAGCGGAAGGAGCACTCGCTGGTCATCCTGCGCAATGGCAAACACCTGCTGAATCTGGTCAACGACATCCTGGACATCTCCAAAATCGAAGCCGACAAGCTGGTCCTGGAGCGGCGGCCGTGCAGCATCCATGCGATCGTGGCCGATGTGGTCAGCATGATGCGGGTCCGCGCCATCGAGAAACACCTGACGTTGACGGCCCGGTATGTCACGCCCATGCCCTGGACGATTCTGACGGATGAGGCCCGGCTGCGCCAAGCCCTGATTAACCTCGTGGGCAACGCCATCAAGTTCACCTCGACGGGTGAAGTGAGCATTTCCATCAGCCTGGTTCAGGGTCAGCAGGATATCCCGCCCATGATACAGGTGGATGTCCACGATACGGGCATCGGTATCTCGGCCGAAGCGATTAAGAGTCTGTTCCGTCCTTTTACGCAGGCCGACTCCTCCACCACGCGGAAGTTCGGCGGGACGGGTCTTGGGCTGACCATCACCAAGCGGATCATCGAGAAAATGGGAGGCCAGGTTCAGGTCCAGAGCACCCCGGGACAAGGCAGCACCTTTACGCTGGTGGTGCCGACGGGCCCCCTGGAAGGGATCGCCATGGTCGAGCATACCGCCGAGGCCATGGCGGAGACCACCGAGGCACCGCACCAGCCCGAGCGGACGCATCCGCTTGAGGGCCTGCGAATCTTACTGGCCGAGGATGGCCCGGACAACCAACTGCTGATCCGAACCGTCCTGTCCAAGGCCGGCGCGGAGGTGGAGGTTGTCGAGAACGGCCTGTTGGCGGTGCAGGCGGCCACGGCTCGCCCGTTTGACCTGGTGCTGATGGACATGCAGATGCCGGAGATGGATGGATACGAGGCTACCGGCCAGTTGCGGGCCAAGGGCTACGAGGCGCCGATCGTCGCGCTGACCGCCCACGCCCTGTCGAGCGACCGGGCTCGCTGCATTGATGCCGGATGCACCGATTACCTGACAAAGCCCATAGATCGGGCCGCCCTGATAGCCCTGATCCTCAAGCACACCTTCCAGCCTGCCACGGCACGGGCCGACATTTCGGAAATGTCCCCCGAAATGCTCGCCCAAAAACCGAGTTCACCTGCCGTGGCTGCCATTGCTTCCCAGTTCGCGGATGACCCGGACATGGCGGAAGTCATCGCTTCGTTCGTGCGGCAGCTTCCCGATCGTTGCCAATCCATGCGGGAGGCCCTGAAGAACGGCGATTTGCCGACGCTTCAGCGGCTGGCCCACCAGATGAAGGGCGCTGGCGGAAGCTATGGCTATCCGATGCTCACGCAGGCCGGTAAGGAACTGGAATCCGCCGTCAAGGCCGGCGACCAGGAAGCCTGCGGGCTGAAGTTGCATGCCCTGGCGGTAATGTGCCAGGCCGTTGGACGGGGACGCAAAACCAAAGAGATCTCGCGGGAACCATCATGAAGACGTTGATTATTGATGGCAGACCGGTGGCATATCGGCCGAACTCCGTGGCTGGTGGTGCCTAACCTTGGGGCCACATCGGACATGCTTCCGCAAGGCCGGAAGCATGGCACCCAACTCCCAACCCCCGGCTACCAGCTACTGGCTACCGGCTACCGGCTCATGTATGCTTTTTCGACGCCGCGCCTGATTTTTTCCCCCGAGGCGGCACCCAGGCCGCTGAAATCCCCCTGAATCGGGCAGATGCCCGTTTGGCATGGCTTATGCAAGCGTACGGACATGAGTCTTTCTCTGTCATACGTCATGCGCGCCCGGCGGTCGGGGCTGGTGCTGTTGGTGGGAGCGTTGCTCCTGCTGGCGATGTGCCTGCAACTGGGCGCTGGTGCGGCGGCATCGGATCCGGCCTCGACTAGGCCGCGGGGCGCATCCGGCCCCACCGGGGCAGGCACGGCGACGACCCAGCTTGCATCGGCGGGGCCGGCATCGGCCCAGAGCGTGAAGAAGCCGGCCACCTCGGCCGGGTGGAAGGGCTTTACCAAGCAAACTCACCAGTTTGGCGACTCCGGGGCTCCCAGCCCGCTTTGGCAGATGTTGGGCATGGTGGTGGTGATTGCCATCTTCGGCATTGGCGGGCTTTGGGTTGTCAAAAGGCTGGTGCCGAAGATCCAGCGGCGCCGAGGTCGGAATATCGCCGTGCTGGAGACCGCCTGCCTTGGCCCAAGCAGGAACGTCCACCTTCTGCGGGTCGGCGATAAGGAGTTCCTCGTTGCCAGCACCCGTGAGCATATTTCCATGCTTGCCGACGTGACCGGGGCGGTCCGCGTCCCGGCCGACGAACTTGGCACACTGGGGGGCGAGCGGTGATCGCACGGGCAACATTCGCGGCGATGGTTCTGCTGGCCCTTGTGGCCGCGGCGCACGCCCAGGTTGCCGGCCCGGCCACGAGGCCGACGACCGCGACCACGCCGACAACCCGCCCGACGACCATGCCCGCCACCGCCCCGGCCGGGCCGCCGAATGTCGGCGACCTGGTAAGCCTCATCGACCGCGCCACCTCGCCCGCCGGCAGCAAAACTCCCGGCGACTGGTCCGCGCCGATAAAAATGGCCATCGTCTTTGCCGCCCTGGCCCTGCTGCCCAGCCTGCTGGTGATGATGACCTCGTTCACGCGGATCGTGATCGTCCTGGCCTTTGTCCGAAGGGCGCTGACGACGCAGAACATCCCGCCGACCGTCGCCATTATCGGGCTGGCGCTGTTCCTGACCATCTTCACCATGTCGCCGACGTTCGCCCTTGTAGACCGTGACGCGATTCAGCCGTACCTGGCCGGGCAGGTCGCCTTCGACGAGGCGTGCAGCAGGACAATGGACCACCTCAAGGACTTTATGATCCGCCAGACTCGCGTAGCCGACCTGTCCCTGTTCGCCGAAATGGCAAACCAGCCCTTGCCGGACAAGGTCAGTGACATGCCCATGCACGTGGCTGTGCCCGCGTTCGCCATGAGCGAGTTCCGCACCGCCTTCGAGATGGGATGCCTGTTGTTCATCCCCTTCCTGCTGGTTGACCTTGTGATTTCCAGCATCCTGCTCAGCGCCGGGATGATGATGCTGCCCCCGGCGATAGTCTCGCTGCCGTTCAAGATAATCCTGTTCGTGCTGGTTGACGGCTGGCAACTGCTGGCCCGCACGCTGGTGACGAGTTTCCATTAGCGACGCGGCAACGAAATGAAAATCCGAAATCCTAATTTCGAAATCCTAAACAAATTCGAAAGTCGAAATTCGAATGCTCCAAACGGCAGAGCCGGTGGCATGGCGTTCTGGAATGCTGATTGCTTTGCCCCCCGCGAAGCGTTTGGGATTTTTAATTTGGGATTTTGTATTTGTTTAGGATTTCGTGCTTCGAATTTCGGATTTCAAGCCCTGAAAGGGCGCAGCGATGGATAGCGCACAGGTGCTCTACATCGGCAAGCGGACGCTGGAGATCGGCATGATGGTCTCGGCGCCCGTGCTGATCGTCACGCTGGTGGTGGGCTTCCTGGTTTCGATCCTCCAGGCCGTCACCAGCATAAGGGACATGACCATCGCGCTGGTGGTCAAGCTGGCAGCCGTGGCGATCACGCTGCTGATTTGTGGCGACTGGATGATCCAACTGGTGATGAACCTGACCTACGAGATCTTTGGCCACATGAAGAACGTTACCCAATGAGCGCCGATCCGCTGCTACAACTGATCCTGCCGTATCTGCTGCTCCTGGCGCGGGTGTCGGCGTTTCTGATTGTGCTGCCGATCTTCGGCTGGAAGTCGCTGCCGACGGTCGTCCGGGCGGGCATGGCCCTGACGTTGACGTTCTTCTTCGCGATATCGGGCATAGGCCGGGTCGACGTGGACATTTCGGGCGCCGGGGCGCTGGAGATGGGGCTGCTGACGGTCAGGGAGCTTGCCTGCGGGCTGGCGCTGGGCCTGGCGGTGCAGTTTGTGTTCCTGGCGGTCCAGCAGGCGGCGAACATCATGGCCATGCAAATGGGCTTCGGCGACGCGGGAATAATCGACCCCGCCATGGGCGAGCAGACCACGGCCATCACCACGCTGATGGAAATGTCGTTCGCGCTGCTGTTTCTCGCCGCGGGCGGCCATTACCTGCTGATGCAGATCCTCCAGCGGAGCCTGGCGGTTTTTCCACTGGGCGGGCCGGTGGATTTCGGCGCCCTTGCCGAGGGTCTGGTCCAGGCCGGCTCGACCATGCTGCTGCTTGCCTTGAAACTTGCCGGGCCTGTGCTGGCGGCGTTCCTGCTGCTGTCGATAGTGCTCGGCGTGCTGGCAAGGGTCATGCCGGAAATGAACGTCCTTACCGAAAGCTTTCCGCTCCGCGTGGCGCTGGGGCTTCTGATGGCCTCGGTTGTGCTGCCGAGCCTCGAACGCTACGGAATCGAGCTTGGCGGATGGCTCAACCAGTTCCTGATACAGTGAGAAACGATATTGGCGGAAAAGTCGGCGTCAGATCGGACCGAGAAGGCCACTCCCGAACGCATCAAACGCGCGCGGGAGGAGGGGCAGATCCCCCAGGCCGCGGAACTGGCCTCGGCGTTCGTGCTGGTCGTGCTTCTGGTGACGCTGGCGATTACCGGCCCGCATATCTATGCGTGGTTCACCTGCCTGGTCCAGGACGGCCTGACTTGCCGCTACCAGGTAACCATGGACGCCAACGGCTTCTCGCGTTTGCTGGGTTCCATAGGCGCCCAGGCGCTTGGCGTGATCTCGCCGCTGCTGATAAGCGCCGCGGCCGTGTCGGTGTTCTCCGGGCTTGTCAGCGGCGGGTGGGTCTTTTCTCCCAAGGCGGTGTCGATCCGCTGGGAGAACCTCTCGCCCGTCCGCGGGCTAAAGAGCCTGCTGTCCAGCCGCGCCGCGGTCCAGACGCTGGTGTCCATCGCAAAAACCAGCGTGATCCTGTGGATCGTCTGGCGGTACCTGAACAACAACATGGGCGAGTGCCTGAAGATGGAGTTCCTCAGCCCGGCTGGGCAGGTCGAGTCGATGGCCCGGCTGGTTTTCGGCCTGCTGCTGCGGGTGACGGCCGGGATGCTGGTTATCGCCGGCGCGGATTTCCTTTTCCAGAAATGGAACTACTACCGGCAACTGCGGATGACCAAGCAGGAGATCAAGGAAGAGCAGCGGCAGTACGAGGTCGCCCCGGAACTCAAGGGGCGGATTCGCCGCGTGCAGTACGAAATGGTCCGCCGGCGGATGCTTCAGGAGGTGCCCAAGGCGGACGTGGTCCTTGCCAACCCCACCCACGTGGCTGTGGCGCTGCGGTACGACCGCAAGGCGGGCGGCGCGCCGATGGTGGTGGCAAAGGGCCCCGACCTGCTGTCGGAGAAGATCAAGGAGATCGCCCGGGCCAACAACGTGCCGATTCTGTACCGGCCCGCGCTTGCCCGCTCGATCTACGCCAGCGTCGAGGTCGGCGAACCGATCGGGCCGGAGCTGTTCGTGGCCGTGGCGGAAGTGCTTGCGATGATCTACCGCATGCGGAGAGGCGCGCTGAGGTAGGAAGTAAGAAGTAGGAAGTAAGAGGTAAGAAGTAGGAAGTAAGAAGTAGGAAGTAGGAAGTAGGAAGAGGCGGCAGGTAGAAGGTAATGGATACTGAATAGCTTCCCTTGGGAACAAAGGCAGTAGATGGCAGGTGAATCGGACAAAACGCCCATGAACCCGCTCGCTGAAGCTAGCAGGCCCGGTTCCGGGTTCCAGGTTCCAGGTTCCGTCTTTTGCTTTTACCGGCTACCGGCTACCAGCTACCGGCTACTGGTTACCTTATAATGGCAGATTCACAGAACAAATCATTGGACGTGGGCCTTGCCGGGGCGGGTGCAGGTCCGCTGCGCCAACTGATGGCCCACAACGACATAGTCTTCGCGCTGGGCCTGGCGCTGGTGCTGGCGACGCTGCTGGTGCCGCTGCCGACCTTCCTGCTGGACCTGCTGCTGTCGGTGAGCATCGGGATTTCGCTGGCGACGCTCGTCGTCGTCCTGTCGGCACAGGAGTCCACGGAGTTCTCGGCCTTCCCGTCGCTGCTGCTGTTCATGACGCTCTTCCGCCTGTCGCTCAACGTGGCCTCGACGCGGCTGATACTGGCCAAAGGCAACGCCGGGCAGATCATCTACACGTTCGGCAACATGGTTACCGGCGGCGGCGCCGAGCAGACCAAGCTCATCATCGGCCTGGTCGTTTTCCTGATACTGGTCATCATCCAGTTCGTGGTTATCACCAAGGGCGCCGAGCGTATCAGCGAGGTTGCGGCCAGGTTCCACCTCGACGCCATGCCGGGCAAGCAGATGGCCATCGACGCCGACCTCAACGCCGGGCTCATCGGCGAGCAGGACGCCCGTGCCCGCCGGGAGAAGATCGTCCACGAGAGCGAGTTTTACGGGGCGATGGACGGTTCGAGCAAGTTCATCCGCGGCGACGCCATCGCCGGGCTGATCATCACCGCGATCAACCTCGTCGGCGGGTTCGCCGTCGGCCTGACCAGGGGCATGACCGTCTCTCAGTCCATGTCAACATTTTCGATCCTGGCCATAGGCGACGGGCTGGTCTCGCAGATACCGGCGATCATACTGGCGACATCCGCGGGCTTTCTCATCTCGAAGTCATCCAGCCAGCGGAATATCAGCCATGACCTGTTGCGGCAGTTCTCCGCCCGCAGCCGGCCTCTGGGGATCGTGGCGTTCCTGCTGGCGGCGATGGTAATGGTGCCCAGCTTCCCGAAGATACCGTTCATCGTCCTGGCGCTTGGCGCCGGCCTGGCGGCCCGGGCGCTTCGCCGGCAGGAGCGTGCCAAGGAGTCCAAGCCGGCCGGGGTCCCCGCGGCGCAGTCGGAGGAGGCCCCGATCGAGGAACTGCTGAACATAGACCGCGTATGCGTTCAGGTCGGCACGCGGCTGATACCGCTGGTGGACCCCAGACGCAAGGACAGCCTGTCCAGCCGGATCGCGCCGCTGCGGCGGAAGTTTGCCCAGCAGTTCGGGCTTGTGCTGCCTCTGGTGAGGCTGCGGGACAACGTCACGCTCGATCCGACCCAGTACGAGATCCGCCTGCACGACCACGTGGTCGGCAGCGGGCGGCTCGAGCCGGACAAGCTGCTGGCCATGGACGGCGGCGGGGTGGAACAGCCCATCGCCGGCGTCGAGGCCCGCGAGCCGGTGTTCAACCTGCCTGCCCTTTGGAT